>RCNC010001187.1_pt1 | contig 25147 bp, 25 predicted proteins | sample 2041301 | NCBI WGS metagenome assembly RCNC01 (sample SAMN09708231, study PRJNA481090) | Marine sediment metagenome, whole genome shotgun sequencing project. | biome: marine sediment; feature: ocean; material: sediment; isolation source: Sewage treatment plant 13A marine sediment (STP13A) ...
ATCGCCTCCACCGCCAGCCTCTTCTCCGGGCTCTACCCTGCCACCCACCAGGTTCTGGACTGGCAGGACCGCCTCTGGGAGGGGTTTCCCCTTTTGGCCGAAGCCCTGTCCGAGGCGGGAATGCGCACCGCGGCAATCACCGCCAATCCGTGTATTTCCAATACCTACGGAATGGCGAGGGGGTTCGACCACTTTGTCGTGGTGCCCAGTGTGCGGGACGAGCGCATGGACTCGGAGGCGGTGAACAGCTGTCTCGAAGAGCTGACCCCGCAGCTGGCCGCGCCGGGAGGGTCCCCCTTCTACCTTTACCTGCACTACCTCGAGCCCCACATGCCCTACGATCCCCCTGAGCCAATCCGGGGGCTGGTCACCCGGCACTCCGCCGATCCCGGGCTCCCCGCCACCCGGGAGACCATCCGCGACCCGGAGCACGCGCGGGGGGTGGAGCGGGATCAGCTGGTGGCGCACTTTCGTGACCTCTATCATGGAAATCTGATCCATGTGGATTTCCAACTGGCCAAGGCCCTGGCTCGTTTACGGCGGGAGGGGCTGCTGGATCGCACCCTGCTGGTGATCACCTCCGATCACGGTGAGGCCTTTCTCGAACACGGCCGAATGCTCCACGGCTCCACCGTGTATCGTGAAGAGATCTCTGTCCCCCTGCTGATCAGCTTTCCGCCGCCGCTGGAACAGCTGAGCGGCCTCAATCGGCAATCGGTGGACACCGTTGACACCACCGCATTCCTGCTCGAGCTATTCGGTTCAGCCGGAAACAGCCTGGGGACTTCCATCGAAGGCCGCAGCTATCTCTCCGCTCTTCTGGGGTATGGCTCTCCGGCCAGTGACCTCAGATTCCAGGTGGTCGCCCTCACCCAACCGTATGGCTGCGGTCTGTTCGATGACACCCACAGCCTGGTGGCGGGGCCCCATGGCGTTGAGTTTTTCAATCGGACCAGTGATCCCTACGAGCTGTCTCCCGACCGGAACTCCGGCTCGCTGGACCGGAAATACCTCTTCCAGCAGCTCCTCGCTCACCTGACCACCAATTCCTGGCAGGCTCCAGGGACCAGCGGATCAGGAGGCGCGACGGTTGACCAGGCGCTCAAGGACCAGCTGGTGGCCCTGGGGTATGTCCAGGACTGAGTGGCGATCTCCTTGACACTCAGGTAATACATAGTAATAATCTTATTGACATGTGTTGGCGGAACAGTTGTGCCCGGGGGATGATCCGATGAAGCGGAAAAAACCTGAAGTGATCACCTTCAAAGTGGATGAATCGCTGCTCGAGGCGATGGAGGACATCCCCAACCGCTCAGAGTTCATCCGCCACGCGGTGCAGGCGGCCCTGGAACACAGCTGCCCCCTCTGCCGCGGAACCGGTGTGCTGACACCAGAGCAGCACGATCACTGGAGAGCCTTTTCCGCCAGCCACCAGGTCCGCCGGTGCGAGGACTGCCGGGAAATGCACCTGGTGTGCGAGAAAGAGAAAAGATGAACCGATGCCCTGCCCTGCTGCCGCTCCTGCTGTTGACGTTCCTGGTCCCCTGTTGCTCCGCCCCTGAAATTGACGAGGCGGCCGAGCTGTCCCGCCCGGGTATCTTTGTCAGCATCCCGCCGCAGAAATTCCTTGCGGAGCGTATAGCCGGTGATCTGGTGTCAGTGGACGTTCTGCTGCCGCCCGGGCAGTCGCCGGCCACCTACGAGCCCACACCCCGGCAGATGAACCGGCTTTCCGATGCAGCGCTGCTCTTCCGTGTCGGTGTCCCGTTCGAGGACCGGCTGATGAGAAAAATAACCGACACCATGCCGGAACTGGTGGTGGTGGACACCCGCGAGGGGATCGAACTGCGGCGGATGGAGAGTGGACACGATCACGGCCACGCCTATCACGGCGACCACACCCACCAGCCCGGCGCCCCGGACCCGCACAGCTGGCTCGACCCGCGGCTGGCCATGGTCCAGGCCCGGACCATGCACGATGCACTGGTGCGGCTCCTGCCCGGGAACGCCGCAGCCCTGCAGGACGGGCTGGAGCGGCTCACCGCGGACCTGCAGGAGACCGACCGCCGTGTGGCCCAGGCCCTGGAACCCTTGCATGGCCGCAGCATCTATGTCTTCCACCCGGCCTACGGCTACCTGACGGACGCTTACGGGCTGACCCAGGTGGCCGTGGAGCTGGAGGGCAAGGAGCCCAGCGCCAAACAACTGGCCGATCTTATTTCCAGAGCCCGGGGAGACAGGGTAAAGGCCATTTTTTACCAACCCCAGTTTTCCCGAGGCAGCGCCGAGACTCTGGCCCGGGAAATCGGTGGAGTGGCGGTGGAACTGGATCCGCTGGCTGAAAATTACCTGCAAAACCTGGAGCGGATGGCCGCGGCCATCAAGGATGCGCTGGAGGCGGAAACGAACTGACCGATGTCCGACCCTGCCCTCAGCCCGGCCATCAGCGCCCGGAACCTCACCTTCACCTATGGCGGCCCACCGGTGCTGGAGGATGCCACCTTCACCGTGGAACAAGGCGATTTCGCATCCATCGTCGGCCCCAATGGTGGTGGCAAAACCACACTGCTCAAACTGATCCTGGGTCTGCTGCAGCCCACGCGGGGCGAGATCCTGGTCAACAACCGCCCGCCGGCCGAGGCCCGGCCGCTCATCGGCTACATGCCGCAGCAGGCAAACCTCGATCCCAGCTTCCCGATAAATGTGACCGAGATCGTGCTGATGGGCCGGCTGACACCGGGCATGACCCCCGGCCCCTTCGGCCGGAAGAACCGGCGCCTGGTCACCGAAATCATCGAAATGATGGGCCTGGATACGGTCAGCAAGCGGTCCCTGGCCGAACTTTCCGGCGGTCAGCGTCAGAGGGTACTCATCGCCCGGGCCCTGGCCTGCCAGCCGGAAATACTGCTCCTGGATGAGCCCACCGCCCACCTCGACCTGCACCTGGAGGACGAGTTCCTCGAAATCCTCAAGGAGCTGAACCAGCGGATGACGGTGGTAATGGTCTCCCACGACCTGGGATTCGTGGCCAGCTGTGTCAACCGCTGCGTCTGCGTCAACCGCCACGTGCACCTGCACCCCACCAGCGCGCCGAAAGCCGACCTGATCCACAGCATGTACGGCGACCGCGTCCGCCTGATTCGCCACGACGTGGAGGAGGGCGGCAGCGATGAGTGAATTCATCCAGGCCCTTGGTGAACACGTCTTCCTCCAGCGGGCGCTGCTGGCCGGCCTGATGATCAGCCTGGCCTGCGGAATGGTGGGCACCTACGTGGTCTCCCGTCGCATCACCTACATCGCCGCCAGCGTGGCCCACTGCGTCCTGGGAGGCATGGGTGCGGCCCGCTACCTCCAGACGGTTCACGGCTGGCAGTGGCTGACACCCCTCCATGGCGCCCTGGCCGCCGCGGTGACAGCTGCCGTGATCATCGGCTTGATCAGCCTCAAGGCCAGGGAGCGGGAGGACACTGTGATCGGTGCGCTCTGGGCCATCGGTATGGCCGCCGGCGTGCTCTTTATCTCACGCACTCCCGGGTACAACGAAGACCTGATGAGCTACCTCTTCGGCAATATCCTGGTCATCTCCTCGCTGGATCTCTGGCTCATCGCCCTCCTCGACCTGGTGGTGGCGGTGATCACCCTGCTCTTCTACCGCCAACTGCAGGCGGTCTGCTTCGACGAAGAATTTTCCCGGCTCCGGGGCTTGCGGGTGGAATTTCACTACCTGCTGCTGCTCTGCCTCACCGCCCTCACCGTGGTGCTGCTGGTGTCCGTGGTGGGCATTGTAATGGTTATTGCCCTGCTCACCCTGCCGGCGGCCATCGCCGGATATTTCTCACGATCTCTGTGGCAGATGATGCTGCTGGCCACCGCCGTCTGCGCCATTATCACCAGTTCCGGACTGGCCCTCAGCTACGGGCCAAACCTTCCTGCCGGCGCCACCATAATTCTCCTCGCCGGAGCTGCCTACCTGCTGGTGGCCGCGGGCCGAATGATCCTCCGCAGATCCTCGTCAAGCTGACCCTTTCTGCCCGGCTCAAAATTAATTGACATAATTACTCCAAGTTTTGAAATATCATCATTTATGTGAGAAATGACTGGAATTTCATCAACTGATAGTTTATATTGAATTGCAGAGTTATTTGCTAGGGAACCTTCGGAGGATACTGGGGCCGGAGGATGAATTCCCACCTATCAGATCGGGACGCCAAATCCCGGATCCTGGTTTTTCCCAATGCCACCACCATCACCGGCAGAGTCCGAGCTGATGGGGACAGTTCCCGAAAGGAGTGCTTCGATGCGTAACCGCGGTATGAAGGGTTGGATCTGTTGTTCCGCCCTCCTGGTTTTCCTCTTCTCCATGGGCCTCATGTTCAGCGCCGATGCAAGTCTGGCCGCTGACAGGGTTGTGCTGGGAGAGCTATTCTCCCGCACCAATTGACCATACTGCCCATCCGCGGTACGCGGATTTGAAGATCTCGTCGCCAACTACAGCACCGACGAGTTTCTCGCCATCACCTGGTATCTGCCCGGCTACACTGGCAACATTCATGAAGCCACCGCACGTGCCTCCTCCAGTTTCTACAATGTCACTGGAGCACCCACGGCATGGTTCGACGGCTGGACCAATTCCGTGGGAGGCCTGCCATCGGGCTCCATGTTCTCTTACTACAACCCGATCGTCAGCAGTCATCTCGGTGTGATCAGCCCGCTGGAGATGACCGCCAGCTTTACCCGGACGGGCCTCGACGTGACGCTCGACGTCCACATCGACGTCACCGGCTTTGTCAGCACCACCAGCAACCGGGTTCACTTCATCGTCTGCGAGGACGGGGGTCAGGGCAATGTGAACATGTCCCGCCAGGCCCTGGCCTACGAGTCGTTCACCCTCACCGCCCCTGGACAGTCAGTGGACATCCAGCGCACCACCACCCTGTCAGCCGCCTGGACCGGCCCGATCAACATCATCGTCTTTGTCCAGAGCCACGGCTCCAACTATGACGTCCTTCAGGCCACCATGGCCACCGAGGGCTGGGTGGGAGACACGGTGGGTGTGACCTTTGGCTGCAGTCCCGACTCCGGCACCCTGCCCTTTGTCACCGGCATGTGGATGAGCCTGGAGAACCTCACGCCCTGGTCCCGGCGCATCTCGGGAAGGATCCACGCCGAGATCGCCAACGGCAGTCTGTTCACCAACTGGCGGGCGGGTTGGACCAACCTCGAACCGGCTGAAGTGTACTCCTCCAACTGGAACCAGGACCTCCCGGGCCTCACCTCGCTGGTGGGTGACAATACCTTCACCCTGTTCGGCTTCGATGTGACGCCGGCACCGTACAACCAGCCGCCTTACGCCCCGGACGGCGGCTCCGACAGCGAGGCATGCACCATCACGGCATACGCTCCCTGATCGGTCACTCCGGTAAAAATCAGAAAGCCCCGGTCACCATAAAGGTGACCGGGGCTTTTTTTCTTCTTCTATCTTTCAGCAGTCACCAAAACCTCGTCCCTGGTTCGTGAGCGCGGCGACGGCTTGCGAGAAAGCGGAGCATACTCTCGGTCCTATGTGAGCATCTCGGGGAGGCCGTCAACGAAATCCCCGGAACCGATCACCAGGTTTTGGGCAAAAAAATACCCCCTGGCTCCCTTGTCCGTGAGGACAAGCAGCGGAGGGGGTATTCATTCGCGAGACTGAACCGCGTCAGACGGCCTCAGCTGCTGTAGGTAATCCAGTTACCACACTGGCCGCTGTAACCGTAGCTACCGCTGGTCCCGCCGGGGCCGAAGCCGATACCGGCGCTGCCGCTGACCGACGAGTTGGTGAAACCGCCACCGAAGTGACCGGTGAAGGTGTCATAGGCGGAACCCATGTGCCAGGATCCCGGAGGGGGATCGGTGGTCTTGCCGCATGCCAGTGCGGAAGTCTCGAAAGTCTTTTCAGTCGCGATCCTCGGCTTGCTGTAGATTGCTTTCTTCATGAAACCCATCCCTTCTTGAGGTTGATGATTTTGCCACTCCCACACAGACCCCTATTTCTGAATGGCTGCGAAACTATACCTTCTCACCTCGAACGAGTCAAGACCCAAACCTTACATCCTATCCCGCGGAACGATCCCCGATTCAGAACATCAATCGAAGACCGCAAACCATGTAATCGGGATAAAGATAAGAGCAATTTACAAGTTTTTTGTCCCCAAGTCAATACGATTTTGAACATCCGGTGGAGCGGCCGGATCGGGGCAAAACAATCATCCCAGTTCTCCGGGCTCGAAGATACGAACGGTGCCGAAAACACCGTCGTACCCGGCGGACAGACTGACTGTCCCAAGGCGGACCCGCTTCACTCCTTCGGCCAGCAGCTGGCCGCCGGCAACAGACAGATCTTCTTCAGGCACGTCGAGCAGAATCCGCAGCTCCGGTCCGAGACGGGTCAGCAGGTCACCATAAATTCGGGCCACCTTTTTGGAGCCCGCCCCCACCCCTTCGATCTCACCGATGATCTGGGGCAGGGATACCAGCCGGTGGTAAGGGAGGGCCCCAGCCGGTGGCGATCCCCCATCGCGATCGGCCAGCGCTTCCACCCGGTGGGCCACCCCAACCGTGACCGCCTTGCCGCATCCGGGGCAGAGGCCGTCGGCAGCCAGGGTCTGGGCCGGGGTCATCCGTTTTCCACAGGCCCGGTGTCCGTCCAGATGGTACTTGCCCTCCTCGGGGAAGAACTCCACCGTACCCCGGCAGAGGGCCGGGTCGCCGGAACGCAGCGCATCGAACAGTTGGTCGTAGCCGGGCTCCACAGCCATCAGGGTCGCTTCCCGGCCGATCCGTGAGGGAGAGTGGGCATCGGAGTTGGAAACCAGGGTGTAGCGGTCGAGAGCGGAAACCCGCCCGTTCATCGGAGGATCCGATGAGAGCCCGGTCTCCAGGGCAAAAATCTCTTCGGACAGTTCGCCGTAGCAGTCCTCGATGGAATCAAAACCCGAGCGGGAACCGAGCACCGAAAACCACGGCGTCCAGATATGGGCCGGAATGAGAACGGCCCTCCGGGAACTCTCCAGGGCCATGGCCAGCAGGTCACGGCTGTCCAGTCCCAGAATGGGCCGGCCATCAGAGCCAAGGTTGCCCACCGCGCCCAGCAGGGCGCTGAACCGGTCCGCGGCTTCGAGATCGGGAAGGTAGACCAGGTTGTGGACCTTGCGGACCTTCCCCGCGCGTTTGTAAATGCTGCTGATTTCCACCTGGAGGATGAAACGCAACTCGGCGGGGCAGGAATCGGGCACCATCTCCTCGCCCTCCAGAACGGGATGGTCCCGCAGGCGGAAGAGCCCGTTTCCCTCGGGCACCAGCTTCTCCTTCAACTCGGCCCGCCAGCCGGGGTGAGTGAAGTCCCCGGTTCCCAGCAACCCCAGGCCTTTCTTCCGGCCCCAGGCCCACATCCGTTCCAGGTCGAAGTTGCGGCTGGTGGCCCGGGAGTGCCTGGAGTGGAGATGCAGGTCGGCGGCAAAGGTTTTCAAATGCTTTTCCTTCCCAAAAACTCTTGTGACATCAGGCACCAATCACTTGACGCCGATCAACAATTTGTTTATTATTATTAATGAGTACAGTCGTTCCCGGCGGATCTTTCCCGCGAATCGCCGCCGGCGATCAGGACGACAACCACCTTTGAGGTTGCATGTCCGACCAAAACCCATTTCAGCAGGACCAGGCGATACCCATGTCCGGCCCCTCCGGCACCAGCCGCAGTACGGCTTCACGGAAAAAACTGGTGGCCCATATCGATTCGGATCACTGCACCGGGTGCGAGGCGTGCCAGGACTTCTGCCCCACCGGCTGTATCAGCACCATCCCCGGTGAAGTTTACGAAACCATCGGGGCGGTGAACCGGGTCAACGAAAGCGGTTGTGTGGGTTGCTTCATCTGCCTCGACTACTGCAGGTGGGAAGCAATCCTCCGGGTGCCAGGTCACCGGCCGGATCCCAGCTGAACGGCGATTCACCCTTCCCCACTTCCAGTCCCCCCCTGCTGCAAGCTCGCTGGAGTTGACCGCCAGGAGGCGCGGCAGTTTCGGCGGACCTCTGCCGCCGTCAGCGGAAGGATCAGCGCCGTTGGGATGCAGGGTGGTCAGGGGGCCTGGAAACCATCCACGGCCTTGGCCAGCCGCTCTTCCAGACTGAGGAAGGTCGAATCGTCCGGCTGGAGGTAGACCCTCCTCCCCTCGAATTCATTGCGGCTGAGGATGGAGTAGAGCAGGCAGTGCCAGTTGCCGCCGCGTTCCCAGATCTGGAGGCGGAAGAGATGCTCGCCCGAGTCCCAGGCGAAGGCCTCGTCCTTGACCATCACCGATCCCTTGAGCAGGTAGCGGCCGTCCAGGTCGACGGGAACGCCATCGCCTTCGGGATTCAACTCCACGGTTCGGCCTTCGCCGGCCTTGAGCAGCTCGGCGCGGAAGCCCTCCAGGACTGACGCGGCCGCGGCTGCGGGGTCGGCGCCGGAGGTGCCCACCGTTGCGTAGTAGATCTTGTCGTCCGAATTGATCGGCAAGGTCCAGACAGCGCCCGCCTCGGCGGTGCTGCCTTCCTGGTAGATATCCGAACGCCAGCCATCGGGAATGAAGAAGACGAGGTTTATCGCCGGAAAGTTCATTTTCATCGGAACCTTGGGATTGTTGATCCGCCGGTTCACGCCGTGGCAGGAAATTGTCCGTTCGACCTCGGCCAGCCGCTCGGATACCGCCACCGGAGTCCCGCAGGCTGTGTGCAGGTCGATCTGGGTAAGGAAAAGGCGGTCGCTCTTGTCGCACCGAAATACCGTGAAACTGGTGTGAACATCCTCGCCTTCGATCATACCGGTCACCGAAAAGCCCTTGTGACCGTGCACCTTTACTTTCTCGCTTTCCAGGATCTTCAATGCCGTGCACGGTTCCCCGTGGAAGCGGGTTACGGTCTCCAGAACGAACGCTTCATCGATATTCTTGGGCATGGTTTCGGGGACAGGACCCCAATAGATGAAGAACGCGCCCCAGGTGGTGTTGTCCAGGTAGATGAAATCCTCGCCGGAAGCCATGCTGTGCCAGTGATCGAACTTAGTGGAGACCCGCTTGAGATCCACCTGGGGAGTTCCGCAGAAAGCGGCTGCGGGTATCAGCACTATCAGGGCCGCCACCAAAAGTGTTCTGTTGAATCCTGAACCGTTCATCACCGATTACCTCCCGGCAAGCACAAGCCAAGCTTTTGCGGTCAATACGAATCAGTGCCGGGAACCGCAGGGTGCGGTGCCCGGCAGGACCCCCTATTGTAATGAAATCCGCGACTCTTGCAAACTGCGGATCGTGTCTGCTGTTTTCACCGTCCGCCGTGGGGTACAATATGGTCTTGTTCCGGATCCACCCCACAATCACGGGAGCCGTCACCACCGATGAACGTCTACGCCATTGCCGACCTGCACCTCTCCCACTCCGGCGCTAAACCGATGGACGTGTTTGGCCCGGCCTGGACCAACCACACGGAGCGGATACGGCAGCACTGGCAGGAGACGGTGGGTGAAGATGACCTGGTACTGCTACCCGGCGACATCTCCTGGGCCATGACCCTCAAGGACGCCATGCCGGACCTGGAGTGGATCCACCGGCTGCCCGGCACCAAGGTGATGACCAAGGGCAATCACGACTACTGGTGGAAATCGGTGGGCAAGGTTCGCGCCGCGCTTCCCGATTCCATCCGGATCATTCAGAACGACGCTCTTTTGATCGGGGATGTGGCCCTGGCTGGAACCAGGCTCTGGCAACTCCCCTGGGTGACCTCCGCCGGACTGCCGCTGCTGATGGAGAATCCGCCCAACGTGGTTTCCCCTGCCCCGAAACGGGTCAAGGACCCCGAGGAGGAGATGAAATACGTTCGCCGGGAGATGGGCCGGCTGGAGATGTCACTGAAGAAAGCCGCCACGCTGGGCGGCCGGCGGCTGGTGGCCATGGTTCACTATCCCCCGCTGGACCACCGGTTGGAAGAAAATGATGTGACCAGACTTCTCGAACAGTACGCGGTCACCGATTGCGTGTACGGACACCTGCACAACCTCCACCCGGAGGGTTCATCGGTCCTCGGGTCGCTGCAGCTGGGCGGGATCGAGTACCGTCTGGTCTCATGTGATTTTACGCGATTCCATCCGGTTCGCATTCTCTGAAGCCGTCCGGCGGACCGGGAAGGCGCCGCCGGATCCACTGCTACCACTTGAGGGAGATGAAGATGATCAGCAGAGATACCTGTCGGCGATTTCGTGCGACGGGCCGTGTCCTGACGGCCCTGGTATTGCCCGCCCTGATGAGTTCGTTACTTCTGCACGGCTGCGGAAGCGCGTCGGACACCGCAACCACCGAGGGGGTTCCGGGACGCACGGCTGCTGCCGATTTCAGCCTTTCCGACCTGCAGGGCAAGGTCCACAAACTCTCCGACTACCGGGGGAAGGTGGTGGCGCTCAACTTCTGGGATACCTGGTGCGGCCCCTGCCGGCAGGAAATCCCCGGTTTCATCGCTCTGCAGGAGCAGCTTGGCGCTGACGGGCTGCAGTTGCTGGGGGTGGCCCTGGGCCAGGAAGGAGCCGCCAGGGTCAAGGATTACGCGTCCCGGACCGGCATCAACTATCCGATCCTGGTTCTGGGCGATGACAAATCGATTCTGGCGGATTACGGCGGGATTAATTCTATCCCGGCCACGTTCATCATCGACCGGGAGGGCTATATTGCAGACCAGCACACCGGCTACCTTTCCCGGAGTGCGTTCGAAGGGCTGATCAAGCCGGTTCTCCGTGCCCGGGGAGGTAAATAGTGAACAGACTGGTCATCCTCATCCCCCTCTTTTTCTCACTGGCCTGCTTGCCGGCCGCAACGGTTGCCGGGCAGGAACTGCCGGTGATCACCGGCGGTCCCGGCGAACTGGTAACCGGTGAAATTGAGAGCCCCGCGTCCTGCCCCATGGGACTGGCCTGGGACGGGAGCCGTCTCTGGTTTTCCGACCGCCGCCAGGATCGGATCTACGCCATCGATCCGCTGTCGGGGAACGCGGCCGGTGAACTGCCTTCCCCCGGGTTCCAGCCGTCCGGCCTGGCCTGGGACGGCGAGTGCCTCTGGTGTGCCGACCAGGAGGAGGGCAAGCTGTTCCGCATCGAGCCGGACAGCGGCCTGGTGGTTCACACGGTGGATGCCCCGTGGCCCAGGCCCAGCGGCCTGGCCTGGGATGGGGAGCGGCTCTGGGTCGCCGATGAGCGAAAACGGCTGATCTGTCAGGTCGATCCGGCGGACGGCACCACCATCCGCTCCTTTCCCGCCCCGGCGGAGTCGCCGCAGGGGCTGGCCTTCGACGGCCGGACGCTGTGGTGCAGCGACCGGAAGCTGGACCGCATCCACGGCATCAGCCCCGAGGGGGGAGAGGTGCTGATCACCCTGCACAGCCCGGGCCCCTACCCCACCGGCCTGGCCGCCGACGGGAAAAACGGCCTCTGGTCCGTGGACTACCAGACCGATCTCTGCTCGTCCCTCGAGGTCCGGGGACGCGGCCCATCCATCCTGGTGGATGATGAGCGGCACGCCCGGATCACCATCACCACCGACGTGCTCAACTATGGGCCCGACATCACCGAGCGGCTGGAGATCTACCTGGCCCGGCCCACGGACCTGCCCGGCCAGCAACTGATCCGGGGCCCGCGGTTCACCCCGGAACCGACGCGTCTGACCAGTGATCGCTGGGATCAGGCGGTGGCGGTGTTCGAATCCTCGGGGATCGAGGCCGGCTCGCGGCAACGGGTGGAAATGGAAGTGGAGGCCAGGATCTCCCGTACCAGGCACCTGTTTCACCCGGACGACGTGGGGCCGCTGTCCGAGATCCCGCCAGCCATCAGCGAAGCCTACCTGGTGGATGACACCAAATTCGACCTGCAGCACCCGCGGATACAGGCCATCGCCGCCGAACTGACCGCCGGTGTGGACAATCCCTACTGGATCGCCCGCAACACCTTTCACTACCTGATCGACAACCTTTTCTACGAGCTGGCCGGAGGTTGGAACACAGCGCCGGCGGTCCTCGAACGGGGAAATGGATCGTGCTCGGAATACACATTCTGCTTCATCGCCCTCTGTCGGGCGGCCGGCCTTCCCGCGCGCTACGCCGGGTCGGTGGTGGTTCGCGGTGATGACGCCAGCTACGATGACATCTTCCACCGCTGGGCCGAGGTCTACCTGCCCCGGGTGGGCTGGGTGCCCGTGGACCCCAGCGGCGGTGACGATCCGCTGCCCGCGGACCAGGCGTCCTTCTTCGGCCAGTTGTCCAACCGCTTCCTGATCACCACCCGCGGCGGGGGTGGATCAGAGTATCTCGGCTGGGACTACAACGGCACGCAGCGCTGGACCACCCGGGGCAAGGCCCGGGTGCGCACCGAGACGGTGGCCGACTGGGAACCACTGGATTCGAACAACCCGCCCGCACCCACCGGACTCACCACCCGTGGTGGCGAAACCTGCAGCCGGCCCTGATGAGATTTGAGCACACACTGGTCCGGGGCCGGCTGATCAGGCGCTACAAACGCTTCCTGGCCGATGTGCGTCTGGAATCCGGGGTCATCACCGTCCACTGCCCCAATACGGGGAGCATGATGGGCTGCACCAGGCCGGGAAGCGCTGTGCGGCTCTCCACCAGCGACAACCCCGGGCGGCGGTATCCTCACACCTGGGAGATGGTACGCGTGGGTCGGGCCTGGGTGGGCATCAACACCATCCTGGCCAACCGGGTGGCCGCCGAGGCGGTGAGCAGCGGCCTGATCCCCGATCTCGCAGGGTACGACCGCCTTGAGCGTGAACGACCGCTGGGGGAGTCGTCCCGGGTGGACATCCTGCTCAGCGGCCCGGGCAGCCATACATGCTATGTGGAAGTGAAAAACGTCACTCTGGCCGATGATGGTGTGGCACGCTTCCCTGATGCGGTCACTGCACGGGGGCTCAAACACCTCAGGGAACTGGCCGCTGTGGTGCGCCGGGGCCGGGGCAAGGTGCGCGCGGCCATGCTCTATCTGGTCCAGCGCACCGACTGCCACTCCTTCCGCACCGCCCACAGCATCGACCCCGAGTATGCCGCCGGGTTGCTCCGGGCCGTCCGCGCCGGCGTCGAAGTGTACCCCCTCCTCGCCCGTGTCAGCCCCAGCGGTATTACCCCTCTGAAACTGATTCCATGGAGAAAGTAGGGACAGTTACTACTTTTCCAATTCTTCCTTCACATCTTCCTTCACCGCTTCCGAGGCCTTCCCATCTGAGGAGGGCGTAACTTTCGTTTCGTCTGAACCTCCAGATTCTTAACGAAATCATCAGATCCCAAGGGTAATCCAGTTTTCCACTGATTCATTAGAGTCGTCTTCATCTCATCAGGTACCCCCTGCTGAAGAACCTCAAACCAATCGGTTAGGTCGAAAAGAGTCTTCCACCACTCAAGATCCAGCAATCCTGATAAATCAGGCTGACCAGTATGTGCGGCGGCGCTGGACCATGGATAGTCAACTGCGATTTGCACGAGTCCGGCACGGATTGGGTTCTGCTCCCCATACCTGAGAGCATTTATGAAGTGATCTTCATCCATGGGGTAAGATCTAAACCTGTTCTGCCACATGTGCCCGCTGCAGCTATAAACACCGTTGAAATATTGTGTGTACCTTAAATGGGCTCGACCGATCCCCCTGCTCATGCTCTGGGATGTTTCGGGAATTGCAACAATGTGAACGTGGTTGGACATGAGGCAGTAGCTCGCAATATTCAATCCATACTTCCGGCTTTCTTCTCTTAAATACCTCAAATATTTAGTTCGATCTTCATCCGCAAAGAACACATCCTGTTTATTGTTTCCCCTCTGAATAATGTGGTGAGGGATACCTGGAACTACGATTCGGGCTACTCTTGGCATGTTTAGTAATTGAGGATAGCGGTTTCACTTGGCAATGGAATGGAAGGTGTTGCTGGAAAATTCCAACTTTGTAAACCACCGGTTCCAGTCACAATATTTACAACCCTGATTCCTATCAATGCTTATGCAAAGATGAAGGTAACTATGCAAAATAAAAGCCCACTTGAATAACTTTGGGAAAATAGTCAGAAAAACAATAAGTAGTAACTGTCCCTACTTTCGCTAAAAAAAAGGACCCGAACTGTGTCACCACAATTCGAGTCCAATATTTATCGTCGTAATTCAGCTCAGCCGAGCAGGGTCAGGAAGACACCGGCGGCAACGGCGGAACCGATGACACCGGCCACGTTGGGTCCCATGGCCGCCATCAGCGGGTTGACCTTGCCGTTGGTGCTCTCCGAGACGAAGTTCTGCACCACCCGCGAGGCCATGGGCACCGCGGAGACGCCGGCAGCGCCGATGCAGGGGTTGAGCTTCTTGCCCTTGGGCAGGAAGAGGTTGATCAGCTTGGCAAAGACCACGCCGCCGAAGGTGCTGAACGCGAAGGCGAAGGCCCCGAGCACCAGGATGAAGAGCGTCCTGGGCATGAGGAACGATTCGCCAGCCATGGTGGCACCCACGGTGATACCAAGGAAGATGGTAACGATGTCCACCAGCGACCCGCCGGCCGTCTTGGCCAGGCGGTCGGTGACCCCGGATTCACGAAGCAGATTGCCGAACATCAGCATGCCGATCAGCGGCGCGCATGACGGAATGGCCAGCGAAGCAAGCATCGCCACCGCGATGGGGAAGATGATCACTGCCGTCTTGGAGACCGCCTTGGCCTGCGGCATGTCGATGGCCCGTTCTTTTTTGGTGGTCAGCATCCGCATGATCGGCGGCTGGATAACCGGGACCAGTGACATGTAGCTGTATGCGGCCACGGCAATGGCGCCCAGCAGGTGTGGAGCGAGCATGGCGGCGAGATAGATCGACGTGGGGCCGTCCGCCCCGCCGATGATCCCGATGGCGGCAGATTCCTTAATGTCGAATCCGAAGAGGAAGAAAGCCCCCAGCGCGGCGACAAAAATGCCGAACTGCGCGGACGCACCCAGAAGGAAGGTGATCGGCCGGGCCAGCAGGGGGCGGAAATCGGTCAATGCCCCCACGCCCATGAAAATCACCGGCGGAAGAAACTCGGTCTTGATCCCCGCGTCGTAGACCATCTGCAGCAACGGGTGAATTCCGCCGTGCACGGCCGCACCTTCGCTGGTGGCACTGAGCATGGCCAGCGGCAGGTTGGCCAGAATGGCCCCGAGACCGATGGGAATCAGGAGTAACGGCTCGTAATTCTTTCGGATCGCCAGGAAGATCAGAACCCCGCCGATGACGAACATCACCAGGTTCTGCCAACTCAGGTTGGCAAACCCCGAGCCGCGTATGAGCGTCTCAAAGGCTTCCATCTCAACCTCCGATCGTCAGGATCGCCATGCCGGCCATCACATCGTCACCCAGGGAGGCGTCGATGCTCAGCACCTTGCCCCCGCAGGGGGCCTTCACGTCGTGCTTGGCTTTCATCGCTTCCACCGAAGCCACAACCTGGCCCTCGGAGACCGTGTCGCCCACCTTGACCTTGATCTCCACCAGTTCCGACTTGCCCTCGAAGGGCGAATAGACCGGCGTGCCGTTGGCCGGGGCCGCAGCAGGTGCTGCCGCCGCAGCAGCCGGGGCCGCTGAGGCCATGCCGGCGGGCGGCTCGATGGTGATCTTGAAATTGCGGGTGTTGGCGCCATCCACCACCGTACAGGTGGTGGTCACCGGGCCGGTAAAGACGGGGGCGGCGGCAGCGGCCGGGGCTGCCGGCGCAGCGGCGGCGGCCGGTTTTGCCGGCTCTTCCTTCTTCTTCAGCGGAAGAACGATCTTCGGCTTGCCGGTAAGCAGGCGGATCCCCTCGTTGAGATCCATGTTCTTGCCGGGGATGATCGCCGCAGCCACCAGGAAGATGTTCTCGTCGGTGACCGGCAGACCGCGCTCCTTGAGCGCCTCCTCGGCCGGTCCGAGGCTGTCCGGCGCGGCTTCCAGCGGGTCGCCGTCAAAGGGCGGTTTGTCCAGCTGTTTGGCGGCGATTTCCACCACCTGGGGATCGGGCGGCAGCGGGGTCTTGCCGAAGTAGCCGAGAACGGCCTTGCCGTACCCGTCATTGATCTTCTCCCAGCGGCCATGGAGAACGTTGTTGAAGGCCTGCAACCAGTACTGCTGGCTGCCCGGGGTCACCGAGGTCCAGGCGCCGCCGGCCTTCACCACCACCGGGAACTCGGCCAGCACCTCGTTGTAGCGGTTGAGGATCCCGGCTTCGGACATCATGTGCACGTTGGGACCGATGGCGCCGCCCGGCATGGGGAAACCCACCACCCGCGCGTCGGCGGTGGTGGTCACGGGGTTGAAGAAATATTCCTTCAGCCCCTCGTTGAGCATGTTCTCGACCTCGCCCATCTTGGAATCATCGATGTCCAGCGAGTACCCGGTGTTCTTCAGGCCGTGGGCCATGGAACGGACGTCCGGCTGCACCGTGCCGCTGGCCATGGGCCTCACGGAAAGGTCGACGCCGTCCACGCCACCTTCGATGCCGGCCATGTACTGCGCCACGCCCAGGCTGGCCGTGTCGTGGGTGTGCTGCCAGAGGATCACCTCCGGCGGCAGGATCGCCTTGATCCCCCTGGCCGTCTCGTAGCAGGTTTTGGGATCGGTGGTGCCCGACGCGTCCTTCATGCAGATCGAATCGACCTTCATCCCGCTGTCGATCACCCGCTTGGCAATGTCGATGTAGAACGCCGGCGTATGGACCGTGTCGTCCTTGAAGGGCAGCCCCATCAGGGCCACGCAGACCTGGTGGTGCATGCCGCTCTCGATGATCGACTGGCCGGTCTTGATCAGGTTTTCCACATCGTTCATGTAGTCGAAGTTGCGGTCCCAGGTGGTGGCGTGCTTCCGCATCAGCTTGGCCTGCAGCTTGAGTGCGGCCAGCCGCTGGGTAGTCAGCGTCACGCCGGAAACCGACCGGGTCAGGATCTGCAGATCTGCGTCGGGGCCCACCGCCTCGCGCATCTTGTCCTGGCACTCGAACGGATCCTCTCCGACATAGAAGTATGGCGCCTGATAACGGGCACCACCGCCAAACTCGAAGTGGCGGATCTTGGCCTCCTTGGCCGAAAACTCCATGGCCGGCAGGATGTCCTTCAGACGGGCTTTGCCGCCGAACGAGCTCTGCAAACCATCACGAAACGGGGTGAACATGACCCTGATCTTCTTCGCCTTCTCGGTGAAGATCATGACTCCTCCTCAATACGCGTTACCCTGGCACCGGGGATCAATGTGGAAACCGTGCTGGAAATGGCAGCAACCATGACCGAATCCAGAGCCACTTTTCGCTCCGGGAACACCGCCATGATCAGCTGCATGACTACCGCTAGAAAGGCCAGAAGCACGAACACCGCCAGGAAGGCGATGCTGCAGGCCGAGAGAATGTGTACCTCGCCCAAGACGCTCTCCTCCGCTCCTGTTCGGCAATGACCGCCGTCCCGCTTGCGCCCGAAACATCCTTCGCGACCGGTGAATCGGCGGGCCGATCGCGCCCCAAAGCATACACCCGGCGCATGGTCGTGGCAACACCGTCAGGGCGATTTCAGCAGCTTTCTTTTAATTATTCTTTTAATCAATTTTCAGGAGTCGCTGACAGGAGGATTCCAGTGCCAGACGGCCACCGCTCACCGGCTCATCGCGGCCCTCGATCCGCAAGGTCAGGTCGGCTTCGATGGCGAGCACCCGACCGGCAGCCAGGGGCGGCGGCCAGGCCTCCCTGGCCCCGCGTTCGCCCTCACACTCGTCCCAGACCCGGACCCTCCGCCCCACCACCAGCGAAGCGTCCCGGTAGTCCCGGAGCAGCTGGTCCCCCCCGCCGGAGAGAAGGGCCCGGTGACGCAGGCCCACTGCCCCCAACAGCTGCCGTAACACACCGAACAAAAGCGGTTTCTCGTCTCCAGTGAACTCGTGCACCGCCCCGGTGCGAGGGACGAAGGGGGTGGGCGCCACCCGGGGCGCACTGGAAACGTTGAGGCCGATACCCAGGGTGACCGCCTCGACGATGTTCCCCCGGGTCTGGGTGGTGGTGAGCACCCCGGCCACCTTGCGTCCCTCCACCAGAATGTCGTTGACCCACTTGACGCCCGGCTCCACCAGACCGCCGCAGGCGGCCCGAACAGCATCCAGTGCCGCCACCGCCGGGAGCATGATCAGCAGGGGCAGGGTGCCACCGGCCGGCAGATTCACCGGCAATCCCACCGAAAGGTGGATGTTTCCCGCCTCGGCGGCCCAGGACCGGCCCCGGTGCCCGTGAAACCCGCTCCCCTCCAGGGCCAGGCAGGCCACCGGACCAAGCTGCGGATCAACGCGCAGAAGTTCGTGCAGCGTGTCAAACTGGGAGGCCGGCGCCTCACCGATCACCATCAGGCTGTGCCAGAAGTCCCCGGGGGGCAGTGCGGAAGCGAGAGGGACGGTCCAGGGGTCCGGGCCGGTGCCCATGGCCTGCCAGAGCGCCGCCGACCGCCGGGGGAGGTCAGGCCCGGGGCAGCGGGACCACTGCCCGTCATCCTTGAGGAGACCGGAACAACGCTGGGGTGAATCGGTGAGAATAAAGCACATACCAGGCTCAATCGCCCTCGTCGTCCTGCGGGGTGACGGCCACGGTGAGCACCGCCGTATCGCTGGAGGCCACCACCTTCTCCACGGTGGAGCCGAGGAAGTGCGGACCGCCGTCACCCAGCCCGCAGCCGGCAATCACCACCAGAACGGCGCCGCTCTCCCGGGCGTACTCAACGATCTCGGCGTGGGGCCGGCCCTCGAGCACGTGGAACTCCACCCGCAGGCCCGGCGGGCAATGTTCGGCCACTTCCTTATGCATCTGCTGCAGGCAGTTCTGCTCCAGCCTGGCCTCCAGAGCGGAGACCCTGGCATCAGGATAGAAGACCGGATAGTCCGGCTTGTCCATCACGTGAACCACATCCATCACCGCAAAATTGGATGATGCCAGGTTACCAGCAAGGGCCAGCGCCTGGCGGGAACCCGCGGAGAAATCCACCGGCACCACCAGGCGGCCGTCTTCGGCGGTAAGCCGGGGCGTGTCCAGGCCTTCCCGAACCGTGTAGACCGGCACCGGGGAAAGGCGGATCACCTGGGCGGCCACGCTGCCCAGCAGCATTCGGCCCATCCACCCCCGACCATTGGTCCCCATCACCAGCAGGTCATGGTCGCCGCCCCGCAGGACGTTGAGGATTTCTTCCGACGGGGAAAACCCTCGCACGATAGACGTATCCACCGGCAGGTCCCCCCGGGCCTGGACCCGGTGGAGCAGTGCGTCCAGCTCCTGCCGGTCAGTCTCCACCGGCGTGTTGTCCAGCATCACCTGCACGTGGAGCAGGGTCACCGACGCCTGGAACAACCGGGCCAGGCCCAGACAGTGCTCCAGCGCCTGGTCGGCACAGTCGGAAAAATCGGTGGGGAACAGAATCTTTTTGACAGCTGTATTCATTTTGCCCATCTCCCTGGAGAGAAACTGCCTGGCCCAGCGGGCCGCGCGATGGCGCGGCTGTTGCGGGCAGAATTGTATCACAGACCGTTCCGGCGGGAGCCGCCGGCGCAGGGTGGTGCCCGGCGGGCCGCCGAGCAGGATTGACAGCTTGTCCACGATATCCATATACTGATTTTTCAACAAAGACTTCTGCAGGGAAGGGTTGGTACCCGTGGCAGGAAAGCGACCGAAAAAATACAACATCGCATCGATCAGCGATAAAATTGCGGTCAACTGGTCACCGATCAACATCGCGCGGGTCAATGAATGCGTGGTGCGGATCGTGAAGATCGAAGGTGAGTTCAACTGGCATGCGCACACCGGGGAGGACGAGTTCTTCCTGATCATCGAGGGGAGCGCGACGATTCAGACCGAGGAGGGGAACGTGAACCTCGAAAAGGGCGAAGGCGTCCTGATCCCCCACGGCCTGCGTCACTGCTCCCGCTCCGACAACGGTGCGGTGATGCTGGTATTTGAACCCTGGACCACCAAGACCAGGGGCGATCAGGGCTAGCCTCCGTTCCGCCGGCCAGCTGCCGTTCCTTCCCGGCTGGCGGACTGGTTTCAACAGGTCTGGCCGGCGGCGGGCACATAACCGATATCACACAGGAATCATTACGAACCATGGGCAAATTGGGATCCAAGCTCACTCTGCTGGGCGACATCTGGGCCTTTCTCAAGGTCCGTAAAAAATGGTGGCTGGCACCGATCATTTTCTTTCTGCTGATCATGGCAGCCTTGATCGTATTTACCGAGGGTTCGGCGCTGGCACCTTTCATCTACGCCATTTTCTGATCCCGGCCGACCGGATCGTCAACCCTGCCCGGTGCGCGGCCTGCGCCGCCCGGCCGTGGCCGGGTGGGCTGCGAGTACACCACGAATGAACATCCTGGGAATTTCCGCCTTCTACCACGACAGCGCCGCCGCCCTGGTGTGCGACGGCAAGATTGTCGCCGCGGCCCAGGAGGAGCGGTTCACCCGCCGCAAACACGATCCGGGCTTTCCGCAAAAGGCCATCGACTACTGCCTCAGCGAGGCGGGGATCACCGTGGGTGACCTGGACCGGGTCTGTTTCTACGACAAGCCGTTCATCAAGTTCGAGCGGTTACTGGAGACCTACCTGGCCTACGCCCCGGCCGGCATCTCCTCGTTCCTCAAGGCCATGCCGCTCTGGATCAAGAAAAAACTCTGGATGGGCGAACTGATCAAGAAGAACCTGAGCTACGAGGGCAAGATGGTCTATCCCGAGCACCACCAGTCCCACGCCGCCTCGGCCTTCCTCCCCTCCCCGTTCCAGAGCGCCGCCATCCTGACCCTCGACGGGGTCGGCGAATGGGCCACCGCTTCCTGGGGCGTGGGCCAGGACAACAAGGTCAACCTCAAGGCCGAACTGACGTTCCCGCACAGCCTGGGCCTGCTCTACACCGCCTTCACCTACTACACCGGGTTCAAAGTCAATTCCGGCGAGTACAAGGTGATGGGGCTGGCCCCCTACGGCGAGCCGAAATACAAGGAGATGATCCTCGAGCACCTGATGGACCTCAAGGAGGACGGCTCCTTCCGGCTGAACATGAAGTATTTCAACTACTGCCAGGGCCTGACCATGACGTCGGAGGCCTTCCACGACCTCTTCGGCGGACCGCCGCGGCAACCGGAATCGAAGTTGACCAAAAAGGAAATGGACCTGGCCCGCAGCGTGCAGGAAGTGGCCGAACTGGTGATGCTGAAGATGGCCCGGCACGTCCGCCGGGAGACTGGTGAAAAATATCTCTGTCTGGCCGGGGGGGTTGCTCTCAATTGCGTGGGCAACGGCAAGATCCTCCAGGAAAAAATCTTTGACCGGATCTGGATCCAGCCGGCGGCCGGCGATGCGGGCGGCGCCCTGGGGGCGGCCCTCTTCACCTGGCACCACGTGGAGGACAACCCGCGGACCGCCCATGGGGTGCGGGACAGTCAGCGCGGCTCCTATCTCGGACCAGCCTTCAGCGGCGACGAGGTCGAATCCTGGCTCAAGGAGAAGAAGTTCCCCTACACCAGAATGCCGGCCGACGACATCCCGCCATACGTGGCCGAGCAGATCGACAACCAGAAGGTGATCGGCTGGTTCTCCGGACCGATGGAGTTCGGTCCCCGAGCCCTGGGGGCACGGAGCATCATCGGCGATGCCCGCAGCTCCGAGATGCAGTCGATCATGAACCTGAAGATCAAGTACCGCGAGTCGTTCCGCCCCTTCGCGCCGTCCTGTATCGTGGAAGATGTCAACGAATACTTCGAGCTGGACGAGCCGTCACCCTACATGCTGCTGGTGGCCAACGTCCAGGAGAAGCGGCGGGTGCAGATGACCGAAGAGCAGGACAGTCTCTTCGGGATCGAAAAACTGAACATCCCGCGCAGCGACATCCCGGCCATCACCCATGTCGACCACTCGGCCCGGGTCCAGACCGTTGACGCCCTGGACCACCCGCAGTATCACGCGATGATCTCGAATTTCAAGAAACGCACCGGCTACGGGGTGATCATCAACACCTCGTTCAACGTGCGGGGGGAGCCCATCGTCTGCACCCCCTGGGATGCCTACCTCTGCTTCATGCGCACCGAGATGGAGGTGCTGGTGCTGGAGGACTGTGTGCTGCACAAGGCGGACCAGCCCGAGCTGAGCGAAGAAAAGGACTGGCGCAAGGTTTACGAACTCGATTGACCCCGGCGCCGGCGGGCCGATTCCCGCCGGGCAGAACTGGAGAGGGCTCCGCGGATGATGGATCTGATCAAGAAGCTGATCGAGGCGTCGGGCGACCGCCGTGAGATCAGGAAGTTTGCCATCCCGGTGGCGGCGGTGCTGCTGGCCATCGGCCTTTTTGCCCTCTGGCGTGAGAAGGCCTTTGCCTGGCCCCTGATCGGGGTCAGCGGGTTCATGGTGGCTGGCGGCTACCTGCTGCCGGCGATTCTCCGCCCGCTCTATGTCCCCTGGATGCTGCTGGCCGCTGTTCTGGGCTGGGTGATGACCCGGGTACTGCTCACCCTGACCTTCTTCGTGATGATCACGCCCATCGGTCTCCTTCGCCGTATTTTTGGCCATGACTCCCTCAACCGCAAATTCCCGGGTGAGCAGGAGTCATACTGGGAGCCGTGGGAAGAACCCGAAGGCGGCCACACCAGGCACTACAAACCGTTCTGATTCTGCCATCCCCCGATTATTTCAAAAATCTCATTGCCTGACTTGATTTATTACGAAATAATTATTATACTCTTATTCGCCTGGCTGATATCCTCACTGCCGGACCGCCCGCGCGCATCGAGCGGACCGATAACCATCGTACGAGGTATCTGATGAACGTGCCCTCTGATATCCGGCCGCCGGTCCACACCGAACCGTCGGGGATTTCAGCCGCAGGCTGCCCGGTGGGCCTGCTCAGCCGTGCCGCCGCCTCTCTCAACCAGGCGCCGGCCCGTAAAAGCGCCCTCCGGGAGGCCATGCGCTTCCTGCTGGAGGAAACCGGCGCCCGCCGCTGCCTGATCTACATCGAGGACAGTGGCAGCGACACGCTGCACCTGGAAGCGGGCTGTGACCAGCAGGGCGGTGAGATCAGGCGGGATGATCGGATCAGCCGCGGCGTGGCCGGAACAGTGATCCACACCGCTGAGCCGCTGCTGCTGAACAGCGACGTGGCCGCGGCCGGAAAGCAGGCCTCCTCTTCCCAGGATCTGGTCAACGCCGTGATCGCCGTCCCCCTGCGCTTCAACGGCTCCCTGTCCGGTGTGCTCTACATCGACCGTCTCGCCGACCAGGTCCGCTTCAGCCGGCCCCACCTCGCCTTTGCCTGTGCCTTCACCGAGATAATCGCCCTGGCCCTCCGGCACCATCCCCTGCCACTGGAATCCGCCGCCACCGCATCCCGGACGCGGGGGAAGCCCCCGGCACCCGACTCCTTCTCCCCCATCATCGGCAGCAGTCCGACGATGAAAGAGCTGCTGCGCCAGACCCGCCAGGTTCTGCACCACCGAGTGCCGGTGCTCATCCTCGGCGAAAGCGGCACGGGCAAGGAGCTGCTGGCCAAGGCCATCCATGGCGGGGGCCGGCACCCCACCGGCCCCTTCGTCCCACTGAACTGCACCGCGGTTCCGGGCGAGCTGCTGGAGAGTGAACTGTTCGGTCATGTGCGCGGGGCCTTCACCGGGGCGGGCAACGACCGGCGAGGCCTGCTGGAGGAGGCGGACAACGGAACGCTCTTCCTCGACGAAATCGGCGATCTGGCCCCGGCGACCCAGGCCAAGCTGCTCCGGGTGCTCCAGGAGGGGGAATTCCGCCGTGTGGGGGAAAACCGGATCCGGCGGGTCAACTTCCGGCTGATCACCGCCACCAACCGCGAACTGAAGAACGAGGTGGCCCGGCGGCGATTCCGTCTCGACCTCTACTATCGGATCGCGGTGGTGGTGCTCCGTATCCCGCCCCTGCGCGAACGGCCGGGAGACCTGCCGCTGCTGGCGGATCACTTCTTCCGCCGCCTCACCGGACGGGGGGAGTTCCGGGTGGCCTCGGTGGACCGGCCGGCCTTCAATGCCCTGGCCGCACACCAGTGGCCGGGGAATGTCAGGGAACTGGAGAACACCATCCACTCGGCCCTGGTGATGATGAACGGGGCCACCGTATTGAGCACCGAGCACCTGCCCACCTCGGTCACCCTCCCCTTTGCCGGGGACAGCGACGCCGACACCGACCCGCTGGACTCCGGCCTGCCGCTGCGCCAGGCCCGGGAACGCTTCGACCGCCGTTATGTCGTCTCGATCCTCGAGCGGCACAACGGCAACCGCACCCGCACCGCCTCGGCCCTGGGGATTTCGCGGCAGGCCCTGCTCAAAATGGTCAAGCGGCTGGGTTTGACTCCGGGGCGGCAGCCGGCGGCGGCACGACCCTGAAGAGGGCCGCCATACAGCCGGCGGTGAACATCAACTGCAGATACTGGCTCGGCCAGTAAAAGAGCTCGTAGCCGGCCATATCCACCAGCAGGCCGATCAACGCCATGGTGCACAGCGCCAGGCGCAGCTGGGCGGGGGGGGGACGGGGGGAGCGGCGGAGCCGGCGGCCGGCACCGGCCAGCAGCCAGCCGATCAGCACCACAAACCCGGTGCAGCCCACCAGCCCCGTCTCGGCCAGGATGGTCAGATACATGTTGTCGGCGATCATGTTCTTGTGCGGTGTGGAGTCCTCCTCCCGGTCGTAGTCACCGAACCGGATCCGGTAGTGCTCATACCCCACACCCACCAGCGGGTGGTCGAGAAACATCCGCCAGGCGATTTCCGCCCGGTTCATCCGGTAGCTGGAGGCCACTCCCCCACGGCCAAGGTAGTGCAGCCCCAGCCGCTGCATGGGTGACCGGGGTACAGAGGCCGCGGCCACCACCAGCAGGATCAGCAGGGCATAGACCAGCGCCTTGCGCCGCCGGTCGGTGTACCAGAGGTAGAACATCCAGGAGACCACCAGCCCCAGAAAGGCCCCGCGGGAATAGGTGAGCACCAGCACCAGGGTCACCAGCCCGGTGCTCAGACCGGCCAGCCAGCGGGTCCGGTTCGACACCGCTTCCCGGAAGACCAGGATGTGGAAGGGCAGGCTGGCCAGCAG
>RCNC010000499.1_pt1 | contig 25127 bp, 19 predicted proteins | sample 2041301 | NCBI WGS metagenome assembly RCNC01 (sample SAMN09708231, study PRJNA481090) | Marine sediment metagenome, whole genome shotgun sequencing project. | biome: marine sediment; feature: ocean; material: sediment; isolation source: Sewage treatment plant 13A marine sediment (STP13A) ...
GAAGAACTTCGATCCGGTCAGGACACGCCTTACGGCTATCTGTGGCGTGCGGCTTCGTATCACATGTATCCGCAGGAAACGTTCTACTCACGATCAACAATTGGCACGATAGAGACGGTTCAAGCCGCGACCGTTGAGCGCGTGCGGGAGTACTACAAGGGATACTACGTGCCGAATAATATGACGCTGGTCGTTGTAGGCGATTTCGATACCGACGACTTGCTGTCGAAAATAGAACAGCGTTTTTCACCGTATCCCGCCGGCGATGTTTCCGAGCTGCCGTATGAGGTAGTTGCAATGAAGTCGGGCATCAACGTTGTTACTGAGGAGCGCGAGCTCGGCAAGGCTTATTATCTGATGGCGTTTGAAGGGCCGCGTGCAACCATGCCCGAATGGTTTCCGTACGCAGTTTTAGTGGAGTACTTGTCCGGTGGGAAGACATCGGTACTGTTTGCGGAGTTGGTGACCGAGCAGAAGCTCATCGATGATGTCTCCATGAGTGCCTGGCCACGTCGATTCGCCAAGGGCTGGCAGGGCATCGACGGAGAAACGGAGTCCAGTAATGTTGTCCCAGCGGTTAATGCACTTTGGCAAACACTGAGTGGTGTTAGACAAATTGGAATTTCGGACGCTGAACTACACCTGGTGAAACAACGCTTGCTGAAGACACACTGGCAGGCACTTGATGACATTTACGAAGTTGCAGACTCTCTGGCGGTTTCAGACGCACATGGCGACTATCGTTTGTTTGCTGACTTCGAAGCACGGCTTGAAGCGGTTACGACCGCAGACGTGCAAGCGGTGGCGCAGAAGTATCTAACGCCAGATAATTTCTTCTTAATGTCGCTGTTTCCGCCCGGGCAAATACCGGAAAATTTCGACACTGAGATTCTCGCTAACGCAAACCGCTTGGGCGGCGGTGGCGGTTCAATTACGCGTTCTAAATTGTCATCGGGAGTTACCTTGTTACACGAGAGCAAGCCAGGTGCCCCAATGGAAAGCTATACGGCGGCCATTCGTGCCGGCGGACGACACGGTGACGCGGCAGGTTTGGCCGAAGCAGTCGCCGCCATGATGGTGCGTGAAACCGGTAGTTACACCAAGAACGAACTGCAGAATTACCTCGATCAGAACGGCTTCACATTGGAGGCATCAACGTCCAGTGATGCAAGTTACATTACCGTACAAGCGCCGTCCGGTTCTGCCGAGAAGGCGATGTCGCTATTGAGCGAGGTACTGACCAATCCGAAGTTCTCGGATGCGGAGTGGGCTGATGCTCAAACTGAGATGTTGGCCAGTATCGAAAGCGCTCTCGATCAACCGCGATCGGTTGTAAACGATCTGTTTATCAAGGCAGTGTACGCCGGCACCAGCTACGGGCGATCCAACGCGGATGAGTTCGATGCTTTGCAAGAAACCACAGCTAAGGATTTGAAAGACTTCCACAGTGCATTTTACAAGGCGGAATCCATCGGAGTTGCCTATACCGGCGCGGCCAGCAACGAGCAGCTGGCCGCGGGTCTTGAACCGCTTGCAGATTTGAAGGGGCGGGCCGCGAACAGCGCAGCAATTGAGGTTGCCGCTATCGATGGCAGCACGCATGTGGCACAGGCGATGGAGGGCAAGGCACAAGCGAACTTGTACATCGCCTGGCATGCGCCCGATCTTGGTAGCGACGACTGGGTTCTATGGGAACTGGCCCAAAAGGCGATCGGTGGCGATCTTGCGGGTCGATTGTGGAAACTACGTCAGGACGAAGGCCTCGCCTATTCAGTTGGAATGTTCGGTGTCGCAAATACAGAACAGCCTGCTACAGCAGTCTACATGGCGACTGCAGGCGAGAAACGCGAAGAAGCGCTTGCTGCCATTCATCGCGAGGTAGCTCGAGCGCAATCCGGACTCAGTCAGGATGAGCTGGATAGGGTGAAAGTCTCCTATCTGGCACAGTTGAATCGAACCGATCGAACCGCCGCACGCAGGTCGCAAAAGCATGCTAGCTGGTGGATTAGCGGTTTCGATGCTGATCGGCGCGAGCAACTAACGGAAGTGATTGACGCTGCGACGCTGGATGAGGTCAATCGGGTGATACGTAACGTACTCAGGCCGGACGACTACATTTTTGTCGAAGCCGGCGCAGTCGGCGAATAACGTCATATCGGATATCGGTGGTATGATGCGCGCCCGCCGGCAGGGTCTCGGCTGGTCTACCCCTATTCCAGAGCAATACCATGAGTAAGTCCGATGCCAAGCCAAGCACGACCAGTTTTCGCGATCTCGGGCTCTCCGCACCCCTAATAAAGGTGTTGGACGAGATCGGATACGAAACGCCAACGCCCATACAAAGTCAGGCGATACCGCACCTGATGAAGGGCCGGGATATTTTGGGCCACGCGCCCACCGGCACCGGCAAGACGGCGGCGTTCGCATTGCCGTTGCTGTCGAACATCGACGTAGATAACAAGAGCGTTCAGGTATTAACCCTGACGCCAACGCGCGAGCTCGCGATTCAGGTGGCCGAAGCGTTTCAACATTACGCGTCGCACATCAAAGGCTTTCATGTCTTGCCGATCTACGGCGGTCAGGAATACGGTGGACAAATTCGGCAACTGAAGCGCGGCGTACAGGTCGTCGTTGGAACGCCGGGTCGTCTGATGGACCACATGCGTAAGGGCACCTTGAAGCTTGGCAACCTCAAGGCCGTGGTGTTGGACGAAGCTGACGAAATGTTGCGCATGGGCTTTATTGAAGAAGTTGAATGGATTCTGCAACAAACTCCGGACAAACGGCAGATGGCCTTGTTTTCTGCAACGATGCCGAAGCAGGTTGAGAAGATTGCGCGGCGTTACCTGAACGACCCGCAGGAAATTTCGATCAAGACACGTACTGCAACCGCTGAGACGATTCGCCAGCGTTACTGGCAAGTCAGTGGCTTTCACAAACTTGATGCGCTCACGCGAATTCTCGAAGTCGAACCTTTCGACGCAATCCTGATGTTTGTCCGCACCAAGACCGCGACCGTTGAACTGGCCGAGAAGCTAGAGGCGCGCGGTTACGCGGCGGCAGCAATGAACGGCGACATGGTGCAATCACAGCGCGAGCAAATGGTCGAGCGACTGAAGAAAGGGACACTCGACATTCTGGTTGCGACCGACGTCGCAGCGCGTGGTCTCGACGTCAACCGTATCAGCCATGTCATTAACTACGACGTTCCCTATGACACTGAAGCGTACATTCATCGTATCGGTCGCACCGGGCGCGCAGGACGTAGTGGCGAAGCAATTCTATTTGTAGCACCTCGTGAGCGTCGCATGTTGGCGGCGATCGAGAGAGCGACGCGGCAGAAGATCGAGCAGATGGTATTGCCGACCACAGAAACGGTGAATAACAAACGTATTGCTGATTTCAAACAAAAAATTACCGACACGCTAGCGGTCGGCGAACTTGGTTTCATGCAGGGACTGGTTGAGCAGTATCGTCAGGAGCACGATGTGCCAGCGGTCGAAATTGCCGCTGCTCTTGCGAAGATGTCCATTGGCGAGAAATCGATGTTGCTCGGTCCGGACAAGGTTAGAGACAAGGGCAGGGACAAGGGCAAGAGCACGTTAGGGATTAAGCCGGTTCGGGATGCTGAAGCCGGTGCAGAGCGTTTTCGAATTGAGGTTGGTCACGTACACGGCGTCAAACCGGGCAATATCGTAGGTGCTATCGCCAACGAGTCAGGCCTGGACGGCGAACATATCGGCAGTATAGAGATCGAGGCCGAATACAGTCTGGTCGATCTGCCAGCTGGCATACCGAAAGATGTATTTGAAGACCTGAAGAAAACCCGTATATGTGGTGAGCTGATGAATATCTCACGGCACGGCGAAGGCATGGTGCCACGCAAGCGTAAACGCCGGCCGAATCCCAAAGGAAAGCCATTTCCCAAAGGAAAGCCTAAGGGAAAATCAAAGCCGAAAGGCAAGTTCAGTCCTGCGGCCAAGAAGAAGAAACCAAAGCGGCCGAGCACATAAAAAAACGGCCCGGGGTCACCGGGCCGTTTGCTTAGCTAGATCTTTATTGCTTGCTTAGCGACCGAAGTTGGCCTCAAGCGTAACGCCGTACAACGCTTCACCGTAGGAACTAACTTCACACGAGTAGTTTTGGCCAGGAGCTGCGCCCGGTCCCCAAATCACACTGGAACACGCGAACTCTTCAGTAAGGTTGTTGCCCCATGCGGCAACACTGAAGTGTTCTTCTTCGCCAAACGAGAACTGAATTCGTGCATTCAGGAAGCTGTAGTCAGAAGACTCATCGCGTGCCGCAGCCTCTTGTATGAAGGTGTAGTACATCGATGACTGGTAGCGATAGTTGGCAGAAAACGTGAGGTCGTTATTGCCCAGCGGCAGGCTATATGACGCAAGCAAATTCGCAGTCATGTCCGGCGTATTGGTCACTTCCTTGCCTACTGTTGCTTGTGACCGAGGATCCAGACCGGTGATATCCACCACCTTGCTGTCAGCCGTGCCGATGCCAGCCTGAATATACCAACGCTCGTTTGGTGCCCATTTGAGCTCGGCTTCAATGCCGGAAATCTCCACCCCGGGTACGTTAACCAGCGCGGGTATGCTGCCATAGCTCTCAAAGAGCTGCAGGTCTTCCCAATCGTAGAAGTAATACGCTGCATTGAATTGCAGTGTGTTATCCGCGTTCGTAGTCTTATAGCCAATCTCGTAGGCGGTCAGGAATTCAGGACCGATCGGATCTGCACCAGCGACGTTTAGAGCGCGGTTGTCGTAAGAGCCGCCCTTAAAGCCTTCCGAAACACTCAGGAAAACCATGGATGCCTGGCCAAACTTGAAATCGCCTCCAAGCTTGTAGCCCGTCTCGGAGAGTTCCTGAACCGGAGAGTCAAAGGTAGTGGGGCCTAACTGACCTGGCGTAGAGTCCGGGCAACCCGCTGCGCGATAGTCTCTGTCCTGAGCCAATGAACCAACAGATGTCGGATGGAATCCACACACGGTTCGCCTCCAGTTGTCACCGGCTGCCGACAGTTTGTCGTCGGTGTAGCGTAGACCCGCGGTCAGTGTGAATGCTTCGGTCACGGCCCAGTCAAGCTGACCGTAAGCTGACCACGCATCGTATTCACTGTCGATATCGATCGCGGGACGCACGCCCATGCCGCCTGCGGCACCGGTGTTGGATACCCAGGTATCTTCTTGAGATTCCGAAGACGTCAGGTAGGCACCCACAAGCCATTGCAGCGCGGAGTCGGTAGTCGACGTGAGTCGCAACTCGTACTGCTCAACTTCCCAGTCACCTTCACGCGACGGGGAGAAACCCGTCAATTCCTGACCGTTCTTCTCAATGACATAGGTTTCGTCATAAGACAAGAGGAACGAGAGGCTCATGCTCTCGAAATCGTGGTCGTAATTAAAACGGAAACCATCCCAGTCGGCGATGTAACCGTCTTCCGGATCCTGGTAAGTCTGCCCGAGCGGTGTCGAGTAGTTAATGAGCCGGGTATAGGCGCCGAACGTCGGGTCGACATTTGGGTTGTCGATGACCACGCCAGTGCCCTGGTCATATTGGTCTTGCAGCCAAGGTGTCGCTGCGATGTCCGCAGGCGTAGCGACAATGAAGTTGTTATCGGCAGCCGTTTGACCGTCGGCGCGACGATTCCCAAACGCGGGGTCGATCGTGCCATCGGCTAATCGATTTCCGCTCATCTTCACTGGCAGGTCCTCACCCGTCATGGAGCCGGTAGAGTAGGTGAAGCCCACGCTTGAATTGTCGCTTACGTTCCAAACCAGGTTGAGGCGTGCACCGTCGCGATCATAGGCACCGCCGGTATCTTTACCGGTGGCTGCATCCGTCCAGACGCCATCAAAGGAATCGTCCATCAATGCGATGCGAGCTGCGAAGCTTTCGCCAATATCAAAACCCAGTGCGCCCTCTAATCGCAGTGCATCGCCGCTACCCGTGCGAGCCTTCACGTATCCGTCGAGGCCTTCACCGGGCGTTGCTTTGTTGGTGTGCCAGACAATGGCACCACCGGTAGTGTTGCGGCCGTAAAGCGTGTTTTGTGGACCGCGCAGGACTTCTACACGATTCATGTCGTACACAGCCAGTGCACTGACAAAAGGCGACACCTGAGAAACGTCATCGATGTAGGTGCCGACCGACTGCTGGCCCGAGAGATGCACGTTGTCCGTGCCGACGCCGCGAATAGAGATTCCCGTATTGCCACCGGAATTTCGATTGGTGCCGACATTGGCGAATGCGAATTCAAGATCATCCGCACGCGCAATATTGAATGTTTCGAACTGAGCGCCGCTTAAGGTGCTGATCGTGATGGGCACATCTTGCACCGACTCTTCACGTTTTTGCGCAGTAACGATGATTTCTTCGAGCTGCGCTGCAGCTGGAGCCGAAACAAGTACGGTCCCGAGCAAAAGCAAAGTGCTCGGAAAATACTTTGCCCCAAGTTTGACGGTCTTCATGGTTTTCCCCCAAATGGAAAATTTTATACGATAATCGGGCTGATGCTAGCATTTTATCGACATTTTATCGACGCGAATAATGGCCATTCCAGATGGTATTCCAGGTTTCCTTATCATCCGTAGACGTGGTCCAGAACTGCCGTACGCTGCCGTCCTCATTCTGAGTGAACTCGAATTCATGCTGGGTGATGGCCCCATCGGCCGGATTGATAGTCTCGGCCGTGTAGAAAATACCGCCGTCACGCGCCTGGCCGCCCTGGCTCACATCCGAATCACGTTCGGTCTTCGCGTCAATATCTGCGGCGGCGTTACCTGTAATGGATAGAACAAACAATAAAGAAATGATTGTGCGCATGAAAAGCCCCCGCTTGCGATGCCCGACTGGATCTTACCGCGTATTGACCGCGGCTCCGCTGACGAGTACCGGGCGGAGTGTGTCATTCGTTTTATTAGTCGAGCGGGATAGGCTCGTCGGTTCGAACGAACATCATCAGGGCAAGCGCTATCAGCGTGAAGACAGCGTTAGAAGCCATTGCGAATGCCCAGCCAAAGGAATCCGCTAGCCAGACGAGCAGGACCGCGTTAATGGCGCCCATTATATTGGCACCGGTATTCAGAATACCGCCGGCGGTGCCTGCCAGTTGATTACCGATTGCGATACTCGATGACCAGTACGCGCCCTCGGTCATTTGCTGGAAGCAAAACGCAATGCTCATAATGGCGACCGCAATGATCGGCTCCTGATGATAAGCGCCGAAAACAAACAGGATCGCACAGCCGATCTGACCAATGATGATTGGCCATCGATAACCCCAACGCAGGCCGACCTTGTGGCACAAATAGTCGCAGAGCCAGCCGCCAAATGCGGCACCAAAGGCTGCGACCAGCCAGATCTGTCCATTCAATACACCTGCCTGAAGATCACCAATGCCCCGGCCAGTTACCAGATACAAAAAGAAATAGGACAACACTGTGTAGAAGACATAGCAGGAGAAGGAATAACTAAGCGTCAACAAAACAATATTGCGATCCTTAAGGATCCGAACCCAACCCGGCGGATTGATCGGCGACAGCACCGGCGGCACGCGCTCAGCGGCAATTAGGTCGATCTCGGCTTCGTTGACCGCGTGATGTTCTCGCGGGTAGTCGCGCGCGTACCACCATATTGCGGCGGCGAGAATGAAACCCAACGGTGTTAGCACCAGGAAAGAGAAGCGCCAGCCAAATTCGAGGATCATCCAGGCTAGCAGCGGTGAGGCGGCGGCGGCGCCGAGCGTCAGGCCGGAACTCGACAATCCCGTCGGCAACCCCCAGCTACCAACGGGGAACCAACGACTGATGGCGACATTGAGAACCGGAAACACGGGTGCGTGCACCATACCGTTGAGAAACCGCACCAGGATCATGATCCCGACAATTGTTCCAGCCGAGGCAACGGCCTTGCCCGGCACCAGTGCCGTAAGGGCAAGTCCGACGCCCCAAAGCACTGCAATGATTGTCAGTGCTTTTCGAGGGCCGACCTTGTCGCCAAAAATACCGCCTGGAAATTGCAGTGCTGCGTAACTCCAGAGAAACGCACTCGTAATCCAGCCGAACTGAAGGGTGCTGATGCCAAGATCTTCAATGATTGCCGGCGCGCCGACCGACATGGTTGAGCGCAGGACATAGGCGACAAAGCTCGCAAATGCGATCAGCAAGAACACGCGCCAGCGAACGTTAGTCGGTCTGCTTGCCTCTTGCATGCGCGTTATCCATGGCTACCATGAGCGGGAGTTTCTTACCCGACAGGAATCTAACCATAGCACCACCGGCGGTACACACGTAGTTGATGTCGTTCAGGTCGACGTACTTTGCAGCGGCCGTGACAGTGTCACCGCCGCCTATTACCGAGTAGCCATCGGCTGCGGCAATCGCATTCCAAATGGCCTTGGTACCGTTCTCAAATAACTCGTTTTCGTATACGCCGGGCGGGCCGTTAACAAACAACGTACCGGCGCCACGAATCACTTCTTGATACGCAGCTATCGTTTTCGAACCAATGTCCATGAACATTTGCTCAGCGGGCAGGTCTTCGATTGAAATCTCGCAACGCTTTCCATTTTCCTCATAGGCGAGGTCAGATGGCATTTCGATCTTGTCGCCGAAGTCTTTTAAGTAGTTCTCAGCATCTGCAACAAAAACGTCGAGGTTACGGTCTTTGAGAAACTTCTCTTTTGTATCTCCGAGCCGATAGCCTTTTGCCAGCAACATAATTTCACCGGTAATGCCGCAGCTCAAAATCTTGTCCGCCGTGCCGGACTCAAGAACTTGTTTCATCATGCCAAAGGCATCAGAGATCTTGGCGCCACCGAGTATGAATACGGACGGCGGTTCCGGCGCGCTCATTACCTTGTTCAGCGCAGCGACTTCGTCGAACAACAAATCACCAGCGGCCGTCGGCTTTAGTTCCTGAAAAGCCACCATCGACGGCGCATTGCGATGTGCGGCTGCGAAAGCATCATTGACGTAGATGTCGATCAGTGGCGCAAGACTTCGTACCAGGTAGGTCTGCAGCATCTCATTCGGTTCCAGCTTTACCGCATTCTCGAATGTAGAAATCTCTTCGCTCAAATAGCGAAGATTGCCGAGCAGCACAGCCTGACCTGGCTGCAGAGAGCGCACCTTGTTCTGGGCCGCAGGCCCACAAACGTCATCGATGTAATCGACCTGCGTGCCGAGATAAGCACTCAGCTTCTCAGCGTGCTCGGCCATCGAACACAGGTTCTGATAGTCCAGCGTATCGCCCTGATGGGCGATGATCGCCAGCTTTGCACCGCGTTGCAGCAGTTTCTGAATTGTCGGCAGGCTCTTTTGCAGCCGGTTCTCATTAGTAATGAGCCCGGTCTGCGGATCAATCGGTGAATTGATATCAACCCTGAGCAGTACCGTCTTCGCGTCATAATCAAACGCGTCGAGGTTATTCATCGCTTACTTCCAGTAGGGCAGGCCCAGATACTTATTAGTCAGGCCGACAGCCTCGAGTCGATCCGTCTGCATACCTGTCGCTGCCCGAACAGCATCGATGGTTTCAGGAATTGTTACGGACTCTTGCGGGATATGGATGCCGAACATGATGTCGCGGCCCGACTTGACGAAAGTATCTTCCCAGACAGGCACTTCGTAAATGTCACCACGTGGATGTCCGAGGTCGCGCGCGTATTTGAAGATCGACGCGTTGCCGAGGAAGCCCTGATCGCGTGACACGATTCGCAGACGGTCGTGATCGGAGATAAGACTGATTGCTTCCTCGATGGAGAGATCTTCCTTCGGAGTCGCCAGAACAGATATGAAGTGACCATGCGTTACAGGAACGTGTACCAGCAAACCGGTCGCATCGACGTGCGGCATGATGGTCATCAAGTCCACTGCCTGATGGTTCGGTGCTTTATCAACTTCGATAGCATTCACAATGCCGCGATGGTAATCGCCCGGATCAGCAACACGTCGCACGATGGTAATAGCAACTCGTTCGATGCCGACACCACGATCGAGACAGTCAATCGCTCGAATCAGTCCGGTCGTGTTGCAAGAGGTCAGCTTCAGGTAATCCTGATTGATGCCTGCCTCGTAGTTGGCATAACCGTGGAAAAACACATCGGCGACGTCGTTAGATTCGCCGCCCTGGAAGACGGCCTTCTTGCCGTGCTTCTCGTAGAGGACCTTATTCTTGGCGCCAATGCCGCCGGGTGCTGCATCGAGCACGATGTCGACCTCTGGCACGATCTCTTCCATCGTTCCGGATACTGGAATACCCGCTGCCTCGAGGCCTTCTTTCGCGCCGTCAAATGCGGTGAATAGTTTGTACGGCATTCCTTTGTCGCGTAGAGCTCGAACGGTAAGCGTTGGCGCTGCATCAACAACTCCAACCAATTCCATGTCTTCTTGTGCGGCAATGCCGTCCGCAAGTCGTTGGCCAATTACGCCGTAACCAGCTACCAGAACTTTAGTCATCAGGGTGTTCCTCTCGTGGATCTAATTATTATCGACATTATAGCCCTTGCCGAAATTTTGTCGACAATGTTTGGTGGCTATTTTTTACTTGGCAAGCGTGAAGCGGCAGAGCACCGTGTTATCGATCTCCAGGTCATCGGACCAGATTAGTTTCGCGGGTAACTGCCATTTCACGTCATCATAACCGCCGTGCGGGCGGACCGTGCTTGATGGATGCACTACAGCCTGAGGCCAGCTGCTGTCGTCATACCCCGGAAGTTTCCAGCCCGCCGGTTGCGGCGTAATGTCAGCGCCGCAGCTCTTCTCTGGATCGTCCGAGCGTTCGCATGAGCGATTCAACGGCGCACGATGAGTCGCCATGCACTTCCAGCTGTCGTCGGAAACGGCCAGAAGCTCACCGCTCGCTGCGTCGAAAAACTGCGCAATGAAGCCACCATCGCCCATCTGCTGTCTACTTCTGCCGATGTATTCGAGGCCGGTATCGTTTTCCTTGAAGTCTTTGAGGATCAGGCTGAAGTGCGCAGGCAACTCTGCTGAAAACGAAATCGATTCCGAGTTAAAGGAGCGTTCCGTGTTGTACTCAACAGTATCCTGGGCGAGAAGTTCGCCCTCCAAATACAGGGCGAACCAGTTGTCGGCCCAAACGTCCGCGTTAATCTTGCGAGCACCCGCCGCTTCCTGTGCGGTACTGCTTTGCGTCAGGAGCAGACAGCAAACTGCGCAACAAAGTGTGAAGCGATTACTCAAGCCCAACTTGCCAGGTCGCCATATCGGCAGGCGTCGAACTGCAATGGACCGCGACCAGCGTGCGCCACATATGGCTTGGGCCGGACGCTTCGGTTGATTCTGATCCGGCGCCCAGACAATATTTGGAGTCTCCGATATGAATGTATCCGTCTTCGTCCATCGACAAGTCCTGCAACGGATTGTCGCCGCACGGTCGGGCTAGAACTGACGAGCCCATAAGCGTCACGCCGCTAGAGCCGGCAACTTGCACACAACGATCGAAGCCTGCGACTTTAAGACGATTGCCCTCGAAGAAAAACATTTGATCCCCGCCGCCCTTGATCTTGCAGGTATGCGTTTGCAGCGGATCGTCGAGTTGCAGATGATCGCCCCAGCCCGCGAGGTCCAGGCAATAGAATTCTGGTTCGTCCAGCGGCGCGATCAGGCGCACGAAGTCGCCGTTCGCAGCATCGTCCTGAGCGTAGACCAGTGAAGAGATAATAATTATAAGTCCAACCGACAAAATAGATTTGAACGACATCTGACGTCTCCTTGCGAAAAAAAAGCTCGCCGCAAACAAGAACACATTTGACGTGCAGATTGCAATTCTGTTTAGACTTACCGTGTCTGTCCTGGAGATTACCGATGAAACTAAATTTTTCTGCATTGCTTCTCATTCTCATTGCTGCTTGTAGCGCCGAACAACCAACCGACGTAGAACAGAAAGGCCCTGCGGCCGATACGGTTTTGCTCGGCGGGAAAATTCTGACCGTTGATGCAGAGTTCTCAACCGCCGAGGCGGTCGCGATCAAGGATTCGCGCATTATTGCCGTAGGCGACAATGCTTCGGTCGCCAAATTCGTAGATGAGTCGACGAAGGTCATTGAGTTGCAGGGAAGAACTGTCATCCCGGGTCTCATCGACAACCACATGCATTTTATTCGTGCCGCACAACGATGGAATATGCAGGCGCGGATTGATGGCGTTAATTCTCGAGCGCGCGCTTTGGAAATTATTGCCGAGAAAGCGGCTTCGATGGAACCGGGCGAGTGGGTGATGGTGCAGGGCGGTTGGCGCGAGAATCAATTCGCTGATCAACCTGGCGGTTTTACACTCGAAGAACTGGATGCTGCGGTGCCAAACAATCCGCTGTTCCTGCAAATCACGTATCAAACTGTTTATGCAAATACGCTCGCGCTCGAGGCGGTCGGAGTATCGCCCAGCGAAGGTGCCAAGCACAGTGCCGAGCCGCTGGTTTCTCCGGCGCCGCCGTATGGTTTGTTCAACGAACAAATGCCGGTTGTATCGGATCAACAGCTGCAGCAAAACCTGCTCGACTTTATCCACGTGCTGAACAAGTCCGGAATGACCAGCGTTTATGATGTTGGTCGGCCTCCTGAAGGCGACATCACATTGCTTGATCGTATGTCAGAGGCGGGCCCATTGAATATTCGTGCGTGGCACACGCTTAAGTATCAAGCCTTCGATGCGGAAGGGGCTGATGCTGCCGTCGAACTGGTCAACAGTAGCGAGCCTAATAGCGGCGGCGACTACCTCGGACTGCTGGGCCTCGGTGAACACGTCTACCTGCCATTCTTCGACTTACCAGGAAGGACCGAGCCTTATGGCGATGACGTTGTGGCGGAGTTGATGAAGATTTCTACGGCGGCAGCGAAGCGTGGCTTTCATATACACGAGCACACGATGCTCGACCAAACAGTGCAGACTTATCTCACACCTTTGGAAGTGTTGAACGAGACCATTCCGCTCGCGCCCTTGCGTTGGACGTTGGCACACGTGTTCACGATTTCCGACGAGAGCATCGAACGTGCGAAAGCACTTGGACTAACCTTCGCGGTGCATAGCGTATCGATGTTCGCACCTCCTGCGTTACAACCTCCCATTCGTGCAATCGAGGACAGTGGTGTTGTTTGGGGTCTGGGTTCTGATGCCACCATCGTCGCGCCGTACCAGCCATTCATTACCTTGGGGTGGGTAGTCAGCGGCAAATCGATCAATGGCGAGACTGTAATTGACGAGCCAGTGACTCGAGAAGAGGCGTTAATTGCGCATACGCGTAGCAATGCCTATCTGATGTTCCGCGAAGATGATCTTGGCACGCTTGAGGTCGGTAAGCTTGCAGACCTCGTTGTACTTGATCGCGACTACATGAGTGTTCCGGCGGATGAAATTTTCGATATTGCACCAGTTCTAACCATGGTGGGTGGTCGTGTAGTATTCGAGGACTAGCCGGATCTGGAGAAAACGAATGCGATTCCTGATATGCGCAGTCCTGATGGTTTCACCATTGACGTTTGCGCAAGAGGCGGACCCGCTTTTTCAAAGCGACGAAATCCTGCAGGTCACGATCGAAGGGCCATTAAGTACTTTGATCAAGGAGAAATCCAAAGAAGACTATCTGAACGGATACTTTCGTTACATCGATGCTGATGGATCTCCGGTCGAGTTCGATCTCAAACTGCGGGCGCGCGGAAATTTTCGACACGAAAACTGTGACTATCCGCCGGTACGTTTGAATTTCCAGAAATCACAAACCAAGAACACGTTATTCGACAAGCAAGATAAATTAAAGCTGGTGGTGCATTGCAATCAAAGGGCGCAATACCACCAGATTGTCTTACAGGAATATCTTGCCTACCGCGTCTTTAATCTTCTGACTGACATGAGCATGCGGGTACGCCTGCTGCAGTCCACTTATGTTGATACCGACAAACAAGAACAAAACGATCCGCGCTACTCTTTCCTGATAGAACACAAAGACCGAACGGCAAAACGACTGGGAACGAAGGAAATCAAGGTTACGGGAACAACGGTGGCGCAGATCGATCCCGAGTATCTTAATCTCACATCCGTTTTTCAATATTTTATCGGCAATACCGATTTTTCACCGGTAGCAGGCGCCCCCGGTGAAGACTGTTGCCACAATTACATCTTGTTTCAGAAACCGGACGCTTTGATTACCGCGATTCCTTATGACTTTGATCAGTCCGGCTTTGTTGACGCACCGTATGCCAACGCAAATCCAAAGTTTCGATTGCGTTCAGTTCGGCACCGACTCTATCGCGGTCGTTGCATCAACAATGCGTACGTTGAGGGTTCCATTCAAAAGTTCCGCGACAATCGCGAGGCTATCTACGCACTTGTCAAAGACCAGGTAGGCTTTGCGCATAAAACACGAAAAGACCTGACCACTTTTATCGACAGGTTCTACAAGTTGATCGAAGACCCGAAAGGTATCGAAAGGTCGATTCTCAAAAAGTGTATCTAGGCGAATTTCCTAAACAAGCTGCGCCAACTACTGGCCGAAATTCATGCGCAGACCGACGTATCCCGCAATCCCCGGCGTTTGATAGCCATAAACCTGCTCATAGTCTTCGTCCAGCAAGTTGCTGCCCCTGGCAAACACGGACGTGGACTTGCTGAGCTGGTATTGCAGTGTGAGGTCGACCAGAAAATAGCTATCCAGCTCTACTATCTCGCTGGGGTCCGGCCATGGTGGAAAGAACACATCGGTTCGAGTGCCGCCATAGTCGGCAGCAAGCGCTGCACTGAAGCGTTGCTTCGAAGACAAATAGCCAAGCGTTACAGCGCCGGAGTGTTTTGGCCGTCGCACTTCCTGCACAGCCTGGCCGACTGCATCTTCCTGGTCGGACTCCGTGTAGGTGTAAGCGGCACTCAGGTCAAAATGCTCACTGATCTGCCAGCTTGCACCGAGTTCCGCACCACTTCGCTTGCTGGTGCCGTCGATATTTTCCGCAGACGCCAAAAACGTATCCGGATCAAAAACAAAGCCGTTGATTTCGTCTTTCAGGTCCTGTCGGAATAGCGAAAGCTGCAATACCACCGCACCGTCTCGCAGTGTCTTATCGATGCCGATGTCATACGAGGTAGTGCTCTCGGGTTTCAGATCAGGGTTGCCGACAAACTGACCAGGAAAGAATCCATACAGCTCAGTGAACGTCGGGTTCTTTCGGCCCGATCCAATGTTGCCACGCAGCACTGTGGATTCTGAAAGGTCATAAGCCAACGAAAGGCGACCACTAAACGCATCATCGAAATCACTGTTGTCATCGAAGCGGCCGCTGAGCAGCCAGGTGAGACGCTCGTGCGACAAGCCCTGATAGTCCGCGATTACGCTGGTTACATCCATTTTCTGTTTCTGATTCGGGTCGCCAAAAACAATGGCGCCGCTTTGTTCGAAACTAGTCTTTTCCTGTTCGAGTGCGAGCGACAGGATGTTGGCGCCCAATGCGATATCCGATTGATAGGAAATCGTGCTGCGATCTGATGCAGACGAAGACTCTTCGATACCGTCGACCAGATTGCGATTATCAGACTCGAAAAACTTCACACTAAGGTAATGCGTGAGGCGACTATTGGCAGCGCCATACTTGAGCGCGGCTCTGGCGTACAAATTCTCGGCATCGGTTGCAACATCACCATCCACTGGCAAACCGGTCACGAAAAAGTCGACAGGATCGAACTGCGAGTGGGCGTCTGTCGCGCGCAGGCTGGCGTCCAGCGTCAGCTCATCGCTGGGGCGAAATTGGGCTGCTAATGACACGGTGGTGATATCGGATCCGTCTTTCTCCGACCCGGTACGCGAAATATTGGTGCCATCGGTATCGAGTCGCTCCACGCCGCCGGTCAGTGACCAGTTCTCCTTACCAAGAGTGCCGCCGAGGCCGATATTGGTCGTGCTGAACGAGCCGCTTTCTACGTAGCCATCCATTGCCGAGGTTTCCTGCCCGGATTTCGTGATGACGTGTACAACGGCGGCGACCGCATCACTGCCCCAGAGCGAGCTCTGCGGACCGCGCACGACTTCTATGCGTTCAACGTTGCTGGTGGTGAGATATTCCCAACGAAATTCGTCCCCGGTGGCTGGATCGTTGGCACGGACGCCATCGATTAATACCAAAACGTGATTGGCTTCGGAACCGCGTACGCGAACCTGCGTTTGCGAGCCGGTAGTGCCCGAATGACTGATCGCAAATCCTGGAACAGCACGCAACATATCAGTCACGTAACGCGCCTGGCGATTTTCGATGTCTTCACGAGTAATAACGGTTACTGCACTACCCAGTTGGCTGGCAGCCAATGGTGAGCGAGAGCCGGTAACTACGATTTGATCGAAGTCGCTGATGGAAGCAATTTGTGCGAATGACGATGTGCTGGCCAGGATGGCGAAGCCGCTTACAATAAGTCGTGCGTGGTATTGCATGATGCTCTCCCGCAGAGGTCCCCGAACCTGCGCTTAGTGTCAATCTTGGGAGGGAGGGAGAGAGTCGACATCCCCACGAATCGCCCGCCGCGATTGAACAATGGATCAATCAACAGGCCGGTCTCCGGACTCATGAGTGACGCTAAGCGTCTTCGTTGATCGCCTTCCCACGCCTGTGGCGCAGTGGCTGCATTGATCAACTGACTCATTTACCGTTGCGGGGGCAGTGACGGGGTTGCCCTGATTCGATTGCACTAGGGCGCACCGTCTTCCCGTTCAACATCAACGAATAGCTGCTGATGTTCACCTGTTGAGGTTGCGCGCTACTCTACGCGCGCAATTCTGGGGAAGCAACCAGCCGTTTGGTGATAGGCTTTGAGGCTGCGCAATACAACAAAAAAACGGCGGAAGCAGACATGTTGCACGTAGCTATAGCGGTCGGCCTGATACTCGGCTTGATGGTTGGCCTCGGCGCAGCTGCAACCGGGAACGAGTGGTTGCTGGCGATCGCCGAAGGTTCGGCGCCATTTGGCACGATCTTCATGAATGCGATCCGCATGGTCGTGATTCCGCTGATCGTTACGGTCATCTTTACCAGCATCGCGCGACTCGGCGACCCTCGTAAGCTGGGTCGAATCGGCGGCATGACCATGGCGTACTACTGGATAACGTTGCTTCCGGCCATCGCCATTGGCATGGCAACGATGAAAGTGGGCCTTCAATTTGCAAGCGACATTGAGATGCCGCAAACCGAAGCGACTACGATCCCGCAGCTACAGAGCATCGTGGACTTTCTCGTGAGCCTCGTACCGGCGAATCCGTTCTCGGCCGCTAGCGCTGGCGCGATACTACCGTTGATCGTATTTACTGCCCTGGTTGCAGCGGCGACCGGCACGCTTGCCAAAGAACGACGAGAACGCCTGATCAATCTTGCGGATGACGTGAGTGAGGCCTTGATCAGGCTTGTGTGGTGGATTTTGTACACCGCACCCATCGGCGTATTTGGGCTTGCCGCGCCCGTTACGGCGCAACTCGGTTGGGGGTTGATTGAGAGCCTCGCGATTTTCATTGTCTGCATTTTCGTAGGGCTAATTATTTTTCTTCTGCTGGTCACATTGCCCATGGTCTGGTTTGTAGGCGGCATCACCCCGGCCAAGTACCTGCGTGGCACTCTCGGCGCCGTCGCCGTCGCGGCGTCGACGACCAGTACTGCAGCCGCGATTCCCGTAACGCTTGAGGAAACCACTAACAATCTTAAGGTCTCACCGACTATCGCCGATCTGCTCATACCATTGGGTGCGTCGATGCACCGACCAGGTAGCGCTTTGTTTCAAGGCGCGGCGATCGTTTTTCTGGCGCATTTATTTGACGTTGAGATTCCGCTAGTGGCGATTGGCGCAGCGATGCTCGCGACTTTCCTGGTGTCGTTAACGGTCGCACCAGTACCGTCATCCGGCGTCGTTACTATGGCGCCGGCGCTCGACGCGGTCGGGGTGCCGGTTGCTGGTCTTGCGATATTACTTGGTATTGATCGAATACCGGATATGATGCGCAGCGCCGTCAACATTCTCGGACAAGTATCGGCCGCGGTTTGTGTGGATCGCTGGACAAGCAAAAAATGAATTCAGTAATGATCAAATGGATATTGTTCGCCGCAATGGCAATGTCGCTGTGGCTTACGGGCGACGCGTTTGCGCACAATGTATCAAAGGAAGACGCTGCACTAATCGCGGGCAAGAGCGGAGTTCAGTTTGCGCTGTATGTCTGGCTTGGCGCGAAACACATGGTGACCGGGTATGACCATCTGTTGTTTCTTGTCGGTGTCATTTTTTACCTCAAAAGCCTGCGTGCCGTTGCCTTGTTCGTCAGCCTGTTTGCACTCGGGCATAGCATTACGCTGATCTCAGGCGTTTGGCTTGGCCTCGACGTCAATCCGTATCTGGTGGATGCGATTATCGGCTTATCGGTTGCCTACAAAGGCTTCGATAATCTACAAGGCTTCGACAAACTTTTTGGCGACAGTCCCGACGAAAGACTGGCCGTATTCATATTCGGCCTATTCCACGGACTCGGTCTGGCTACGAAATTGCAGGACCTTGGGCTTGCCGAGGACGGCTTGCTGGCTAACTTGATTTCCTTCAATCTAGGTGTTGAGCTTGGGCAACTAGTTGCTCTTGTTGGAATCGTATTAGTCTTACGGCTGCTGCCACCGCGTAGCGAAAAATCGGACATTGGCACTGCCGTAAACATCGGCTTGATCGTCGCTGGTTTCGCACTGATGGCCTATCAAATCGGACTTTATTTACAATCTTAGGAATACAGAAATGGGAAAATCGACAATCGTTTTGGTCACCATTGCCGCACTCGGACTTGGCACTTTGATAGGTACCAGTCTTGTTAACAAGGCTGAGCCGGAGTCAGTCGCGGCTGAAGCCGCTCCCACAGGGAGCGCGTCTGCGAATGCTGTCGACAGCGGTGGTGCGCCTACGCTTCGCTTCCTGAGTCCCGATTCAATTTCTATCGAGAGGGACGAGTACGGGCAAGTGTTACCCGCTGCCAACGGAGAAAACTTCATCGCGCGTGACCGCGGCTTGAAAACTGAAATACTGGAGATCCCCCTGGATCTGGATGCGACCGTTGAATACAAAGCGTTGATGCAGCAAGGGGATTCACTGTCGTTTCGCTGGAGCACCGACGGCGAAGCATATTACGACTTTCATGCTCATGACGAAGCGTTCGGCGAAGAGTTTTTCACACGCTATGCCGAAGGTGAGGGCAGCAGCAGCGCGGGTTCTATCGTGGCAGCTTACGACGGACAGCACGGTTGGTTTTGGCTGAATATCTCGGATACACCGATAACAATTACGCTCGAAGTAATGGGCTTTTACGATGAGATTGTCGAGATAGGCCTCGAGGCGTACTAGTCAGCCAGCGTCGCCTCGACGCGAACGTCAACGCGTACTTCATTCTCAACCCAGCTGGTGTCTTCCCATTCGCCGACGCCGATACCGAGATCGAGTCGCAGGAATTCGGCGTGACCGATGAGGGTTCTGCTTTCACTCTGTTGTTCGACGGTAAAATTCAGAACGACAGGCGCCGCCACGCCTTTTACGATTAACTGACCCTGTGCGGCATAGGAGCCGTCGTCGTTTGTCGTGAACGAATATGCCTGGTAGTAAGCGGCGGGAAACGCACGCGCATCGAACCACTCCGGATCAGACAGTACGTCGTCGCGATCCTTGTCGTTGGTGTTGACCTCAGCAGTGTTAACGGTGACGTTGAATGCACCACTTGCTGTCGGCGCGGTCGAAAATTGCAGCTCAGCGGTCCACGCTAACCATTCGCCATCAAATAGGGCGCCCGCCTGATCGCCGCTAAAATGGATATAGCTATTCTCGTAGTTGATCTGCCATAGCGGCAGGTCCGATTCGGTGACAGAGATTTCTTCTACAACAGACGCCGCAATGGGCGCGGTTTCCTGACTCGTGCTAACGCCGCGCTTGCCGGCTTGTGCGAGCACGCCGATCCCCACAGCGATCACGCCTGCAAAAATCACGATGCTTACGATCGACAACATACGGCTTAGCACGCCGTCCTTGTCGATGAGGGCATGTTTGAGTGCCGCCAGGATATGCAACAACGCGACGACGAACAGGAGCTTCGCCAAGGTCTCGTGAATTTCTTCGAACAGCTCTTTCAGATCCGGGTTCGGTGCGACGAAGTCGGGCAGCTGGAACAAGTTGAACCAACTTACTGAATACGCCGATGCAGACGACATCAACCAACCTGTAATCGGGATTACGATAATCAGCCCATAGAGCGTCCAATGGCTGATATGAGATGCCCGAACTTGCCAGGACGGCATGCTTGCCGGCAATGCCGGCGGCGGGTTCTTCGCCCGCCAAACCATCCTGAACAAAGCAAGTGTAAGAATGGTGATGCCAACCGACTTGTGATTGGCGAGCAGGGCTAACTCGCGAACAGCGAGGTCTTCGTCGCCGGCCAGATCGGCCAGCTTGGCAAGTACAAACTGCAGGACGATCGCCGCAGCGATCGTCCAATGCAGAATCTTTGCCGTACTAGTGTAGTGCGTGTTGCTCAATCAGTTTTCTGTGGCATTTCTACGCTGATGTAAATCTCTACTTCATCACTCACGTTAGGGACGACACGATCCAAGCCGAACTCGGATCGCATGACTGTCGCAGTCGCATCGACACCGACAATCGGCGTTTTGCGTCTTGGGTGAGGGGCTGCATTATTAATCGTTGCAGCGAGCGTGACCGGTTTCGTGATGCCCTTGATGGTCAGCTCACCAGCAACGTCGTACGTGTTCTCGCCGGTGGATGTCATTGAGGTCGACGTAAACGTAATCGTTGGATGATTGGCGGTATCAAAGAAATTGGGTCCGTTGAGATGCGGATTAAATTCCTCAACTCGACTGTCGATGCTGGTCGCATCAATGACGACTTCAATAGAACTCTTCTCAACGTCTGCGCTATCGAGGTTCAGCGTGAGATCGAAAGAGTTAAAGCCGACATGCGGGTTCGAGTAACCGAAATGGCTATAGGTAAAAGTAATGTAGCCATGGCTCTTGTCGAGGCCATATTCGCCGGACGGCATATCAGACATATCAGCGACTGCGTTGCAGGCGAATCCGAGCAGGGTTGCGGCCAAAGCGCCACGTACATAGTTCATGTGTATTTCCTGAAAAGTGGGGAGGGCAGCGAAAAGTACCTGAGCCGAGGGGCTAATGCCAGCGGTTGGAAGTCAATATTTGTTAAGCTCTGACAGTTTCAATGATTAATTAAGATATTAATAATATAGATATGAAATAATATCTCCACTATGAGCGTTCCCCAATTCAGCCACTCCCTGCCGATGCTTTTGTACGCCGCACTGGACTCTGTAATGCCGCGATTTCGCCGCATATTTAAGGAGTTCGGTCTAACTGAACAGCAATGGCGAATACTGCGAGTGCTGTGGGATATCGAGGAGATCAGCCATACCGAACTCGCTGTGCTCACCCTGATTTCCGCTCCCAGCCTGGTCGGCATTCTGGACCGTTTACAAGGTATGGAGTTGATCGAACGGCGTCGATCGGCAATCGATCGCCGCGTAGTCTACATAGCGACCTCGCAGCAAGGTCGCGAATTGCGCGATCAGATCATGCCGGCCGTTCAGCAAAGTTACTTCGAGTTACGCGACTCGATCGACGACGATGTTTGGCGCAATCTTATGGACGGGCTCGAAGTCGTGGTCAGCAAAAAGCTCTAAATAGAACTAATGATCTTGTTCAGAAGCGGGCTTGGACGCATGGCCGCAGTCGCTTTGCTCTCATCAGGGTGAAAGTAACCACCGATATCCATTGCAGCACCTTGAGCAGCAAGCAATTCTGCAACGATCGCTTGTTCATTTTCCGCCAGTGCATCCGCAACAGAGGTGAATTGCGTCGCAAGCGGCGTATCAACCGACTGAGCTGCGAGCGCCGCTGCCCAATACATGGCAATGTAAAAATGACTGCCGCGATTGTCGAGTTCATTGACTTTACGCGACGGCGATTTGTTCTCGCTCAGGTAACGAGCATTAGCATCGTTAAGAGCATTGGCGATTACCGTTGCCCGAGCGTTGCCGGTTTTTTCGGCAAGATCTTCAATCGAAACAGCCAGCGCGAGAAACTCGCCCAGACTATCCCAACGCAAATGGCCTTCGCTTAGGAATTGTTGCACGTGCTTGGGAGCTGATCCGCCAGCTCCGGTTTCGTACAAGCCGCCTCCCGCGAGCAAGGGAACAATTGACAACATTTTCGCGCTTGTGCCGAGCTCGAGAATAGGAAACAGGTCGGTCAGGTAGTCACGTAAAACATTTCCCGTTACAGAAATCGTGTCGTCACCTGCGGTCACTCTTTTTAGAGTTTCGCGCATCGCATCGACTGGCGACATGATGCGAATATCCAAGCCATCGGTGTCGTGGTCCTGAAGATAGCGATTCACGAGTTCGATGAGGTTACGATCGTGGCCGCGATTTTCGTCAAGCCAGAAAATGGTCGCTGTGCCGGTTTGTCGCGCACGGCTTACCGCTAAGCGAACCCAGTCACGAATCGGCAGGTCCTTGGTTTGGCACATGCGCCAGATATCGCCTTCAGCCACTGCGTGCTCCAGCAATACAGTATCGTTGGCATTGACCACGCGAACTTGCCCAGCCGCGGCAATCTCGAAGGTCTTGTCGTGTGAGCCATACTCTTCGGCTTTTTGCGCCATCAAGCCGACGTTGCAGACATTGCCCATCGTTTTTACGTCGAACGCGCCGTTGTCGCGGCAGTATTCGACGGCTTCCTTATAGATACCGGCATAACTGCGGTCGGGAATCATCGCTTTAGTGTCGGCAAGTTGACCGTCTGGTCCCCACATCTTGCCTGAGGTACGAATCGCCGCAGGCATTGAAGCGTCGATGATGACGTCGCTGGGTACATGCAGGTTGGTGATGCCCTTATCGGAGTTCACCATCGCCAACTCGGGTCGGCTTGTGTAGACAGCTGCTAAGTCAGATTCGACTTCCGCGCGTTGTGCTTCAGGCAGATTCACTATTTTCGCGTAGACGTCACCAATACCGTTATTTGCGTCCACGCCGATCGAATCGAACAGATCCGCGTGCTTCGCAAAAACATCCCGGTAATAGACCTTAACCGCGTGCCCGAACATGATCGGATCCGAGACTTTCATCATCGTCGCTTTGAGGTGTAGCGACAGCAACACGCCCTCGGATTTTGCGGCGTCGGTTTCGCGGGCGAAGAATTCTTGCAATGCCGCACAGCTCATTACGGCGCCATCAATTACCTCGTGTTCAAGAACCGGAACCGCGGCTCGCAGTACCGATACCGTGCCGTCAGTGGCAGCGTGCTCGATGCGAAGATCACCCGCTTGGTCAACGACTACCGATTTCTCGCTCGAATAAAAATCGCCGTCAGACATATGGGCGACATGCGACTTGGAGTCCGGGCTCCAGGCACCCATCGAGTGTGGGTGTGCTTTAGCAAAGGCTTTCACAGCGGCGGCGACGCGGCGATCGGAATTGCCCTCTCGCAACACCGGATTGACTGCACTTCCAAGTACCGCGGCGTAACGACCCTGAATGGCCGCCTCCTCGTCAGTCTTCGGCTCCTCCGGGTAATCGGGGATGTCGAAACCCTGTGCTTGCAACTCAGCTATAGCGGCTGCCAATTGCGGAATAGAAGCACTGATATTCGGCAGTTTGATGATATTGGCTTCGGGCGTCTTGGCCAGGTCGCCGAGCTCGGCGAGCGCATCATTATGTCGCTGGGCGTCACTCAAATTTTCCGGAAAATTGGAAATAATTCGACTCGCGAGGGAAATATCACGGGTTTCAACCGCAATGCCTGCGGCATTCGTAAATGCTTCCACAATTGGCAGAAAAGAATAGGTGGCGAGGGCAGGTGCCTCATCGGTCTTGGTGTAGATGATCTTCGCAGTGCTCATTGGATTCCTTTCTCAGAGCCTAGGTGTTGGATGCGTCGAAGATCGTCTGGATTGAGGCGTCTAACATCGCGTTGAATTCATCGTCACTTTGCTGTGCCTGCAAACCCTCGGCCAAAGCTCGAGAAAAGCTCGCGACCATACCGTGCTGACGACCAAGGCGATCGTTAGCCTCCTCGCGTGAGTAGCCGCCCGAAAGCGCGACGACGCGAGCAACATTCGGATGCGACACACAATCGGCGTACAGGCCGTCTTTCTCAGGCAGGGTCAGCTTGAGCATGACCATTTCGTCAGCGCCCAGTGCGTTGAGATGATCGATGAGCGCAACGTGCAGTATTTCCTCGGCAGCTTCTTTGTCCGGGCAATGAATGTCGACCTCGGGCTCGATAATAGGAACCAGTCCGGCGGCAACGATTTGGCGGCCAACTTCAAACTGCTGCTTCACGACGGCATGGACGCCGGCTGAATTCGCTTCCTTAACAACAGAGCGCATTTTGGTACCGAAAATACCGGCCGCTTTCGCTTTTTCGAGTAACTCAGGCAAACCGGGATTCGGGTTCATCACCTGCGCGCCGTTTTCGAGCTCGGCCAGACCCTTGTCAATCTTCAGGAATGGCAAGACGTTTTTCACCTCCCAAAGATATGAGGCTGTGGATTGTCCTTCGACTTGCCGGTCCATCGTATTCTCAAACAGGATGGCGCCGAGAATTCGCTCACCGTTGAACGCCGGGCTGGTCATTATGCGACTTCGCATCGCGTGTACGACTGCGAACATTTCCTCGTCATTTGACCAGGCATCTTCTGTCACGCCGTAGAGGCCCAATGCTTTGGGTGTGCTGCCGCCACTTTGGTCAAGGGCTGCAATGAATCCAGGTCGTGTTTTAACAATTTCCAGCTGCTCAGCGTTGCTCACAATTAGTCTCTTTTGTTGGGTTGATGGGACTTGTGCAGCCGGAATTGTACAACATCGATGCTGGTCTTTGCCCGTTAAGCCGAGTCGGTTGCAGGTTTTGGCGTGCGTTCGCCACCACGCGGGCCATTTTCGCCACCTTTGCCGCCTTTGCCTCCCTTGCCGCCTTGCCCATTACCCCGAGCACCGCGCTTGTCTTTAGCGGCTTGGCGTTCCGTATCCGACATGCCGTTCCAACGTTCGCGTGCCGCTGCACGTTGTTCGTCCGTCATGTTCTCGCGACG
>RCNC010000500.1_pt1 | contig 25122 bp, 12 predicted proteins | sample 2041301 | NCBI WGS metagenome assembly RCNC01 (sample SAMN09708231, study PRJNA481090) | Marine sediment metagenome, whole genome shotgun sequencing project. | biome: marine sediment; feature: ocean; material: sediment; isolation source: Sewage treatment plant 13A marine sediment (STP13A) ...
GGGGCTCCCTGAAGATCGTGGAAAAAATCGGTGCCGGGGCCTTCAGTACGGTTTACCGAGCCAGGGAATCGCAACTCGACCGCGATGTCGCCCTCAAACTCTATCACGCCTGGCGGCAGGACCCTTCACGTCAGACCACGAGAATTATCGAGGAAGGTCGACTGCTCGCCCGCGTCCATCATCAGAATGTCGTCACCATTTACGGGGTGGAGCATCACGCCGGGCAGGTCGGGCTGTGGATGGAATTCATCGAGGGCTCGACCCTGGAACAAATCCTCACGGATCAGGGTCCGTTGAGCCCGGACGAAACGATGGTGATCGGCCGGGATGTCTGCCGGGCCCTGGCTGCGCTGCACGACTCCGGAGCCATTCACCGGGACATCAAGGCCAGCAATGTCATGCGTGAAAAAGGGGGGCGCATGGTCCTGATGGATCTTGGCGTGAGCTGCGAAATCGGTAGCGATGTTCCGGCCCTACAATATGGGACCCCTCTCTTCGCTGCTCCCGAGGTCCTGCTGGAGAATGCTTCGACCCGCCAGAGCGACATCTACAGTGTCGGTGTCCTGCTCTTTCATCTGGTAACCGGCGATTTTCCGATTTCTGGACAGACTTTGACGGAAGTTCTCGAGGCACATATAAACCGCAGGATTCGATCGCTGAAAGAAATGTGCCCGGATCCTCAGAATCTTCCGGATGCCTTTGCCCAGATCCTCGAGCAGGCTTTGGCGCCAGATCCGGCTCAGCGATTCCAACGCGCCGAATATTTCCAGGCCGCCCTCGTCCAAACGCTGGGAGACAGAGCCCGCGAGTTTGACCTGCCGAGAGAAGGCCTTCCTTCTATCGCCGTCATGGCTTTCGAGGATCGGAGTCCGCGGAAAGATCTCGGTTACCTGTGCGAGGGTATGGCGGCGGGGATCATCAACAAGCTCAGCCACCTGGAAGGCTTGCAGGTTGTGGCCCGCTCCTCTTCATTCGCCTTCAATGGACACAAAAAGAACCTGGCTGGAATTGGAACAGCCCTGAACGTCGAGGCGGTGCTCGAGGGCAGTATTCAAAGGACCAGAAATGGGTTTCGCATCTCTTCGCGACTCGTCGGTGTCGCCGACGGCCGCCGAATATGGTCCCAGGATCTCGACAGCGCCTGGGAGGAGATGGTCACGGTCGAGGGTGCCATTTCCCTGGCGATCGCCCACAACCTGCGAGCTGATTTTGTCGAACACGAAAAGATTTCCATGGTCAAGGCACATACCAACAGTGTCGAGGCCTACGATCTGAACTTGAAAGCCCTTTACCTGGTGAAAATGGGAACCAGATCCGATCTCGAAAAAGCAGTCGAATATTTCGAGCGTGCCATTGCCGATGACCCCAAGTACGCGGAGGCCTACGTTGGCCTGGCCGAATGCTATACCTTCATTTGCCTGAGCGAATTGTTTTCCCCGAGTGATTGTTTTGAGAAAGCCAAGAGATCAGCCCGGAAAGCAGTCGAACTCGATCCGCTGCTGGCGCACGCCCATAGCGTGCTCGGATATATCGAGCTCGTCGAATGGGATTGGACGGCCGCGGAGCGGTCCGCGCTCAGGGCCATTGAGATCAATCCTAGATCCGTATCCGGCCACTTCACCTATGCCCACTATCTCATGTCGACCGGCAGGCTCGAGGAAGCCATCGAGGCCATGAAGAAAGCCTTGGAGTACGATCCGCTTTCACGGAAAGCCCATGGCTGGCTCGGCGCTTTCTACTTGCGGTCCAACCAGCTGGAGAATGCCAAGGAACATCTCAAATTGGTCCATGAACTTCAATCAGAGGTCGGAGCGTCTCACGTGCTTCTCGGGCAGATCTTCATGCTCGAATCAAACTTTGAATCAGGCCTGGCGGAACTGCAGAAAGCCGCCGATTTCTGGGAAAACCTGGCGATACCGTTGGCCGCCCTGGGTTGGGGGTATGCCGTCGCGGGCCGAAAATCCAAAGCGCTGGAAATTCTCGAAAACCTGCTCGAAAGAAGGAAAACAGAAAACATCAAACCGTATTTGCTGGCCAAGCTCTATTGTGGTCTGGGAGATATGGATCGCACCTTTCGGTGGCTTTCGAAAGCCGTGCAGGAGCGGGATGTACACCTGCTCGGGCTCAAGACCGATGAGACCATGGAGGGTTTTCGGGGAGATCCTCGCTACACCGAAATATTACACCGGATGAAGCTGGAACCCTGATTGCCTTTCGGCGGACAGGACACATTCTCAGAGGCCCAACCTACTTGATGAGCATCATCCGGCCGGATTCGACCTGCTCCCCGATCGCCAGGCGCCAGAAGTAGAGCCCACTGGAGGTTCTTTTTCCGTTGCTGTTCCTTCCGTCCCATACCGCGGATAGGGTCCCACCGTTCGGGGTCTGGTACATATTCACCAGCGTGGCGACCAGGCGACCGTTCAGGTCGTGGATCTGGAGAGTTACCTGGGCGGGATGATCGAGGGCATACTCGATGGTCACGGACGGATTGAAGGGATTCGGGAAGACTCGCTGGATTCCGTGGCGATGGGCGGGCATCTGATCGCCGCCATTGGTCTCCACGAGGGACTCGACAACCCCTTCGGCAGTCATGATCTCGCCCATCAGGAGATTGAAGTCTCCGGGGACCGGCCTCGTCGCCAGCAGGGCGGCCTCCGGAGAAGGCGCCAGAACCAGGGTGCCCATCAACAGAGATCGCGAGTTTTCCTTCTCCAGATTCATGCCCGTCAGAATCCACTCCGTGTTCGGGCTCTTTTCCCTTGCGGTCAGCAGCGAACGACCTTCCAGGCCTGCGCCGACCTCCCAGCCGACTACGGTGTAGGGTCCGACCCTTCCGTCCAGAACAGCGGCGACCGCGCTGATAGAGGTTTCTCTTTCGAGCAGCACCTGAACGCGGATCTCACCGGCACCGGCTCGTTCGGAGACTTCGGGCAAGAAGCGGATCTTGACGTCGGAAACGATCTCCGGGCCGGAACTGGCCGCGGCGCTCGGGTTCCGGTGGTCGAAGTGACCCGTGAAAGAGGCGACATCCATGTGGTTCACGACTCCGTCGTGGACGAAGTCCGGACAAAAGTACTGAGCGAAATTCTCCGGATGGCTGAACACAGACTTTGCCAGTATTGAGAGGTCCACCAGGTTCACCCGCCCGTCGTCCGAGATATCGGCGCTTTGAACTCTCAGGCCGACAATGGAGTCGACCGGCATTCCCAAGTACAGGATATCCAAAGGAAGCGAGGCACTGGCAGGATTGTTGCAGCCACCATCCACGCATTGACCACAGCCGCCGACCTGCGAACGCCTGAGCGTGACCTTGTAGCCGTTTGACGGCGTACCCGGGGTGTCGAGCGACGTGTCATCGAAGAACTTGTAGCCGAGGCCGTCGGTGATCAGGGAAATCAGACCCGGGTGGATCTGCGGGACGTCGGCCATGCTTTCATCGTGGAAGTCGAGCTGGATGACCAGCATGTCGCCATCGCCGGAGGGACAACCTCGCAGATTGTTGTCGGCGATCGGCAACTGCTGTCCGTCCCGTTCGATGTACGAGGTTACCACCGGACGCTCGTACACCTGGGTGATCGAGATCCGGGAATCCACGGCCACCGCGCCGGGGTAGACCTCCATCGGGCCGAGGCCGGGCCAGCTCACCGTGATGAGATCCACCGCCGTGGCAGAGCCGAGTCCGAAGTGGGCGACCTTGGAATCCTGACCGGGCCCGCCGTCGGACTGCACTTCGCGGACCAGGGAAAGACCGCCGGCCACGACCGTGATCCGTGCTCCGAGGGCATCGCGATTACAGGCGACGCCTGTCAGGTCCACTTCGAGCCAATGGTTGTCGCCTCCGGCCTGGTTTTCGATCAGGAAGTTCGGAGCGTTGTCGCGCGCGACGTACAGATCCAGTTTGCCGTCGGCGTTGAAGTCACCCGCCACGGCCACCTGGTTGTTTCCCAGCATGTTGTCATCGGGGAACGTCAGGACCTTGGTGGACAGGGAAAATCCCCCGACGGTCCGCAACTGGTTGATGGCCAGCATGTCCGACCCGCCGCTTCGCGTCGCGTAGAGATCGACCCACCCATCGTTGTTGAAATCTCCGGTTGTGAGGGAAGTAACCCCCGAGTTGGGTGTTATCATTGGGTTAAAAATAACGTTGCCGCCCGCATCGATGAGATAGCACACCACAGAGCCGTCGGTGGCAAGAACCGCGATATCCAAGATTCCATCGTTGTTGAAGTCGGCCCACGCAGCATCCGCCCCATCACGAACCGTATTGACGCTCCCGCTCCAGAACTGATATTCACCGCTGAAGTTCTCGAGAACCCGGGTGAGATCATGGGGGTCGGAACTCTGGGAGTTCACCAGCAGGTCGTTCCAGCCGTCGTTGTTGATATCGCCCCAGTGAACGCCGGATGAGGTGCTTCCGCCGCTGGCGTTTCCCGTGAGGGCGCCGGGCAAGAGCTGGATCGGCGAATTCCCTACGCCCTCGTAGACCTTGTTGGGATCGTTGGGCCGGGTCAGAAAAAGATCCAGTACCCCGTCGTTGTCGATGTCGCCCCAGTTGCCGGCGGTCGCGACTCCCGTGGAGTTGAGATCGCCGGAGTACGAAGAGATATCGACCAGTGCCGCGCCATGGTGGTCGAGGAGCATGTGTTGACCCGGCCCCCGAACCAGGAACAGGTCCTGATCGCCATCGTTGTCGCCGTCCGCCCAGGACGCGTCGACGATCCATTCGGCACCGGCCAGTTCCGGGGGCGTGGAATCGATGAATCCGAAAGTTTCCGCGTTGACCAGGAGCCGGTTGGCAGTGCCCTGGTTGGCGATGAACAGGTCTTCATCGCCGTCGTTGTCGAAATCCAACGCGGACAAGGCGGCGGCGTTGCCGGTATCCCCCAGATCGCTAGGCCCGCCGTGAGCAATGGAGAGAGCGTAGGTGCCCGCGAAGTCGACGAACGGATCGCCGGTGGCGCCGACATTCTGAGTGACCGACGACGGTGTGCTGTAAAGAGGTATGTTTTCGAAGCTGACCGTGTACTCCCCACAAGTCGGCACGATGATCTCCCTGTTCGCCGTGCCGGAATAGGAGAAGCCGCCGGATCCGGTCATGGTCCATTCGAACCCGAGATCGGGCGGTGTGACCGTGACGCGGACCAGTTGTGCGCATCCCGGATAGTCGAACGTCATGACGGGGCCGCTCGAACTCACGTTCTGAATATAGGATTCGATGAGATCACCGTTCCACCAGGCTGCGCGAGGATCGCTGTATGGGTCGTAGTCCGGATCGTCAGGGGCGGCAAAGAGATCCGTCGCGTTCCCGAAACTTTCCTCATTCTCGAGTTGCCACAGGCCGTCGGCCTGTACCAGGTGAACCATGTAGTGGTTCGAACTCATCTGCGCCGGCCGGATCTCGTCGACGTGATAAATCGCCAGGCCGGAATCGTCGATCCTGTCGTCGCGGCCGAGTTCCTGGCGGTTTTCGACGAGAAAATAATCACTCGTGATCGTGGGGTCCGGGTGCGGGATGATATAGCCCGTATTGTTGCCGCTGGTGGCTACGAACCCGGTGCCGGCTCGGTCGAGCACGACCAGCTCCATCCATCCGGCCAGTTTCTTGGGAAAAGCGGAAGGATGTACCGGATCCACTTCGCTGCCTCCGCCGTAAGCCATCAAGCAGTAGTCACCCAGACCGTAGCCGTCGCGAGGAACGGACACAGAGTAGAGATCCGGCCACTGGCCCAGCATGTGTCCGTTCTCGTGGCAAAATGTCCGCAGTTCCGGAAAATTCCGCAGGGCGCACACCGTGTAGTGCTCCGCGGTCAAACCGTCGAGAGGAACAGGGGCCATGTCCGCATAGTGAGCCCAGAGCTCCTTGGAACCAAAGGGGCCCCAGTAGTAGATATTGATGGCGTCGATCAGTCCGTCGTCGTTCGAATCGAACTGGCTGAAATCGAAGCCTTCAGCATCCATCTGCAGCAGGATATTCGTGAGCACGTCGTCAAGACTCGCGGCACCAACATTGAGATCGGCGCGGGTCGCCGTCGATTCGTAGAATCTGCTGGTGAGCTGGTTGTTGTAGAAAAGGCTGTTTCCGGATACGTCTTGGTAGTAGTCGAACACGGAACCGATGTTTCCGTGGCCGGTGTAGCCGACGAGGTTCAGGAAGTCATGGATATCGTCCAGCCAGGCCTGCTGGTCGGCGGGGTCCGGCACATCGGTCTCGAAATCCAGGTCGGGGAAATCTACCAGAATCGTGAGCCCCATGACCTGTCCGTGGGTCAGGACCGGCCTGTCCTGAATTTTCTCAACGGCCGGATCGGTCTGTGATCGACCCATGGCCACGATGTCAGCAACAACCGAATCGTCCAGCCGGAGGCCGATTTCCAGACCGGAGGGAGGCCGGTCTCCCAAGCGGACGCCGGTGGAATTGAGCCGTCTCCCGTCGGCCGAGACCTCGGCGTAGCAAAGCCAGCCAGTATCCGGATCGCGGACGACGGTATATCCGTCGGGACTCTCCAGCCAGTGATAGAACTCGTCGCCGAACAACCTGACTTCGGCCGTGGATCCGTCCGGTTGCCCCACGATCGACGGGCTGTCCCACATGGGCACACCCGAAGCTCCGGTGGTCAGCAGAGCCAGGAACAGGAATGGCAAGGCTGACTTGGTGCGGAACGATGATCGCAAGCGTGTGTCCTTCGTTGGACCCGGAAAAATGCCAAGGAGGTTGCTGGAAATACGAATTGTCCCCTTCAAATCTCCTAAGACAACCTACGATAAAGGGCGCACAACTCAAAGCCAGCTTTGGGCGCTTGCCCCGAATCAGGTCCAGGTTTAGAGTGAAGAGGCCCCTTTTTGGGTCTTCATTCTCAGTCGATCAGGCTCTAATTTCGGCCGACGGGATCTATGAAAAACGTCTTGTTGTGGATCATTCTAATGGTTGGCGCCCTGGCCGGGACAGCCTGTGGAGCCGATGACGAGGGTCAGCAAACTTCGTTTTTCGACAAGGCGTGGCGCTTGGCCACTATCTACGAAAACCAGGAAAGCCAATTCCTGCAACTATTCGCACTGAGCGGCCGCCTTCAGTTCGAGTCCGTCTTGTTCGACGCCGACCAGGGAGAATACACCGATGAATTCACCTGGCGGCGATTCCGCTTCGGGTTCAAATCCCACATTTTCCAGAATTGGGTTCTGCACCTTGAGGGTGACTTCGGTCTGAACCAACCCCTGGAGGATATGTACACCCGCCTGACGGATGCGTACGTTGGCTGGTCGCCAAGCGAAGGGCTCGAATTCAAGGTCCTCAAGCACTCGGTTGGATTTACTCTGGATGGTGCAACCTCCTCAACGCGCTTGTTGACCCTGCAGCGAAATGCCCTCACCGGTAATCTCTGGTTTACGGGGGAATACTTCACCGGGATCGGCGCCCGGGGGGTATTCAATGAGGACTGGAGTTACCGGGCCGGCGCCTACTCGCAGGACGCCAGTGATGAATTGAGCCAATTCGAAACAGGCTATTTCGTTTTGGTTTCTCTGGGGTACGACTTTGCCGAATCGACGGGGCTGAACAAAGGTCTTGTCCGCCTTGACTATGTCTACAACGAAGAGGACATCAACGCGGGAACCGGGGAATTTTCACAGGTGGGGTCGCTGGTCAGCCAATGGCAGTCCGACCGCTGGGGGCTGGCGACGGACCTGTCTGCGGGCAAAGGCTACTTCGCCCAGAGCGACGTCTGGGGCCTGGTCGTCATGCCGCATTACGATTTCAGCCCGGGAATTCAGGTGGTGCTGCGTTACACCTTTGTCACCAGCGCGGATGATAACGGGGTACGCCTGCCCCGATACTCGAATAAGGTCGTCGACGGCAAGGTGAACCAATACAACGAGCTCTACGCCGGCTTCAATGTCTACTTCTATGGCCACAAGTTCAAATGGCAGACCGGCCTGGAGTACGGAACGTCGGCCGATGACCCGGTCGACGGCGGAAAATACGAAGGCTGGGGCCTGACTACCGGGCTACGTTTCTACTGGTAGGGGCGCACAAAAGCTCGGGGTACAGAAAATGATCCACTATAACGCTCGATAGGGGAGATGATTTGCCAATTCCCACACGCCAGGGACCAGCACTTACCGCCGTCGCCACGGCCGTGGCCATGATAGCCTTTGCCTCGAATTCCATCCTTTGTCGTCTGGCCCTTGCTCCGGGAGCCATCGATGCGGTGACATTCACGGCCGTGCGCCTTGTCTCCGGAGCCGCCACCCTGCTCCTCATAGCATTCTCGACGGGACGTGCGAACCGTCGCGGTGCGGGGAACTGGATGTCGGGTGCGATGCTTTTCGTCTACGCGATCTGCTTTTCACTTGCCTACGTCGACCTGAGCATCGCCACCGGGGCGCTCATCCTTTTCTGCGCCGTCCAACTCACGATGATCATCACGGCGATTGCCACCGGCGAGCGCCCGCAGCCGCTGCAGTGGTTTGGACTCATGGTTGCGCTGGGGGGTTTTATCTATTTGGTCTCCCCCGGACTGGAGGCCCCTTCGCCGCTGGGATCGGTGTTGATGACGGTTTCGGGCGTGGCGTGGGGAGTTTACTCCTTGCGCGGAAGGGGCGGGGCCGATCCCATCTCCGCAACGACAGACAATTTCGTGCGGGCGGTGCCATTTGTACTGATCATGGCCGCGGTCATGCATCGCGGCGCACACCTCTCCATCCGTGGGGTGATCCTGGCGGTCGTTTCGGGTGCACTGACTTCGGGTATCGGATACGTGATCTGGTACGCGGCCCTCAGGGGACTCACCGCGACACGAGCCGCCACGGTGCAACTCACCGGTCCGGTCATTGCCGCCCTGGGGGGAGTTTTCTTCATGTCCGAAGCGGTCTCGCTACGCCTGATGATTGCGACGGCAGCCATGTTGGGCGGAATGGGGCTGGTTCTGGCGGGGAAAGAAACCAAGAAATGAAGATCAACGGAAATTGATTTTCCTTCGATACCAAATCGGTTTGGATTACAATCCAGGCCGCCCCCCATTCAAACCATCCAGCCGGAAGGCCCCCCCATGATCGGGAAGACACTGGTCCACTACGAGATCCTCGAAAAGATCGGGGCCGGCGGCATGGGCGAGGTCTACCGGGCCCGCGACACCAGCCTGGGCCGTGACGTCGCGGTCAAAATTCTGCCGGCCGAGATGGCCGAGAGCGCCGAACGCCGGACACGCTTCCAGCGCGAGGCTTCGGTCATCGCGGCGCTCAAGCATCCCAACATCGTGACCATCCATTCGGTGGAGGAAGACCAGGGCGTTCACTTCATCACCATGGAGCTGGTGGAGGGGCAGACCCTCGCGGAGAGGATTCCGGACGAGGGGCTTGCTCTGGCCGAGTTCCTGAACGTGGCCATCCCGCTGTCCGACGCCCTGGCCAGCGCCCACGGCCAGGGCATCGTCCACCGCGATCTCAAACCCGCCAACATCATGTTCGACACCGGCGACCGGGTGAAGATCCTGGATTTCGGCCTGGCCAAGCTAACTGAGGAAGTGAGTGAAGACGGCGCCACGGTGACCTCTGCCGGACAGACCATGGCGGGCCAGATGGTCGGCACGCTGGCCTACATGTCGCCCGAGCAGGCCGAAGGTACCAACGTCGATCATCGATCCGACATCTTCTCGCTGGGCATCGTGCTCTACCAGATGGCCACCGGCACCCAACCCTTTCAGGGACCCACCTTCGTGTCCACCCTGTCGGCGATCCTCAAGGATACGCCTCCGCCCATCGTGGACCGGAATCAATCACTGCCGGGCGCTTTGGGGGACCTCGTCGAGCGCTGCCTGGCCAAGGAGCCGGGCGACCGCTACCAGTCGGCGGCCGAGTTGCGTGATGATCTCCAGGCCATCCAGTTGACGACGATCTCCGGCATCTCCCCCGGGGTTCCGGCCTCCCTCGGTTCGACGCTGAAACGTCCGCGGGTCTTGATCCCCATCGCGATGGCGGTTCTGGCGCTGGCGGTTCTGGGTGGCTGGTGGGGCCAACGGGCCCAGAAGGTTCGCTGGGCGCGGGAAGAGGCGCTGCCGGGCATCGAAGAGATCCTGGACGCCCACGCGTCCGATTCGAGTGTCGGCAACTGGGAGGCCTTTCAGCTCGACCGGCAGGCCAGCCCGTATATCCCCGACGATCCCGGGTGGGCGCGGCTGCGCGGCCGGTACAGCCGTCCTTTGACCATCCATTCCGATCCGCCGGGCGCGCGGGTTTTCGCCAAGCCTTACGGAGGCGTGGACGTCCCCTGGGAAGATCTGGGCACCACACCCATCGACACTCTTCCCTTCGTGAGCGGGGTGATTCGCCTCAAGCTGGAAATGGAGGGCTACAGCGAGACCGAAGACGTCCTCTGGAACCGGTACTTCGAGGGCGAGGACCGGGGCTACGTGCTCCAGGAAGAAGGAGCGCTGCCCGAGGGCATGGTCCGGGTCTCGGAATCGGGACCACAACTCTTTGTCGGCGCCGCCCCGGCCGGGGTCCATCTGCCGGGCGTCGAGCACCTGGCCCCGCAAACCCTGGGCGACTTTCTGATCGACCGGTTCGAGGTCAGCAACCGCGCGTTCCAGAAATTCGTCGCGGCCGGAGGATACACGGACCAGAAATTCTGGCAGGAACCCTTCGTGGACGAAGGCCAAACGCTGACCTGGGACGAGGCCATGACCCGGTTCCAGGACCGGACCGGCCAGCCGGGACCGGCGACCTGGGAGGCCGGGAGCTTCCCCGAAGGCCGGGGCGATCACCCCGTGTCGGGGATCAGCTGGTACGAGGCGATGGCCTACGCCGAGTTCGCCGGCAAGAGCCTGCCCACCATCTACCACTGGGACCGGGTCGCCCTGACCTGGGCGAGTTCGGAAATCGTTCCCTTCAGCAACCTGGCGGGGACCGAGATCTTGCCGACCGGTGAAACCAGGGCCCCCAACCGTTACGGCGCCTACGACCTGGGCGGCAACGTCCGGGAATGGTGCGTCAACCCGGACAACCGCGGCGGACGCTTCGTGCTGGGCGGCGGGTGGGACGATCCGCCCTACGCGTTCAATGACGCCTTCGCGAAATCGCCCTGGGATCGGTCGGAAACCAACGGGGTGCGGTGCATCCGCTACCTCGAAACGAGCGAGAAGAAGGACGTCCTTTCCGCCATGATCGAGCTTCCCTTCCGGGACTTTGCTGCGGAACCCAGGGTGTCCGACGAGACCTTCGAGCTTTTCCTGAACCAGTTCCGTTACGATCCGACCCCGCTCAATGCGGTCGTCGAGGAACAACGTGAAGAGGAGTTCTACATCCGGGAAAAGATCGTCTTCGACGCGGCTTACGGCGGCGAGTCCATGATGGCCTACCTGTTCCTGCCGATAAACGCCGAGCCGCCCTTTCAGACCGTGGTCTATTTTCCGGGTTCCAGTTCGATCCACCTTCGTTCCAGCGAGAACCTTTCCCTGCGGCGGAGCGATTTCATTGCCAAGAGCGGGCGCGCGTTTCTCTTTCCCGTCTACAAGAGCACCTACGAGAGGGGGGACGGCCTCGATTCGGACTACCCCGACGAGACGAACAACTGGAAAGAGCACGTCATCATGTGGGGGAAGGACCTGAGACGTTCGATCGACTACCTGGAAACCCGGGAGGACATCGCCACCGATCGGCTGGCCTTCATGGGTGTCAGCTGGGGGGCGGCGATGGGGCCGATCATGATGGCCATCGAGCCGCGCTTCAAGGTGGGCGTGGTCGTCGTTGCGGGGCTCAACTTCCAGAAGGCGCTGCCGGAGGTCGATGAGCTTCACTACCTTCAGCGGGTCGAGATTCCCCTGCTGATGCTCAACGGCAAGTACGACTTCTTTTTTCCCTACGAGACTTCACAATTGCCGTACTTCGAGCTGATGAAGACGCCCGCCGAGCACAAGAAGCTCATCGTGCACGAGGCGGGGCATTCTTTTCCCCGGACGGAGCGGGTGCGGGAGACGCTGGAATGGCTCGACAAGTATCTGGGGCCGGTTCAGTGACCTAGGAAGTCACGAACAGTTTGTTGAAGCGAGGATGCTCCCGCAGCGGATCCCAGTCAGGGTTGATTTTGAGAAGCTCCAGGGTGATGGAGTCCTCGTAGACGGTCTTCAGCAGCCGCTCGAGCAGATCGATGGCTTCGTCGTGACGCCCCACCTCAGCGTAGACTTGGGCGAGGTTCTCCAGCTTACTCGGCCCTTCAAAGGCATCCTTGGCCTCCAGGTTGACGGCCAGTTTGGCTTCCTGAACCGCGGCGTCGCTCTGTCCACGCAGGGCCAGATTCATGGCGAGGCCGGACCGGAGACCGGCGTTGCTGGGCATTTCTGCGAGCAGGGCCTCGTAAAGCCGGCCGGCTTCCTCCAAGGTGGGTAATTCCGGGTTGTCGATTTTAGCTCTGGCCGCGATCGAGGACATGATGTGCACCGAAAGGGCGTGAAGGAACGGGGTGCCGTCGTCCGCCAGCCGAGCCTGTTCGATCGCTTCGGCATACTCGCCGCTCATCGCATGAAGGCCGATCCAGCCGAAATGATACCAGGCCGAGTCCTGTTCGGGTTTTTCACGCAGAATTTCGCGGGCCGCGTCGAGATCACCCTTCCAGGAAATCATGGTGTAGGCGGCGCCCAGGCGGGCGCGCATGTTCTGCGGATCCAGCTCCAGAACGAGATCATTATACCCCTGAGCCTCCTCAAACCGCCGCATGGCCCGGTAGCTGCCGGCCAGATTGCCGGCAATGTTCTCGCTGCGGGGATCGAGTTCGAACGCCGCGGTGAGGCGGTCGAGATGCTCCTCCCATTTGCCCTGCCGCCGGTAGATATAGGCGACCATTTCCAGGGCGTGCGCGTCGTTGGGGACCAGGCGGCTGGCGGCCAGGAATTCCTCCAGGGCCTGGTCGTAATTGCGAAAGCCCAAGTACTGGAAGGTGCCGCGCGCCAGATGGGCGTAGGCGTGGTCCGGGTCGATGGCATCAGCCTTTTGCATGGCGAATCGGGCTTTGGACAGGCGCTCTTCCGTCTTGTCCAGGCCGTTGGAATACCAGCCGGAGTGATGTTGACTCAGTCTGCTCCAGGCCTGGATGAAGCCGGGGTCGAGCGCGACGGCCTCCTCCAGGAGCTCGACCGCCCGCTGATCGTACTTGTCCCAGTTCGGTTCCTTCAAGTCCCTCGCCTGGAGGTAAAGCTGGTAAGCCGCCACATTCTGCGTGGGAGCGGTCTCGAGATTGTCGCGCTCGCTGCCGAGCAGGGTGACCCCCAGCTGGTCGATGACGTGCGACGCGATATCGCTCTGCACCTCGAAGATGTCGTCGATCTGGCGATCGTAGGTTTCCGACCACACGGGTGTGTCGTCGGAAACACGGATCAGCTGGGGCGTGATGCGCACGCGGTCGGTTCCGTCGGCGCTTCTGGCCCAGCGCACGGTGCCCTCGACCACGAAGTCGACGCCCAGATCATCGGCGATCTGCCGCATGGTCTTTCCGGTGCGGTCGTACTGGGTGGCGCTGGTGCGGGAGATCACGCCAAGGCCGCTGACGGTGGACAAACGGCTGGTGATCTCTTCGGTCATGCCGGCCGCGAAGTAGGCCTCTTCGGCCGGGCCCAGGTTTTCGAAGGGCAGGACGACCATCATCTTGCGGTCGTCGGTCTTGTCGGTTGCTGGGGCGGCGGGTGTTTGAGCGACGGAGGTCGTGGGGGCGGCCCGGGTTTCCGCGGGCCTGTTCGATTCCGGCTGACGGAAGGCCCAGAAGGCAACCGCGACGGCCACCACGGCAGCGGCGCCGATGGCCCAGGGGAGCCAGGGCTTGGATCGTTTGGATTCCGGCGGCGGCGCAATGAACGAGGTCGCCGAAGTGGTCGGAGAAATGATCCCCGAGTCCATTTCCTTCTTCAGGTCCTCGAGTTCGTTGCGCACGTCCTTGGCCGTTTGGTAGCGCCTGTCCGGGTCCTTCTCGAGACAGCGGTTGATGATCCGGCCCAGGTGGCGCGGCAGGTTCTGCCTGATCTCCGTGATCGGCTGGGGCGTGTCCCGCAAAACGGAAGTGATGGTCGAGATGTGGGTATCGCCCTGGAAGGGGCGGCGCCCGCTGGCCATCTCGTAGAAAAGGATCCCCAGCGAAAAGATGTCCGAGCGATGATCGATCGGCTTGCCCTCGGCCTGCTCGGGCGACATGTAGGCCGCAGTGCCCAGGATCTGTCCGGCCAGCGTGTGACCGCTCTGCATGATGGTGGGGTCATCCGCCGTGGCGGTGGTTTCTTCCAGCAGCTTGGCCAGGCCGAAGTCGAGCACCTTCAGCCGGCCGCCCTTGTCGAACATGATGTTGGCCGGCTTCAGGTCGCGATGGGTGATGCCCTCATCGTGGGCAGCGCTGACCGCGTCGGCCAGGGCGGTCGTGTAGGTGAAGAAACGATCGGTGTCGAGCCCGTCGCGGGGGATCATCGCGGCCAGGGTGTCGCCCTCGACGAATTCCATGGTGAGGAAATGGACGCCGTCGACTTCTTCGACCGAATGGATGGTGATGATATTCGGGTGCTTGAGCATGGCCACGGCCTGCGCTTCGCGGGTGAAGCGACTGCGGCGATCCTGGTCCTCGGCCAGATGGGCGGGCAGCACCTTGATGGCCAGTTCGCGATCCAGTTTGGTGTCGCGTCCACGGTAGACGTCGCCCATGCCGCCGGAGCCGAGCTTGCCGATGATCTCGTAGTGGCCGAGGGTTTTTCCGATCATGGTTCTATTCGTTTCCGCCTGGGATCTACAAAGGAGAGCATTCAGGTATGATTTGATATGGTAGTGGCAATACGGCGGGCAGGCAAGGGGGCCACGACATGGATAATACTGATATTGAAAATTATCATCATTTTTGATAGAATGTTTACTGACCTGTGATATTTATCCATATGGATAACCGATACCTGCCTTTCGTTAATCAAGGAGCTCTTCATGAAGAAGTTGCTACTCCCTCTTGCCGTCCTCACCTCCCTGGCCCTGTCCAGCGGGCTGGTCTTTGCTGACATCTATACCCTTACCGTCGCGACCGACACCACCTTTGCCGGAAATCCGGGCAGCATCCTTAACGAGGTTTTCGAAATTGAGGGTGAACCCGACGAGATCAATGACCTCGGGGTGTTTGAGGAGGCCGGATTCATTCGGATCTACGCATTCCGGGAACTTGGCCTACCCTGGGAACTGTTTCCCCCGGCGGCCTATCTGGTACCTGTCTCCAGCATGACCGTGGGTCAAACCTGGGCCTGGCTTCCCGATGATGATACGGGCAGCACGACCACGGCCACGGTGGAAGCGATCGAGAGCGTGACCGTTCCCGCCGGGACGTTCTCCAATGCCTATCGAGTTGATATCAGGTCCGACGACCTCCCCTCCCCCTCGATGCCGGTCGAGACCTACTGGTTCGTTTCCGGCGTGGGTTACATTCGCTCGGAGGCGTTCAACGGAGAGGGGTCTCTGGACTATTACCAGGAGCTGGTCAGTTTCACCGGATCGGGATCCGGCTTTTTCCCGATGAATGTCGGCAACGTCTGGGTTTACGACGAGCAGCTAGATGGAGGCACGTCGGCGGTGGGCGACACGGAACTACCGGTCCGGGCCAACCTGATCGGCGCCTACCCCAATCCCTTCAATCCCATGACCCGTTTGGCCTTCGAAATGGCGGTCCCCGGGGTGGCCAGCCTCAGGATCTACGATGCCTCCGGGCGACTGGTGACGACCCTGATGGACGAACAACGCGACGCCGGGCGGCACGAGGTGGTCTGGAACGGTCGGGACCAGGCTGGGCGTATGTCGTCGGCCGGAGTTTATCTGTACCGGTTTGAATCGGGGGAATACAGCGAGACCAAGAGGGTGACCCTGGTCAAGTAGGTTGTGCCTCTGAAATTGTGTCTGTTGGTTTGGTCGATCCAAACATCATAAAGCGGGCCCCCCGGGGGACCCGCTTTTTTAAGTTTAATCCTGTTTTCTACCAATAACTGCGTAGGGGAGGCCTCATCCGGGTCCGGGACACAATTTCAGAGGCACAACCATCGACGACCTTGGTGCCGGCAACCATGAGAGGCACCAGGCATGACAGCAGCATGGTCGATCGTAGGAATCTTTTCATGACGGCGTTTCGGAACGGGTCAAAGCGCACAACATGCGGTGCCATTATACCATGGCACCGCATGTTGGCAGAGGCCGTGCATCATCTAGCGAATCAGCATCATCTTCTTCGCCTGGACGCCCGCTTCGGTATCCATCCGGGCGAGATAGGTTCCCGAGGGCATGGCCGTGCCGTTCGCATCGCGTCCGTCCCAGTTCACCGTGTGATCGCCGGCCGCAAACGCCTCGTCGGCAAGTACCGCGAGCCGCCTGCCGGACAGGTCGTAGACCGTCAAGACAACGTGCTGCGGATGGTCCGCCGTGAACGAGATCGCAGTCTGAGGGTTGAAGGGATTGGGGAAGATGGTTCCGAGCATCGTCGCCTGCGCGAGCGGCACATCCGAGATATCCGCATTCTCATAGGCCCCCATATCGACGCGTTCGCCGCCGATCCGCGGATTGCCGGCCAGGTCCAAGTCCGGCAGGTCCAACCCGAATGGGTCGGGATTGCCGGCATCGATACAGGGAGAGAGTTCGCTCAAGGCGTACGGATGGTCGCCCACGCCCATGAACGGGGGATCGAAGGCGATGTTACCCGAGCCCGACCAGCCGCCGGTGATGTCGCTGTAACTGACAGCGGCGGTACTGCCCTCGAGCAAGGCGATCGGATCCGGCGAATTTGCCCAGATAATACTGTTGACGACCTCGATCGAGGATGTGTAGACCCAGACCCCACCACCCAACAGCGCGCACTGGTTGTCGGCGACGGTCGAGTTGATCAACCGCAGGTGTCCACCCGAGGTGACGCCGCCACCACCGCCGGACCCCAACGTGGACACGCTGCCGGTGACCAGGCAGCCGACCATGACCACCTCGCTGTCGATGATGTAGAAACCGGCGACGGTCCCCGCCGTGCTGTTGAGGATTCTCACGTTTTCGAGCCGAAAATCCGACCCGTACTCGCCGGAAATTCCGCCGGCGAAAACGGTCGAATGGTTGGAGTCGAGCAGAGAGTCCACGATGACCGGGGACGACTCGTCGCAGTTGATCGCACCACCCCGGAAATAGGCTTCGTTGTCGATGAAGTCGGTGTTGTCGATGCTGATGTCGGATCCGGCATTGAGATTGATAGCGCCACCAAATCGGTCCGAGAAGTTGTCGACAAAGGTGCAGTGACTGACAACGATATCGGCCGACCCCGTACAGTGCATCGCGCCGCCATCCAGGTCCGTTCCTGATCCCACGGCGCGACCATTCCGAAAGACGCAATAGGTGAACTCCGACGCGTTCTGACCATTGGTGGTCGTATCGACGAAGCGGATTCCGTGCCAGCCCGGGATCGGGGCGCTGGCGTCGAACTCGATGTTCTCGGTCTCGGTTCCCGTCGCCACCAGCCGACCGAAGACGTGCAGATCGTAGTGTCCGGTGAATTCGATCCGGCAACCGGCCTCGATGACCAGCTCGTCACCGACCTGGATCGCAGTATCGCCGTCGATCAGGTACGGGCTTCCCGCGGCGGTCCAGGAACCACTGACGTTGCCGGCTGGAACATTGGTATCGGCAAGCACGGTCGAGAGGGGTAGCATCAGCGCGAGCGTGAGAATGGCGCAGGTCTTCATCGGTAATGCCTTTCTCCGAAGTCAGCGATCTGGCGGGCACACTACAAAACAGAACCTTTTTTGGCTCGAAGCCTGATTTTGTTGCAAATATATCACAGGGCCGCTACCAGATATAGGAAAAACAACCACATAGTGGACTTCCCCCACAACACTGGACGCTCCTAGATTAAAAATTTTCCTGAAGAAGCAGTCCACGCCCCGGGCTGACATGCCTCAGCGGTACTGCGCCTTTACAGACCCGAAGGACAAGTCCCTGACCGGCACGCCACCTTCGCCCAGAGGTTCGATGAGGACCGTCGCCCCCAGCGAAGGATCCACCAACGCGTCCAGAATCCGCGCGCGGATCGCCGCCGGATCGGTACTGAACCATGTGTTGCCGCCCAGATCGATCTCGCTGCCCGGGTCATAGACGGCCACCCGCACCGCATAGCGGCTTCCGTCGGCGATAGTGCAGCCGCGCAGCACCGGCTGTGAGCCCAGGGCCAGAACCAGCAGGTCCCGGCCTGCGCCCAGGAACACCGTATCAATGAGTTCGGGGGTCGCGTTGTTGCAGATCATGCCGTCGTTGGGCCGGATACCTATGGTGCAGCCGGCGTAGGTGCCGCCGGAGCCGAACTCGACCACGAGCGCTGTGTGGCCCCCGTCGAACAGGACGTCCTCTACCACCGGAAAGCTGAGATCGCGAACATCGCAGGCCAGGCTGCTGCCGCCGGTCACGTCGTTGACCAGGTCCAGCCGGCTCAGGCGCGGCGAGGCTCCCCGCAGGTTGACCCCCTGGAAACAGGATCCGGTGACGGCCAGGTCACTGACGGAGGCTGATTCGTCCACGTCCTCTGCGGAAATCCCGAAGGTATATATGGCTGCCGGTAGAGCATGTAGAAAGGTGGCCTCCCTTCCGGCGCCGATGACAGTCACACCTTCCTTGAGCACCAGCAGGGCCAAACGCGGTTGGCCGTAGGCGGTGACAGCAACGGTGGCACTGTAGGTTCCGGCGGCCAACCTTACGGTGTCGCCCGAAGCGGCGGCGGCCATGCCGTCGGCGACCATGGCGAAGGGATTGGTGATGCTGCCGTCACCGGCGATTCCGGCTTCGGGGGCCACGTGCCAGGTGCCTGCGGCCAGGGGGCTGGCCGATAGGATCACCAGCAAAAATGTCAACTTGAGTCCCACCACTATTGTCCTCCGGTTCCGGGCAAGATAGAAAAGGAAGAGGAGGGTCGCCGGTTTTCGGAATCCTGTTTTTGCGGTGCATTAGGAACGGAGCAATAGTTCGGGTCGGAGGGAAGAATCTTCCTTATACTGAATGGGCAAAACGCGAAACCCCGGTCGCCAAGGGTTCGGACAACCTGAGGTGCCGCAGGCCCGCCCGGTTCATCAAGGAGAATTTGCCATGACCCGCACTGGACATTGCCGACGATTGAGTGCTCTCGTCATCGGCGTTGCCTTGTTGCTCCCGGTATCCGGCAAGGCCGACACTTACTACACGGCCATACTCGATGGGCCCACGGCCGGGACCGATTCGCCCACTACCGGAACGGCCATCCTGGTCCTGAACTCCGCGGAAACGGAGGTGTCCTACGTCATCGAATACGGCGAACTGGTTGGCATTGAAACCGTTGCCCACATTCACAACGCGCCTCCGGGGGTTATCGGCCCGGTTTTTCATGACCTGCCCTACGGTTCGCCCAAAGTTGGTATCTGGTTGGTGGGGCCGTTCGAAATGGCGGAGCTGGACGCCGGCCGGGTGAATATTCTCATCCATTCGGACCTCTACGGTGGGGGCGAGATTCGGGGAAATCTGACCTTCGATTCCGTGGCCGACGTGGCGGTTCCGGACGGCGGGAATATCCCGACGGTCCTGGACTTGCAGGACAACTTTCCCAACCCTTTCAACCCCACCACGACCATCAGATTCGATGTGCCGCAACAGGGTCAGGTCCTGCTGGAGGTCTTCGATGTCCATGGCCGTTTGGTCAGCAGTTTGCTGAATGAGACTCGGCCTGCCGGCTATCACACGGTGGTCTGGGATGGCTTGGACAATGTGGGCGCGCGCGTGGCCAGCGGGGTCTACTTTTACCGGGTCGAAGCCGGAAACTTCTCCGAGACGAAGAGGATGACGTTGATCAAATGAATCAATCCACGGGCTGGTTAGGAGTCTGATCCCGCGGCCTGGAAATCACCGCATCTGATAGCAGATGACCTCCAGCGGTTCCACTTCCTCCTCCTCGCCGTCCTCCTCCGATTCATCCCCAGAGTCGAAGACGCTTGCGGTGCCTTTGATCACCACCAGCCGGCCGTCGCCCACCAGGTAGCAGGTTCCATCGTTCATTTCATGGCCCAGCGGAACGGGAACCTGCTTGAGGTATTCGCCATCGGTTCCAAATACGTCCCAGGTTTCCAGGATACCCTCGGGCTGGTCGTTGGCGCCGTGGGGTGTCAGGACCCAGACCGTCTGGTCGTCGTGATTGAACATGATGCGAATGATGCACTCGTCGTGGTCCGCAATGTTCCATTCCCTGTTCTGGGGATCGCCCCCCAGGTTGATGAGCGGAGTGATTTCGTCTTTTTCGTCCTGGGACCTTTTGCGGGGCTGGTACTTGCGTCCGAAGACCCGCAACAGCTGGCCCGTCTGGTCGAAAACCGACACTTCGTAAGCATCCCTTTTCATGGGGGCGTAGATATTGCCCTGGGGTCCCAGGGCCCAGCTGCGATCGATATAGTAGGCGGCGTCTTCGGAAAACTGGCGACCGGTCGGATCCAGGGGTGTGGCTCTCTCGAGAATGCGGTGGAACCCACTGGTGGTCGCATCGGCCACGGAAAGAAAGCGTTCGGTGTGGCTCTGGTCCTGGTCTTCGAAAACCATGCGTCCGCCGCTGGCAACCAGCACGCCGTCGACATGCTGGAGGCTCATCATGATCCCGATGTTTCCTTCAGAAGGTTCCCCGACGGGGTACTTGGTAGGCAGCGGTGTTCCATCCAGGTTCAGGGAGACCATCTGTCCTGGGAATCCCATCCCGATGCCCAGGACGTCGTCCCCAAGGGACACCAGCCCCATGGGTTGCCGTAATTCACCTGGTCCATCGCCCTGCCGGCCAAGGTCTTCCAGGTGCACCCCGTCCGGGGAAAAAACCACCACCTGGCAAAGCTGGTTGTCCAGCACGTAGACATTCCCGTTTGCGTGCCTTTTCAAGTCCACGATGCGCCCGAAAATCACATCCTCGTCTTCGCCACCGGCGCGCCACAGTTCCACCAGATCCAACGGCACCACACCCTGGGAAGGACCGTCGTTGTCGAAGACACGGGGGATAGTGGGGACCGTAGCCAGGCACACCCTAGGGAGGAAAAACAGGATTGTGATCAGCAGCGGTAATATTTTCATTTTGGCTCCTCGAACAGGGCGTCCTGTTCCGATCAATGCCAGGCCGGGTGTGGCGTGGGTTGGGTGAAGCGAAATGACGTGTTCAAATTACGTGAAAAACAGGCATTGGTTGCAGCCGGCAAAAATCAATCGTCGGGCGGGGGGACCCGGTTGGAATATTTCAGGCCCGGGAGAGCTTGCTATTTCTTCATCCTAGAAAATTTTTCCACCCAATATCGCGTGCGCTCCAGATAGTAGCCCGGCCCCAGCGGCGCGTAGTCTTCGTAGGTGTAGTCCTTGAGGGAATTGGGGACCGCCGGCTCAATCTGGGTCCCCTCGTGCCATTCGTTGAAGGAGGTGATTCCGATAAGAGGCGGATGCACCTCAATTGCCCTCTGGAACATGCGGTCGAAATAGGCCCCTTCTTCTCTCGACCTGGTGGTGGCGCTGTTCCAGGGACGAACCCGCGTGTCCAGGTAACCGGGGCCGACGCAGGGAATGAAGGTCAGGTCGTTTTTCCGCGCCCAGGTCGATAATTCCTGCCAGTGGATCGAAGACGAGCCGTAGGTGAATCCGTCACTGGCGAAATAGGTGTAGAATCCATCGAAACCGCCTTCCAGGAAAAACGCGCCCTCGTCCTGGTTGACCCAAAGCCCAATGGCAACGATGTCATGAACGGTGCCGCGAAGGGTGAGGTCGCCGTCGGGATGAAGAAGGCGACTCCACTGCTGGGCCGACGTCAGGTAGGAATCATAGATGTACACCACCGGCCGGCTCTCGTGTTGAGGAGATCGAAACAGCCCGGGATGATCACCGTACCGATCCAGGAGATAAACCAGGGCGTCACGGCTCGATTGGGCGCCCCGATCAGGAAAGGGCTCCAGATGAAAGGCGATCCCGATGCCGAAGGCCGCGGCCGTGTCCATAAGAAGTGAAAGGCTGTTGTCCTCGAATGAATCCGCGCCCCACCAGCTGGCCACCACGACACCGATGCCGGCGTCGGCGCATTGCCGAAGGTGTTGCCGGACAATGCGCTCATCATTCGAACTGTAGTTTCCCAGCTCGGGGAAGTAGTTGGCCCCGATGTCCTCGCCGCCGGGGTAGGGGACCGAATCCTCGACCCCCAGGACATCATGGTTCCAGTGGCGCAATCCGCCATCGGTTTCCAGGTTCCCGTACCAGCCATAGTAGAAGGTGTGAATGGAACCGTTGACCGACCTGTCCGGGGGATCGGACGAGCAGCCCAGGAAGCACGGAAAGACCAGTATGGCGATCAGAACGAGGTGCTTTACCTGGAAGATAACCGGGAGCCGGTCACGGACAAGCATTGCCAACATCCCGCCTTCCATGTCGGGGAAAAAGAGCTTCAGCGGAGCAAGGTCATCTTGCGCGTCATGGTCTTGCCCTGCATTTGCAGCTGGTAAAGATATGTCCCGGACGGGGCCATGCGGCCGCCGGCGTCACGGCCGTTCCAAAGAACCTGGTGGGGGCCGGCCGGCATTTGCCCGTCGATGAGAACGTCCACGATCCGTCCGCGCGCGTCAAACACACTCAGCCGGACATCCGTGACCTGAGGCAGCGAAAAAGAAATGTTCGTGCGCGGGTTGAACGGGTTGGGGTGGTTTTGTCCCAGCACCACCTGGCCCACGGTCTCGGGTACATCCGACAGGTAGGAGCATTCTTCGCTCACTCCACTTCCCATTAATCCGATGGGCAGCAAGTAAAGGACCTCATCGAAAGTGCGGTGGTCGATCCAGGAGGCGTAGAACTCTTCGGGACCGCCGAGCGCGATCTCCGGGTCGAGTTGCTGGTAGTCGAAAACGGCCACCATGACACCGTCGGTCTGCCACTGAAGGACGCCTGCCTCATTCACCTTCTGGCCAAAAATGTCCACGCAGAGGCCGCGACGGGTGTCTTGCCAGATGACGTAGCTGTCGCCACTGGAAGCGACCACCAGTTCGGGTTGATACTGGTCGCGATCCGCACCCGATATCAGGACACCGTCGGGAGTCCAGAGCGGGAGGCCCTGGCTGTCCAGACGTTGCCCGCGCAGGTCATGGCCATCGAGGCTGCCGACGGCCCAAACCGTGATCAGCCCACCGGACTTGTCGGACGCCACCGCGAATTCCTCGGAGCCGAAGGCGTTGCCCAGCACAGGCAATCCGTTCTCCTGCCATTGCCGAACGCCAAGGTTGTCGTAGTGCTGGGCGAAGATCCCACGCGGCTCCTGTTCGTAGTCGCGCCAGACCACATAGACGCCGCCGGTGCCGTCCGGGACGGCCTTGGCATTCCACTGGGTGTTTTCGACCTGGCAGATCGGCCGGCCATTCTCTTCCCACAAAGGGGTTCCGGCGGGGTCGACGTGCTGGGCGTAGATGTCCAGGTGGGGCATGATGCGCCGGTCCGACCAGGCGGCATAGGCGCCGCCGCTGCTGTCGCTGCATATCCTCGGCAGGGACCCGTCGTAGTCGCAGATGCGCCGCCCATTGTCTCCCCAGAGCCGGTTGCCCGTGGCATCGATCCGCTGCATGAAAACGCCGCGGTCCTCGGTGAGGCCCATCTCGTACCACACCGCGATGAATCCGGCGCTGTCGTCCAGGATGAGCTCGCAGTTGCCCTGGCTGTAGGCGTCCAGCTTGAATTGTACCGGTGCCGGCCAGCTTTCTACACCGTCGGTGTCCAGGTGTTGGGTCACCAGCAGACCGCTGGCGCGCCACACCACGTAGATGCCGCCTGTGCCGTCTTCCAGCAGGACGGGCGCCGAGTTGTCCACCTCTGCGGAAACCGCTTGGCCGTCCGTCTGCCATAGCGGATCGCCTTGGGGGTCCATGTGCTGGAGGTAGATCTGGCTGACCAGATCGCGACGGTCGGTCCAGGCGCAATAGACACCACCGGCGCCATCGGGCACCATGCGCAGGCCGTAGCGTTCGTGCGGTGCGGAACAGACCACATTGCCGCCGGGATCCCAGGCGGCAAGGGTGATGGTGGGTGCTGAAAGGACGAGGGTCAAAAACAGGAAGGTAAGGATTCCGCAGCTCCGGGTCATGAGTGCAATCCTCTCTACAGGAAGATGGCTGGTGCGAACGATCTATATCATAGCATATCAGCGCACCAAGGTGACGCGTCCCACGGTCCGTTCGTTCAACCACTCGCCCACCGCCAGGTAGACGCCCGAAGCCGCCGCACGCCCCGAGTCGTCGCGCCCGTCCCAGAACGCGCGATGCGCTCCCGCGGGCCGCCAACCATCGATCAGGGTGCGCACCAAGCGACCTCGCACGTCGACGATGCGCAGGGTCGCCCGGGAGGCCAGGGGAATATCGTAACCGATGACCGTACCTGGGTTGGCCGGATTGGGTGTTACGGACAACTGGGGCCGAGCAATGAAGGCCGGGGTTGCATCAGGTCCCACCGCGGACACCGTACCGCCCAGGTCCACTTCGCGGTCAGGCCAGTCTGTCACGCTCACCGCCGAAAAAACCTGCACCTCACTGAGACCCACGCCGTGGCCGGCCAGCGGAAGGATGTCCAGCCGTATTTGGCTGGCGGTGACCGGTGTATCGAGCACCAACCAGTAGCCGTGGGCCAGGCGGCCTTGAGCGGGCAGGTCTGCGAAATCACCCGAGCGCGAGTAGCCCCAGTCGAGGTGGTCGCCCGCCGGGCTCCAGATGTCATCGTGCTGGATGACGCCCAGGCTGGTGGCTGCGCCGCCATTGTCCAATCCAAAGGCGGCGATGGTGCCGGCATGGCCGAACTGGGCGTCGGGTTGGTGTGAGGTGACCCGCAGGGCATGGACGGTTTGCTCGCTGCCCAGATCGACGGTCATCGTCAAGGGAGCGTCGCCCTCCCAGTAGGCCGCTTGGCCCTGGACCAGAGAGGAGGTCATGTACGGGGTGGGCGGGATGATCACGCCGTCGGTGAGTTCACTGCCGTCGGTGTCCGGATTGATGGCCGCCGCTGGTCGCGACACAGTGTAGGGCCTGCCGAAGGCCAGGTCGTCCAGCCAGTCGGCCGCGATCTGCACCTTGTCGTGACGGGCACCCGGACCCACGTCGGTCA
>RCNC010000502.1_pt1 | contig 25077 bp, 22 predicted proteins | sample 2041301 | NCBI WGS metagenome assembly RCNC01 (sample SAMN09708231, study PRJNA481090) | Marine sediment metagenome, whole genome shotgun sequencing project. | biome: marine sediment; feature: ocean; material: sediment; isolation source: Sewage treatment plant 13A marine sediment (STP13A) ...
CGTTTCCGTTCGACTTGCATGTGTTAGGCATGCCGCCAGCGTTCAATCTGAGCCAGGATCAAACTCTTCAGTTTAAAGCATTGAGCTTCTTGCTAAAGACGTGATCCTAAACTTAATTACAAATTAAACTTAGGTATTCACGTTTGATTTTGCCTTAAGCAAATTCCAACGCGAGCACCCACACAAATTATCTGATTCAATTGTTAAAGAGCGACTCCCGACTTTCGCCGAGCAGACCCATAATGATACATGCTCCGGGGGTTTAAGTGACAGCCCTCATTGCATGTACGTCTTGATATTCGGAGTCTGGCTGAAGGACATCGTTCCCTCAGCGAGCGGGGCATTATATCGACGAATCGCGGGTCGTCAACACTTTATTTCGGTGCATTTGAAACGCTCCCTCGATGGCCATCCTGGCCGTCGGCTTTTAATCAGCAATTGTTGCTTTCCCCGGGAAAAATGCATGTTTTCGCCCTTATTGTGAACCAGGGCCCGCGGATGGTCCCGATCGCCAAAAACCTGACCGCTCTGGTCGCCGGGGATAATTGCGCAGATTGTTGTGGTCGTATCGGCCGGGTCGCGGGTAATGCGGGGGGCTGCACTGCTGAGCGGACTGATATTTTCCAGGTTGGGCTGCAAATCCGAACTTTCGACGTCGGTTTGCGCCGCCTTTTTCGATGGATTCAGGTTAGCTGGACCCTGGCAAATTTTCGCTTGCCGACCTGGTATATATGAGTGCTGCCTGCCGGGATCTCCGTGTTGCGATCTGCCACCCGCTCGCCATCGATGCGTACCGCGCCCTGCTTGATCATGCGAAAGGCATCAGATGTACTGGCGACCAGGCCAGCCTCCTTTAACAGGTGCCCAATGCCCAGCTTGCCTGCATTGCTCGCGATCGAGATTTCCTCAATCTCTTCAGGCATGGCCCCTTTTTGAAAACGCGAGATAAATTCAGCCTTTGCCCGCTCCGCTGCCCCTTTATCGTGAAAACGGCTAATGATCTCCTGCGCCAACTCAAACTTGACGTCACGCGGGTTCTGACCGTTGTCGGTCGCCGCTTTGAGTGCCTCGATCTCTTTTAATGGACGGAAGCTGAGCAACTCAAAATATCGCCACATCAGGTCATCGGAAATGGACATGATCTTGCCAAACATCTCACCGGGTGGTTCAGTGATGCCTATATAGTTGCCGAGGGATTTGCCCATTTTCTGCACCCCGTCCAGGCCCTCCAGCAATGGCATGGTCAGCACCAGTTGCGATTCCTGGCCAAAATTCTGCTGCAGTTGCCTGCCGACCAGCAGGTTAAATTTCTGATCAGTGCCACCCATCTCGACATCGGCTTTGAGTGCAACCGAGTCGTATGCCTGCACCAGCGGGTAGAGAAACTCATGTATCGAAATAGACTGGCCGGATTTGTAACGTTTATTGAAGTCGTCACGTTCGAGCATGCGAGCGACCGTATGCTGCGACGCGAGCTTAATTAGTCCAGCTGCGTCCATTTCACCCATCCAGCTCGAATTAAATTCGATTCTGGTCAGGTCCGGATCGAGAATCTTGAACACCTGCTCCTCATAGGTCGCCGCATTCGCCTCAATTTCTTCACGACTCAATGGCGGGCGGGTCACATTCTTGCCGCTGGGATCACCGATCATCCCGGTGAAATCACCAATCAGGAATACGATGTCGTGTCCGTACTCCTGGAACTGGCGCATCTTGTTGATGACCACTGTGTGGCCAACATGAAGATCCGGTGCCGTCGGATCGAAGCCGACCTTGACGACGAGCGGGCGTCCGAGCTTGAGTTTCTCCTCGAGGCCTCCGTCGGGAAGGATTTCGTCGGTTCCACGTGTCAGTTCTGCGATTTGTTCTTTGATGCTTGTCATATCCCTGTCAATTCCAGCGAGCGGCAGCGGAACTTTAGCATTCTCAACCGCAGAGGAAAGCGTTGTGTGGCGAATTGATAAACAATTGTGGCCGGCAGCACGTTTTGCTGTGGGTCAGGATCACTCGAGGCGTGCACTAGCCGATTTTCTGGATACAATCTGTGCCGAGAATCACACTTACGATTTCAGTTTAAGGCTATGAGTTATAACAGTTTTCTTTGACCTTCCCACAGACTCGCTGTAGAGTAGCGGCTTCAAGCGATTGGGGAGCCGCAGACTTGAATCGTCCAGTGAGCCCATTACTTCACGACTACAAATCACCTGCCAGACAAGAGGTCAAAAAGTTCAGGTCGCAGCACTGGTTCATCGTCGGTCTGGGACTTCCGCTGATCGGTATTGCGCTGTTGTTGTTATTGAAAAGTGCGTCCGGCACAAATGCAGCACCCGTTGAGCACGAAGTCGGTGCTGTAACCGTCGCCGCTGCAACGTTCTCTCCCGATGTTCCAGCAATCGAGGCTACGAACCCGCCCGCCCGTGCTTCGTTATCCGATATAGAGATTGATAGAGCACCGTCGCCGTTCCCGGCGTTTCATCCGCCGCTTAGCCTTGCACCCGAGTACGACCAGCTGCACCTTACTATTAAGCGTGGCGACACCCTCGATCGCCTTTTTCGCAGGAACAAGCTTGATCTGGGCAACCTCGCGATGATCATTCGCTTGCCCGAAGCTGCACCACACCTTAAAAGGCTTATTCCAGGCGACGAGTTTGATATTGAGCATGACGACGGTCAATTGGTCAGCCTGTATCGCGAACTGGGTCTGACCAGCGCGCTAAAGATCACCAAAGAGGAAGACCTGTTTACTGCCGAGATCATTGAACGGCCTATCGAGATTCGCACGAAACTCGGTTATGGCAGGATTAATTCGTCACTGTTTGAAAGTGCTGCAGCTGCGGGACTACCTGACAAAACCATAATGAATCTTGCCGGCATCTTCGCCTGGGATGTCGATTTTGTCCTGGACATACGTAGCGGTGATGATTACTACATTTTGTTTGAAGAAATATATCAGGACGGAAAATTCGTAACCGATGGCGAGATAGTCGCCGCCGAGTTCAATAATAACGGGCGGACTTTCCAGGCGATTCGTTATGTAGATGACACCGGCCGCACAGATTACTTCACACCAGATGGCCACAGCGTACGCAAGGCATTCGTCAGAGCACCGGTAGACTTTTCGCGAATCAGTTCGAGTTTTAACCCGCGTCGACGTCACCCCATTCTCAATACAATCCGGGCACATCGTGGCGTCGATTATTCGGCACCGCGCGGCACACCGATTAAAGCAGCTGGTGATGGCAAGGTCATCTTTCGCGGCGTCAAGAACGGCTATGGCAATGCCGTCATCGTGCAGCACGGCGGCAACATCACAACGCTTTATGCACACATGTCGAAATTCGACAATTCAGCACGAGTCAGCCGTCGGGTAATCCAGGGACAAACTATTGGTTATGTTGGCAAGACCGGTCTCGCCACGGCTCCGCACCTGCATTATGAGTATCGACTGAATGGTGTACACAGAAATCCACGCACGGTGAAACTCCCGCAGGCAGCGCCGATAAAAGACGAATATCGTAACGATTTTCTGGCTACGGTTGAGCCTATCCTGAACGAACTGCTGCAATACAAGAGAACGCTGGTTGCCTCACTGTCGCTCGACTAATAACTGCAATGCAAACTCCCGCTAATTCGCCTGCACTTTATGTTGGACTGATTTCAGGCACCAGCATGGACGGTATCGACGCCGCACTGGTCGAGTTCGGTGATCATCAATGCAATGTGCTGGCTACACTGGCCGCTCCGTACCCGCACGAATTGCGCAATAGACTAATTTCCGCAGCACAATCACCCGCCGATTGTACGGTCGATATGATCGGACACCTGGATCAATGGGTCGGCGAGTGTTTCAGAGATGCCACCAATACACTGTTAGAAAAACAAGGCGTTGCTTCTGATTTGGTCAATGCAATTGGCAGTCACGGCCAGACCTTACGTCACCAACCACGCGCCGCAAGACCGTTTACGTTGCAAATCGGCGATGCAAACATAATTGCCGCAGGTACCGGTATAACGACAGTGGCAGATTTCCGGCGCCGCGATCTTGCGCTCGGAGGCGAAGGTGCGCCATTGACGCCAGCATTTCATCAATGGCTATTCGCCGATCGCGGCAAGAATCGCGGCGTACTGAATATCGGCGGAATTGCTAATGTCACGCTCCTCCTTCCTGAGTCAACGACGGTCCTGGGTTTTGACACCGGACCTGGAAATACTTTGCTGGATGCCTGGTGTCGGCAGTCCCGCGACGAACCTTTCGACAAAGGTGGTGCCTGGGCAGAGAGTGGCCGCGTTGTACAACCGCTGCTGGATGAAATGCTTGCCGACCCCTACTTCAAACTGCCACCACCCAAAAGTACAGGATTCGAATACTTCAACAGCACCTGGATCGAAAGTCGACTGGCCGCATCTGGCGAAGAAGTCGCGGCGGCCGAAGACCTGCAAGCAACGCTTGCGGAACTCAGCGCTCGCACTATCGCAATGTCTGTCCTGGAACACGCGCCTGCTATCGAACAGTTGCTGGTCTGTGGCGGCGGCGTACACAACACAAACCTGATACATCGTCTGCAAAGCTACTTGTCTGGAACCTCAGTGCAATCAACCGAGGATTACGGCCTGCATCCTGACTGGGTTGAAGCTGCCGCCTTCGCCTGGCTGGCGAAACGTCGCATCGAGGGCAAACCGGGCAATCTACCGGAAGTTACGGGGGCGAAGCGGGCGACGATACTTGGCGCAGTTTTTTCTTAACTTGCGCCACCTGCGATCCATTTACATCGTGCTGATTGATATACTGTCTGGTCCGCCAGCATAAGGAACTACCAGTGGACCCGCCTGTACTACCGCCTGCTGAAAAGTACATCAATCGTGAACTCAGCCTGCTTGAGTTTAACTGGCGTGTACTGGACCAGGCACGGGATCCCGCAGTACCGATTCTTGAGCGGCTGCGTTTTTTGTGCATCTCATGCACGAACCTCGATGAATTCTTTGAAATTCGGGTCGCGTCGCTGAAGCAGCGACTTGAGATAGGCGCACCGGCGCCGGGCCCGGACGATATGACGCCACAACAGCTGCTGGATGAGATTCGTCATCGAGCAGTTGTCCTGGTGCATGAGCAATACAAGCTTCTCAACGAGACCATTCTGCCAGCGCTTGCCGATGAGCAAATACATTTCCTGCAGCGTGCTGACTGGAGTGTAGATCAAAGGCGCTGGCTCGCTGACTATTTTGCGCAGCAAATTGTGCCCGTCCTGACGCCACTGACACTGGATCCGTCCCGACCATTTCCGCGCATCCTCAACAAAAGTCTTAACTTTATCGTGCGCCTGAATGGCAAAGATGCCTTCGGCCGCCGGCGACACCGGGCAATTGTGCAGGCACCGCGGTCACTGCCGCGTGTTATCAAGCTGCCAGCGGAGCTATGTGAAACAGGCCGCGAAGACTATGTGTTTCTCTCATCCGTCATCCATGCTCACGTCGATGATCTGTTTCCGGGCCTGACACTGGAGGGTTGTTATCAATTCAGAGCAACAAGAAACAGCAATCTCTATGTCGATGATGAAGAGGTGGATGATCTCGTACGCGCGCTCGAAGGTCAGCTTGCAGCCAGTCGTTACGGCGCAGCAGTACGTCTTGAGATAACCAAGGAGTGTCCACAGGATTTGTGCGATTTCCTGCGCGACCACTTCTCGCTCGACCAGGCGGATCTGTTTCATGTCGACGGACCCGTCAATCTGAATCGTCTTGCTATGATCTGTGATGCAGGTAGCCGCCCTGATCTCTGTTACCCGTCGTTTACGCCAGGCATCCCGGCCGCCCTGAAGACCGACAAGGGTATTTTTGCGGTTCTCAAATCCAAAAACATCCTGCTGCATCATCCGTACCAGTCATTCGCCCCGGTTACTGATTTCATCGCTTCTGCTGCCAGCGATCCGGACGTATTGGCAATCAAACAAACGCTGTACCGCACCGGATCGAACTCCCCAATCGTCGATCATCTGGTCCGGGCCGCAAAAGCAGGCAAAGAAATTACAGTCGTGATCGAGCTGATGGCGAGATTCGATGAGGCCGCCAATATTTCGCTGGCAAACCGGCTTCAGGAAGCGGGTGCGCACGTTGTTTATGGGTTGGTTGGCTACAAAACACACGCGAAGATGGCCATGGTTGTCAGACGCGAGGGAAAGAAAGTTTGTCGCTATGTGCATTTGGGCACAGGCAATTATCACAGCGGCACGACTCTCGTTTACACAGATTACGGTTATTTCAGCGGTAGCCGAAAACTCGGCGAGGACGTGCACAAAATCTTCATGCAACTAACAAGCCTGACTGCAGCCGTGGATCTCGACAGAGTACTTACCGCACCATTTTCTCTTTTTGACGAGCTTGTCAGGAGAATTGAGCGTGAGACGGCCAACGCCAACGCTGGCAAAAAGGCACGCATTGTTGCAAAAGTGAATTCATTGATTGAGCCGCGGATCATTGACGTGCTCTATCAGGCGTCTCAGGCAGGCGTCAAGATTGACCTGATTGTTCGCGGTATTTGTTCATTGCGTCCCGGCGTCGCGGGCCTGTCGGAAAATATCTCGATACGTTCGGTTGTGGGACGATTCCTGGAGCACTCTCGCGTCTATTATTTCCTTAACGATGGCGACGAAGAGTTCTTCTGCTCCAGCGCCGACTGGATGGATAGAAATTTCTTCAGACGGACAGAAACGTGTTTCCCGATTCGGCAGAAACCGCTAAAACAACGATTAAAGAAGGATCTGGAACTTTTTCTTGCAGACAATTGCCAGGCCTGGGAGTTGTGCGGTGATGGCTCCTACCACCGGCTTACCCCCGGCAAGGAAAAGCCGATCTCGGCGCAGCAGACGTTTTTGGCAAGGCTTGCGTCGGCGAACTAGTTGGTATTTATGACCTGATCGCCCGCTGGGCGGGCTCCTACATTCGCTAATTAGAATTGTAGGAGCCCGCCCAGCGGGCGATAAGTCTAGAAAAACGTGAGGTCGTAGCCAACCTGCGCCAGGAAATCTTTTTCCCTCTCCAGATCGGTAATCGTCAACGGGTTGTCGTCCAACCAACCCTGCGGAAAACCCAGCCTGATGCTGCCTTCCTCAACGTTGCTCTGAATTTTGGGAAGTTCGAGTGAACTGCGGCTGCGATTCAGCAACACTGCCAGCCGCAGCAATATTGCCAGGCGCAGTGCCGGTGTTCGCCACGCTGCAGGCAGTTGCTCCAGCTTGCTCTGGTCAATGCGTTGCCGTTGTGCTGCGATCAGGAATGCCAGGAACAGTTGCTCCGAACGAGGAAAACCAGGCAAATCGGCATTTTCTACTATATACGCCCCATGCTTTTGAAAACCGCTGTGAGAAATGTCGAGCCCGATCTCATGCAGGCGTGTGCCCCACCGCAGCACCTTCGCTGCGAGCGATGCATCGAGTTGCCACGGTTTGGCACATTGTTCAAAAAGTCCTGATGCCGTCGCACCGACACGCGCTGCCTGAGCCTGATCGACGTTATAGCGCAGCGCGAGTGCCTGGACACTTCTTTCGCGGGCGTCCTCATGCTGTAGTCGTCCGAGGTGATCGTAAAGAAGCCCCTCACGCAGTGCCCCATCAGAAATCTTCAGTCCGTCGATACGCAAAACTTCCATGAGCTCAACCAGAATCGCTAATCCGCCTGGCCACACCTGCGCACGGCGTTCTGACAATCCGGACAATGACAAATCAGCAATATTGTCGAATTCAAGAACTTTCTCTATCAGCTTTTCGACAACCCCTGGCAACAGGTCATTGGAATCTATGATTCCCAGCTCTCGCGCTACAGCTTCTGTCGAAATAATTGTGCCTGACGTACCGATTGCCTCGATTTCCAGTGAATCGCGAAAAAACGCTTTTATGGGTCTTAGCTTGAGCCGTGCAGCAAGACGCGCCGCGGAAAAATTCTTTTCGTTTATGACCCCGTTAACGAAATATTTTTCGGTCATCACAACGCAGCCCATATTCAGGCTTTCGAGGGCACTGGGTTTGGCCGCCTTGCCCAGAATCAGCTCGGTGCTGCCGCCGCCAATGTCGAGCACCAATCGGAAACCATCTGTGGGCGGCAGACTGTGTGTAACGCCGTTGTAGATAAGGCGGGCCTCTTCGATACCGGAGATCACGTCAATCGGGAACCCAAGCGCCTTTTCGGCCTCTTTGCGAAAAGCCTTGCTGTCACTGGCGCGGCGTAGCGTACTGGTGCCGGCCGTCCTTACACTGGATGCCCGCATATTGCGCAGACGCTCGCCGAAACGGGATAAGCATTCGAGCGCTCTGAGCTTGGCGGGCGCTGTCAGCGCGCCTTTGTCAGTCAGGCCCTCGGACAGGCGAACAGTTTCCTTGAGGCGATCAATGATCGCGAGCTGGCCATGGCGCAGCTCGCCAACGATCATGTGAAAACTATTTGAGCCCAGGTCGACAGCGGCCAGAACTTCGGGCGCCGTATCAGGACTGTTTGTATCTATAGCAGAATCTGCGGAGGCGTTACTTATTGTACCGGGCCTTGTGAATTTCCCTGAGACGGTCAGTTAACAGCGTTTCAATTTATACAGAAAATGAGGAGCCGCATCCGCAGGTTGTCGCGGCGTTCGGATTGCGAATAATAAATTGCGCACCCTGCAGGTCTTCCTTGTAATCAATCTCGGCACCCATCAGGTACTGCACACTCATTGGATCAACAACCAGCTTCACTCCCTGGTTTTCGACGCTCGAATCGCCATCTTCTGTTTTTTCATCGAACGTAAAGCCGTACTGGAATCCGGAACAGCCACCGCCCGAAATGAACACACGCAACATCAAATCAGGATTGTCTTCATCCTGAATCAATTCGTGCACTTTTATTGCGGCCGCATCCGTGAAGACTATGGGTGTTGGCGCCGCCGCCGATCCAATAAAAGGGGTTTCAGTATTCATAAATCAATAATCCAGTTTTCATTAAGCGAGCAATCAGCCAGTTTGAACCACCTTCACCGGTGATTCCATTACATTGCTGCTCTTGTTCAGCAATGGTACCTGGCCTTCGGGTTGATGGACGAGTTTGCCATTTATTTCGGCACCGATCGCCATTTCGATCAGATTATAATACACATTACCGATGACTCTTGCGGTTGGCCCCAATTCCACACGCTGAGAAGCGACCACATCGCCACGCACTATGCCATTCAGCACAACATATGGGACCGATACGCCGCCCTCGACGCTACCCTCTTCCGAGATACTCAGGGTAGAATTACTATTCGGTTCCGCGTTTACGCTGCCTTTTACGGTTCCGTCCACATGACAGCCGCCGGAAAAGTGAAGGTCACCATTAACCTTCGAATTTGATCCCACCAGCGTGTCGATGACACCTTTACTATTTTGATTACGCCCAAACATGATACGTCACTCCCTGCTCTTAACTCAGTGCTGTTTGCCAGAGAATACTCTGCTTCACACTCGCAATAGACTTGGTTCGCGATTTCACTTCGATATTGATTTTCTCCGGTGTAAATCCGGCGGGCAATACCAGTTCGCGATCGAAATCCTGAAAATATCTGAAGGCAAACGGCCAGTTGCTTTTTTCATCTTCCGGCAGTAACTCCGCCAGGTTGTAGGTTGTCGCCACGCCATCCTGAGACCCCTCAAGACTGAACTCGACGTCACCCTTTACACTACGATCGTGTTGCATAACCTGGACCAGCACCAGCCGCATATGAAATTGCCGCTCATCCTTCCCTTTTGAAACTTTGAAATCCTGAACCCTTAATCCTCGCCCTCCGTCAGCCGGAGAAACGATGCCTCTATAAAACGCGATTGCATCGCCCTGCTCCTGTATCTTGCGTTGCAAATCAATCAAATCGGTCTCTACTACCTTGTACGCTTCCTGATCAATCGCACGATGCGTTTCGAACAGTGCGATCTCTTGTTTGAGCTCAGCTATCTGCTTTTCAAGAGCCCCGATTTCATTCTTGTAACCCTGCTTTTCCTCGACCGCATCGGCGATATTGTAACCAGCCTGAATACGACCAAACTCGAACACCAGGTAAATGCCGACAACCAGGGCAATGGTCACAGCAGCACGCATAATCCAGCTGCGGCCCGTTCCAGGCATGTATGACTGTGACTTCATCTGCAAATAGTTGGTTTGTAGTCCATCCAGACGCGTTATGTTACGCGGAGACATAGGCAAACAGAAGTGCGGCAAGTCACGGAATTGGTTATAAAGTGGCGACCGTTATTGGAATTTGAGGGAGATTGGCTGAATGCTGCTAGGTATGGGGTATTTGTGGGTTAAGGCGCTGCATATCGCCTTTATGGTCACCTGGTTCGCCGGGCTTTTTTACCTGCCGCGGCTGTTTATCTACCATGTGGAGGCCACCACCGATACTGAGCGAGAGCGTTTTACGGTCATGGAGCGGCGCCTCTTTATCTTAATGACCATCGGCGCGATATTGACAACGGTCTTTGGCCTGATCCTTTTATGGTCAAATCCTGCGTTGCTGGCGCAAGGCTGGTTCAATCTCAAATTGCTGTTCCTGGCAGGTCTTCTGGTCTATCACCTCAGGTGCTACCGCTGGACCCAAACACTGAAAGCAGGGCGATTGCCAACAGACACCCGATGGTTGCGCTGGTTCAATGAGATACCGGTGGTTTTCCTGCTAGGTATTATTTGTCTCGCGATCGTCAAACCCTTCTGAATCATTTGCTGCCTGTTCATTTTCAGCGCGAGCCAGGTCTTTATCAAAGGCTGTACGCCAATGTTTGGGCCACCATCTCGGCCGTGGCGGCAGACCCTCGGGATAGAGGTGCGGCCCGAGTTCGTGCAACGCACTTACATAAACGCGTCTTTTGAAGTAAATAACCTCTGTAACCGGACGCCAAAACTCCACCCAGCGCCAGCGATCAAACTCTGGCGTCTCGGAGCGATCGAAGCGGACACGATCTTCGTCAGCAGTAAGCCGCAAAATGAACCAACGCTGCTTCTGGCCGATGCACAGCGGCATACTGCGCTGGCGCACGAATTTTTTGGGTAGCCTGTAACGCAACCAGTCATTGGTCGTTCCAAGGACCTCGACGTCTGCTTCAGTCAGCCCTACTTCTTCGTGAAGTTCGCGGTACATGGCTTGTTCAGTACTTTCGCCCTGCATCATTCCACCTTGTGGAAACTGCCAGCCCTTGCTGCCAACCCGACCCGCAAGCAAGAGTTTGCCTTCGCCGTTGCAAAGTATGATGCCGACGTTGGCACGAAAACCCTCTGAATCGATGTGATCGGTACTCATGATGTACTCAGTAGCATGTGCTAATTTTCCACTATTCCATCAGCCTGTCCAGATGCACACGGCAATCAACTACAATAATCGAATAATCGCGTAACCGTTTCGCCGCAAAACCAATGGAGATCAAGAGTGACACTGGTCCGCCCACAGCTGCTGTTTCCGGCGCTGGTAACACTTTCTGTACTCGCGGGATTTGTTGCGCTCCTCTCCGGCAGCGCCGAAATCAGTGCACAGCAGGTCTGGCAGTCTTTGACGGGGGTCGCTCCTGACAACATTCGCACCCTGGTCGTCGATCTCAGGTTGCCACGCGCGTTGACGGCCTTTGGTGTCGGCGGATTGCTTGCTGTGGCCGGCGTACTCATGCAGGTTCTGTTGCGCAACCCGTTGGCGGAGCCTTATATCCTGGGTACTTCCGGTGGCGCGGCCGTTGCGGCGTTACTTGCGATGATGCTTGGGCTTGGCGCGGCCATTGTTGATTTTGCCGCTTTCGGCGGCGCAATGGCGGCGACCTTGCTCGTCTTTGCCATTGCACAGGGCAGCGGCAGCTGGACGCCAACACGGCTACTACTTACCGGTGTTGTACTTGCAGCGGGTTTTAGTGCCGCGACCACTATGTTGCTCGCCTTAAGTCCGGATCAAAATCTGCGCGGTATGTTGTTCTGGCTAATGGGTGACCTGAACTACGCCTACACACCAGCGCGCAGCTTGTGGTTACTGGCCGCAATAACGACGGCCGGCGTTATTGCGGCAAGGCATCTGAATGTTCTCGCGCGCGGCGACCTGCAGGCCGCGATTGTGGGTTTGCCAGTCAGAGGTTTCCGCCTGATCATTTTCGCAGTGACAGCGCTGGCGACTGCGATATCTGTAACAACGGTCGGTGTAATCGGTTTTATCGGTCTGGTTGTGCCACATCTTATCCGCATCGTGGCCGGCAGCGATCACCGTATAGTTTTGCCTGCATCTGCACTTGCCGGAGGTATATTGCTGGTGCTCGCCGATACGCTGGCGAGAACGCTGCTGGCGCCGCGGCAGCTTCCGGTGGGTGCGCTTACTGCCGCGCTCGGTGTGCCGTTATTCCTGATTTTGATGAGCCGCTCGCGCCGGACTAACTAGGGAGACTCTCTAGCGTAAGTTATCCTATTCGCGGCGCCTTCGCTCTTATGCGCATCTTAATGCTGCAGCCAGGAACAATAGTTTAGACAGCCGCTCCCACGACATTGGGCCACCCATTGAGTCCGTGCCAGAATTAAGAGTAGCTGTGGGAGCGACTTCAGTCGCGAATGCTTGCCGCCAGCTAAGGGTAATGCGCCCGCTCTGCCAGCTTTCCTGCTTCATCCAGGAAATAGCCAATCTCCGAAACACCCATCGGTCCGTCAACGTACTCACGCCACTGCACGATTGACGCATCTGTCGGTGCTGCCCGATTGACCGGGAACTCAAGACCGAGGGCCGCAAACAGTGCATTCGGCGGCCCGGAGGTCAGCCATTCGAGAAGCGCTATGGCGCCGTCAGGGTTTTCTGCATGCCGGGTCACACCAGCGCCTGTTACATCAATATAGGCGGACGATCCTTCGGCAAACCAGTGCGCTGCCAGCGGTGCGGCGGGTCTGCCGCGGGCGTACTTCGCCAGGTCGTTTGAATCTGCAACGCCTATCGAGCAACGGCCATCCGCAATTGCCTGCAAAAGTTCGCCGTCATCGCCAAAAACAGGTGCGCCAAGATTTGCCTGCCAACCACGAACGATTAATTCGGCATCACGTGCACCGTGGGTTTTTATGAAATAGGCAATCAGTGCACGATTGCCCTGCACGCTCGACGACGACAAACAAAGCTTGCCATTCCACAACTCATCGCCAAGAGATTCGTAGTCACTGATCGTGGCGACCTGTAACGCGGTCGCAAGATTCGTGTTGTATACAATAATTCGTGCCCGAATGGAAAGTGCGTGCCAGAGTTTTTCCGCATCACGCAAGTTCTCCGGTACTTGTTCTGCAACCAGCGTGGAATAAACAGGCCTGAAAATATCGTTCTCTGCCGCTTTCCAGAGATCGCCGACGTTAGTCGCAATTAACAGGTCCGCAACCGAGCCACTTCCGGAGCGTTCAATCCTGGCGACAAGCATTGCGTAATCATCGACGACCAGGTTGACCCTGATTCCTGTTTCTGCGGTATAAGCTTCGAGCGTCGGACCGATTTGTGCATCACCACTCGCAGCGTAAACAACAATAGACCTAGGGCTGGCAACGGCTGGCGCAACAGCGCTATCCACGCCGACCTGCGGCACAGGCGAGGGGTCTTCACTACAGCCGGCCACGGAAAACATCGCCAGGAAGATGAGATTTATTGGCCAACGGCAGGAAATCATCGAGAATCTGTTCATTATCCAGTCACTTGTGCAATCAGCAATTAAACTGATGTGGCACCGCCAAAGCCGTATTCTCTGTGTCTGCGGCAGCTATTGCCGGGTTGCCAGGTAATCACGACCGTTCTGCATCAAGTCTACGAAACTCGTCTCGTCGCCGCTCGCGACGGCGTCGCGAATTCGCCCGACAGACTCATACAATGCATCCAGTGGATCGCGCCCGAATTTGTTGAGATGCTGAATTTCAAAATACATGCGCGGGTTGTCCTGTGCGACCGCTGCTGACACCAGCAGTTGGGCATCAAATGTCGTCGATGAGAGCTTCGCCAGTTTTGGCGCGGCCTCTCCGCTCTCGGCGAGTGCTGTAAAGAACGCGATGTTCAGCGCATGCGAGAGTCCCAGTACGTAGGCAATCAGTCGATCGTGTTCATCCAGCCCCATATCCAGCTCATCGACCATCGTGGCAGCAAACAGCTCCTTGGCCTCTGCTGTCGCCACACTCGATCCGACGTCGACAAAAACCAGGTGCCTGCCTGACAAGAGTTCCGTATCCGGACCGTACATGGGATGTAGCGACGTGACTTTGCAGCCAGCATTCGCCAGCGCCTGCAGACCGGACTTCAGCGGCGTCTTGAGTGATCCGATGTCGAATATCAGCGCTTCAGGTTTCAGCTCAGCGAGCTCGCTCAGAATTTCTCCTGATACGACCATCGGTGTTGCGACAACGATGACATCGTAGTCAGTACCCGCCGCCCGCCAGTCTGCAAAACCTTGCGGACCTGTTACGGCGCTGGTATCGGCAATAGTGGTTACGAATCCCTGCGAATTGAAAAAGTCGACAAACCAGTTGCCCATCTTGCCCATGCCGCCAATGACCAATGCGCTGCGGCCATCGCCCTTGCCCTCCGCTGCTACCCGATCACGCTCCTGGTGTGTCAACGACGACCGGATCAGTGCGGTCATGAGTTCCTCGGCCAGGTTCGGGTCGACCTGCATTGTTTCGGCCTGGCTGCGCGCCATTTCCAATACGTCCCTTTCTCTTTCGTAGTCACGCGTGGCGCGCCCGGAAGATTGCTTACGCCGTCCTATATCGCCAACAATTTTCTGCCGTTTCGCGACCAGCTCAATAATCTGTCGGTCGATTGATGACAGATCGCTGCGAAGATCTTCAAGATTCATGGTCATGCGCGTCCGTTGGATAAAGGGTTGGAATAGGTCCCCGTAGTTGATAGCGTATCACGCACGAATTAGGCAATCGCGGCAAGATGCCGCTCCCACGGGGCCTGCGCAACTTTCGTGGGAGCGGCATCTTGCCGCGATTGTCTGCACAGTACGAATCTAAACACCAAAACAAAAAAGCCCGGGCCAACTGCAGGCCCGGGCTCAATCAATCGTTCATTCTGTTAGTGCGTGTGCCGACGCGGCGGAGCAACAGTGTAGCGGTATTTTTTCCCGCTCCGGTAGTAACTATGACTGTGTCGATGCTTTTGACTGTCATACAAATACAAGTCGTAGAGTCTGCGCCAGTTCTGCCGACGCGCATAACGATAGCGACTGTGCATAAACCACTGGCGAAAGCCGCGATCTTTCCGCACCCAGCGCGGCGCAGCGTAACCGCTGTCATGCGTGAAATAGACATCATGGCTGACCCTGGGTCGATGATCGATCTTGTGCGCCTCTGCGGTGGACGCAAAAGCCAGCAGAATTCCCAGACCAAATATGATCGGGAGCGTCAGATGTTTCCTGAAGTGGTACGTTATTGTGTTCATAGCCGCCTCCTTTTTTGACCGTTCACACACAGATTAAGCGCCCGTGTATGAACTCCGGCTTAATACAAGCCGTTGTTTTTATTAATCTTATGAACGCCAGCTGAACATCCGTTGGCGCTGCTTCTTACAACGGCTACCGTCCCTGATGTAATCGTGCGAACATCGGTGCGGACGACCACAACATTAGGGATTCAAAGAACATGAAGACACGCGCCGCGGTCGCCTGGGAAGCAGGCAAACCACTTGAAATTGAAGAAATAGAAATAGATGGACCAAAAGCCGGGGAGGTTTTGTTACGCAACGTGGCGACCGGCATTTGCCACACTGATGCTTTCACATTGTCAGGCGATGACCCGGAGGGAATTTTCCCAGCGGTGCTCGGTCACGAAGGCGGCGCGATAGTCGAGGAAATCGGGGCCGGTGTTTCGAGCCTTAAGGTGGGCGATCAGGTTATACCGCTATACACGCCGGAATGCGGCGAGTGCAATTTTTGTACGTCCGGCAGGACCAATTTGTGCCAGGCGATTCGTGTCACGCAGGGACAGGGCCTGATGCCTGATGGTACATCGCGCTTCTCGCACAATGGCAAACAGATTTTTCATTACATGGGGACATCGACGTTCAGCGAGTACACGGTTCTGCCGGAAATTGCTGTTGCCAAGATAAGTGATAAAGCACCCCTGGAGAAAGTTTGCTTGCTCGGCTGCGGTATTACGACGGGAATCGGTGCGGTCCTGAATACAGCAAAAGTCGAGCCAGGCGCTACGGTGGCAGTCTTCGGTCTTGGCGGTGTAGGCCTTAGCGCTATTCAGGGCGCCATGATGGCCAAGGCAGGCCGCATCATTGCTGTCGATATAAACCCCGACAAGTTCGAGCTTGCAATGCAGATGGGCGCAACTGATACCGTTAATCCAAAAGATCACAGCGTTCCGATCCAGGAAGTTATTGTCGAGCTGACCAACGGCGGCGTTGATTATTCATTTGAATGTATCGGTAACGTTAACCTGATGCGCGCGGCGCTCGAGTGCTGCCACAAAGGTTGGGGTGAATCGGTAATCGTTGGTGTTGCCGGCGCCGGCCAGGAAATTTCGACGCGACCCTTTCAACTCGTGACAGGTCGTGTCTGGCGGGGTACGGCGTTTGGTGGCTGCAAGGGTCGCTCACAACTCCCTGGCATGGTCGAACAGTATATGCAGGGTGATATTAAAGTTGACGAGTTCATTACGCACACAATGCCTCTCGAGGACATCAATACCGCGTTCGACCTGATGCACGAGGGCAAAAGTATTCGCTCGGTCGTACATTTCTAAATGTTAGTGAATACGCCCGGGCTACCGGTGCTGCATGCCAGCGACAACAAATAGAGTTGCAGTAGCCACGACCTCGGCGCTGGCGGCAGAAGCCGCCGCCGAGATCGCGGATTGTGGCGGCAATGCCGTCGATTGTGCGATCGCTGCAGCGATGTTTTCTATTAATACCGAACCCGGCGTCTGTGCTCTGGCGGGCAGCGCATACGTCACCATCTGGCCGCCCGGCCGCGACCCGATAACGATAGATGGCAACGTTGCAGTACCAGGAATGGGCCTGTCGCCGGACCTGGATCCAGCAGCCGAAGTGATCAAAATGGAGTACGGCGGCGGTATTGAGACGATGGTTGGAGCGACGTCCGTCGCTGTGCCCGGAACACCTGCGGCCCTGCACCTCGCGTCAGAACAATTCGGCCATCTGGAATGGCGTGAATTGTTGCGCCCGACGATACGTGCTGCGCGAGAAGGATTCCCGTTATCTGCCGCCTGTCACTATTACCTTGAGTATTCCGGAGACATCATTTTCGGCCGCAGCGACGATGGTTACAAGGCACTGCACACAGGGGATGGCTTGCTTCGGGATGAAAAAAGCAAGATTGTGGTTCCGCACCTGGCTGAAACTCTGGATGCGATCGCCGCAGAAGGCTGCAGGGTGTTTTATGAGGGCGACCTTGGCAGGCGCATCACCGATCACGTTCAGCAACTTGGTGGCTTGTTAACGATGCAGGATCTCAAACGCTACCGACCTGTTATCCGACCGTCGCTGCTGGTTGAATCAGGCGACTGGTTGATCGCAACAAATCCACCGCCGGCAATTGGTGGTGTGGTCCTTTCTGCGATGTTGCTGGCATTTGCCGACGATCCTGTCGTTCAGTGGGATAGTGATTCTCTGCAGCGCCTCGTGCGTGTACAGCAGGCCGCCCTTTCATATCGAAAAAAGGACCTTGATCCGGCAACGGATGTGATGGGACCGGCCATCCGGCTGCTCGAGCTGGCCCGCTCTGGCGAGTTAATTTCCAAATGGTCATCGGGCTCGACGGTGCATACCTCGGTTGTCGACGATGCGGGACTGGCGTGTGCTATCACGGCATCGTCTGGTTATGGTTCTGGTGAAATGCCCGCCGACACCGGACTGTGGCTGAACAACTGCCTCGGCGAATTGGAACTCAACCGTGACGGTCTCAATGCCGGGCCGCCGGGCAAGCGGCTGCCTTCGAACATGGCGCCCGGTGTCGCACGCTCTGCTGACAGCGTTCTCGCCATGGGATCGCCTGGCGCTGACCGGATAACAACGGCGCTGCATCAGTTCCTGGTCAACTTCGTACAGCGTGGCCTCAGTCTCAATGACGCGGTCGCACATCCGCGCATGCATTTGGCTATTGATGGGTCGAATTCGAATATTGCCGTGGAACCGGGTCTGGATATTCCTGACATCGGCATTCCGATAACCCGTTATCCTGAAATCGGCATGTATTTCGGCGGCGTAGTCGCAGCGCTCTTCAGTGGTGAACAAGGATTTGACGTGGCCGCTGATCCGCGCCGTGAAGGCGGCACCTTTATCAGTTCGTAACGAATGATGCCCGGCTCGATCCGGTCTGCTAATCTGCGACGCAGATTGCCTGCATGCATCTTGAACCCCGGAGTAACAATTGAGTAACGAAAAAATTGCGGACCGTCTTCCGGCGATACTGCCACCAGACCCACTGCATTGGGTGGATGCCTGGCTGAAGGAAGCGTTTGCAGCGAAAGCACAGCGCAACCCGAACTCAATGACCGTTGCGACAGTTGCAGCGAATGGGCAACCGTCCGCAAGGGTGGTTTTGTGCAAGGACATTGTGCCGGATCCGGGCTACCTGGTTTTTTACACGAACTACGGATCCCAGAAATCATTACAAATCGCAGAGAATCCGAAGGTCGCCGCAGTGCTGCATTGGGACACCCTCGGGCGCCAGGTGCGTGTTGAAGGTATAGCCGTTCGTTCGCCGCACGAGGAAAACGATGCCTATTTCGCGACGCGCGACTGGGGGAGCCGGCTCGGCGCCTGGGGGAGCGACCAGAGCAAGGAAATTGAGTCCCGCGACGCACTCGTTGCCCAGATACGAAAGAGAGGAATTGCGCTCGGCCTGAAATTTGACGGCGACACACAAGCGCTTGCCGAGGGCGAGATTCCTCAGATTGGAAGGCCACCGCACTGGGGCGGCTTTCGCTTATGGGCAACCGCAATCGAACTCTGGATAGAAGGTGGTGACCGCATTCATGATCGTGCCAGATGGACGCGGGACGTAATTCGTGGCTCAGATAGCATTTTTTCGACCACGCCCTGGTCCGGTTGCAGACTACAACCCTAACCAGGCCGAATAATTCACGAGTGGCGGCTTCCGATCAGGAAAATGGTAGATGATTCAGCACTTATCAATTGCTTTCGAAGGATCGCAGTTGACGCCTGCCCGCACAGAAAGCGACAGTCCCATCCACTCATGAAAACTTCCAGTTAAGTGAAAAACACGATCATCGAGCGCAGAGTCAGTTGTCCGTTTTGCGCGGAATCAATGTTTATTTTGTTGGACCTTTCAGCGGGTGATCAGTCATATATTGAAGATTGCCAGGTCTGCTGCCAGCCAATGCAGGTGAGCTTTACACTGCTCGATTCACCCGGTCACGGCAGTGCGGCTGAAACCGGTAACGAAGACAGCATCAGTTTGCGGGTGGAATGTAGTGCTTAACAGACACAGCATTTTTTTGAGTTTTCTTCTGCTGGTCATCGCGACTTCAGAACTCTGCGCCGATGTCATTCTTTCAGAGGGTGATAATTTTGCCGTTGACGTTTCATCTGTCGACGGCCGGATCGCGATGGACCTTTTAGGCAGTATCTGGATTCTGCCCGCAGGCGGCGGTCAGGCAGAACTTGCGACGGATGGTCTGCTACCGGCAGCACGACCGCGCTGGTCGCCGGATGGCAAACAGATCCTCTACCAGACCGCATCGGCAGATGGCATCAGTTTGTGGATTCTGGATATTGCAACAAAGACCAGCCGCAGAATCAGCGCACCGGCATTGCACAACCAGCTCGCGTCCTGGCATCCGGACGGTAGCAGGATCATTTACGCATCCGGCCGCAATAATGATGGCTTTGACATCTGGGAAACAGATCTGCCGAGCGGCCTTAGCTGGCGCATCAGCAATCATCCCGGTGATGAACTTGAGCCAGCATGGTCGGGCAATGGTCGAAATCTCGCCTACATAAAAAAACAGGATGAAAAATATTCCCTGATCCTGCGACGCCACGGACAACCGGAAACCGAGCTGTTGCTATCGGACGAGCCACTATCATCACTGTCATGGAGGCCCGATGGCACTTTGCTGACATTTGTGCGTGACACCGGGGGCGAGCTTTCGCAACAGATGATCATTCTTTCAGAACCGCCGTTGGTTCGTCAGTTCGCGGCAGGAGAAGATGTATTTGCCTTCCCGGTTGCCTGGCAAGATCGATCACGACACCTGTATACCGCGGACGGGATAATTAAAACCCGCGCTTTCGGTGACCAGCGCTCTCGGCCACTGCCATTTCGGGCAAACGTTCGTAGCAGAGAGGCGCGCGCACCATTAACCGTCGCACAACATGTGCTTGCTGTTTCGAGCCCACCAACGGGTCCGCTGGTGATTCGTGGCGCGCGACTTTTTGACGGCATCTGGCGCGGCTATCGTGAGCGCATGGACGTGCTTATTGATGGCGGCAAAATTATCGCTGTCGAGACGCAACGAGAGTGGGACGACGCAACGATCCTGGATCTGGGTGACGTAACCATTCTGCCAGGGTTAATCGACTCCTGGTCTGCGATGCCATCCGGATCGCAACAGCAAAACGGGCCACGGTTACTGGCCCACGGTGTTACAACGATCGTATCTGATGAGGTTGATCCGGCATTTGACCTCAGTCTCTGGGATCGAGAGGACACGCCAGGTCCGAGGGTTCTGCCGGCGATTGACGTCAATGCTGGTCAAGTCACCGCTACAGACCGGGAGTATTACCTGGCAAAAATCAGCTCATCGGATCTGCAGCCGGATGCCGAATACGATGCCGCGCGCGCAGCGGCCCTTAGCTGGCGAGAACGCGGCGTTCCCGTGGTTGCTGAAAACTGGAATATGCGTATCCGTGTTGGTGCGGATCTCCTGATTGGTGCAGCGTCACTGCCGAATTCGTCTCTCGTTGGCAGCTACGAGGACCTGCAGGACGCAACGACCGTTGAGCCGGTTACACTCATCTCCGGACTCGCCGATGCAGGCACACCCGGAATACAGGCGCTATTTAGTTCGCGACAAGCCATCGAACTCCATCAGGGCTCTGCACCGGGAAGGCGACTCTTGTCGGTGCCACAACTGGCAGCCGCGTCATCGTCAATTATTGTTGGCAGCAAGCCAAACGGCATGCCACCCGGGCTCGCATTGCACGCAGAACTTCGCGCACTCGCAGCCAGCGGACTGAGCGGCGAACAAGTTCTGCATGCGGCCGGCAGGAATGCCGCGATTATCCTCGGACTTGAGAACCAGATCGGCACAATAACGCCAGGCGCGCTGGCCGACCTGGTACTGGTGAGCGGCGATCCATTAAACAAAGTCAGTGACACGTTGAATATCGTTGCAGTGATACGCAACGGCCGGTTTTTTAGCCTGGTCAACCTGCTTGAACGAGCGGCTGTCGTCACGAATGTCGAATAATTTGACAAACTCTGCAATTTCGCAGCTTGTGAGTCGTTGTCGGGCCATTCGACTATCCATTTTTGCCAAGCGGATGGTTGACGCCTGACGGCAGATTCAATGCCTGTCTTTTCAGATAGTTATAAGCTCTTGTTTTGATAACAATTTATGGGTGGTCGCAAGCATTCGTCGGCATTTTTTACAAACGGTGCCTGCCGCTTAAACCGACAGTACCAAGTTGCAGCATAAGCCTTTGAAATCACTTTGTTTATTATGTTCTGGCACAGGTCTTGCTTTTATAACCTTGCCCAAGCGAAGTGTAACTGTTGTCGGAAACCGGAAAAGGTACATACAGGATTTAGACGCCAGAAGAAAAATAAAAATAATAATAATAATAAATCGAGATCCAAATAATAATAATAATAGTTAGTCTGTATCTGGTTACCGCAAGCTCAGTTACCTCTTTAATAATAAGAAGAGTCATTAGCCCCGCCGTCAAACGCGGGGCTTTTTATTTTCGCACTTTGTTGCATGAGTGAAGTCTACCGTTGCCATTACAGACAACCGGGGAAACTACATGACTATCAAATCAATTTTGCCAGTCGCATTACTTGCACTAAGCGGCTGTGGCGAGTCCACGACTCCCGCTACGGACATCGAACCGACTCTCGAAAGTAAACCGGCACCCGCTGCACAGTTATCGATTTACGAATCAGCCGTTGCGAGTAACAGCAGGACTGACGATGACCGCGAACGAGACGCCGGGCGCAAACCAGCCGCAGTTCTCGAGTTCTTCGCAATCGAGCCCGGTATGACCGTGCTCGATATGTTTTCCGGCGGCGGCTACTACACGGAGATGCTCTCATCTGTTGTCGGTGCACAAGGCAAAGTTGTCGCGCACAGCAACCAGGCTTACGCACAGTTTGTCGGCGACGAGCCGAACGTGCGTTATGCAGATGCGCGCCTTGCCAACGTCGAAATACTGATGGCCGAAAACAACGAACTCGAGCTGCCCGCAGATACATTTGATGCCGTGATGATGGTGCTCGCGTACCACGATATTTATTACGCGAGTGACGAAAACGACTGGCCAGAAATTGACGGCCCGAAACTGCTGGCAGAATTTTTCAAGGGATTGAAGTCTGGTGGGATGCTGGCAATCGTCGATCATTACGCGGCATCCGGCTCGCCTCCGGAAACCGGCGGTACATTACATCGGATCGACCCGAACATCGTCACAACCGAATTAGAGGCCGCGGGATTTGTCCTGGACAGCAAAAGTGACCTCCTGCGCAACAGGGATGACGATCACAGCCTGAACATGTCCGATGAGCAGATTCGCGGCAAGACTGACCGCTTTGTCATGAAATTCAGGAAACCCTGATGGGTTGCCTGGATCGGCCTTTTTGGCCGATCTGGGACCGTGTCACTGTTCAGCGGCCAACAGAAAAGGCCTAATCAGCTCAATGGGAATAACCCCTGTGGGCCAGTGATACATGTTCAAAGCGATACGCATAAGTTTCCTGTTGGTGCTGCTGATCTTTGTCGCAGGCAGCAGCTGGCTGACGCAAGCGCGCAGCACAGACTGGAATAACAGCCTGTGGGTCAAGGTATATCCGATCAATGGCGATGGAAGCGACGCAAGCGCTCGCTATATCGACGACCTGACAGCAGATGACTTCAAATCGATCGAAGCATTCATTGGTCGCGAAATCGAAAAATACGGTCACACGCTCAAGCGTCCTGTCCGCATGGAGTTCGGCACACAAATTGGAGAACAACCACCGGCGTTAGGTGCTACGCCAAGTACGCTGGACATCATGTTCTGGAGTATCAAAATGCGCTGGTGGGCCGGCAGCGTTGCCGGGCCGCAGGATAGTCCCGATCCGGATGTACGCATTTTTGTTCGCTATCATGCTCCACGGGAAGAGTTTGTACTGGAAAATTCAGTTGGCCTGCAAAAGGGCATGGTCGGTGTCGTCAACGCTTATGCCGGGCGTCGCCACGCAGGCAGCAACAATGTAATCATCGCGCACGAATTCCTGCACACGCTTGGCGCGACCGACAAATACAATCCTGCCAACGGCTTGCCACAATATCCGCTTGGTTATGCTGAGCCGGAGCGTGAGCCCCGGTTTCCACAACGTTTCGCGGAAATCATGGGCGGCCGCATTGCAGTATCGGAATCGGATGCGATGATTCCGAAAAGTCTCAAGTACGTCACGATCGGCACGACAACCGCCGGGGAAATAAATCTGCTCGACTAGTCTTGATGGTTAGTCCTTGATCAGTCTCCCACCGTTGGACAATTCAACGGCGAACAACAGCCTCGCACCTTATAGCGGCCCTTGAGCTGATAGGGTGATCGCTGTAGTTGCGACCCTTGTTTACTTGGCGCGCCAAATTAGACTTAGCGCTGAAGCCACGCGCATTGCCGCGTATCACCAAGCTGGAGAGCAGCCTTGGGCGGTCGGAATTGCCATTTCCAACGACCCTGAGATGGCCAGAATACTGGCCAAGACGTTTGCTGGACAACTCGACAGCCTTGAGTTTTCCGATCGCATGCGACTCGAGTTTGTGTTGGGATCCTTTTACTTCGGCACGGAGAGCATGCTGGCGCTGCAGGAGAAAGGCCATATTGATCCTGAACTTTGGCAGAATGTGTTTGAGAACAACTTTCGCCTTCTTGGGTCACCGCTCGGTCGCGAATACCTTGCGTCTCGTCGCGGGCCCATCAGTCGTCGCCTTGAGGCCCTGGTTGATGAGCACGTGAACCGTGCGGGCAGCGCCTAACATTGCACCGCGTGCCCGCGCTTTCAATGTCCGCTTTTGGCCGAAAGCAGTTGGTTGAAATCCTCAATTTCCTACAGATGGAATAACCGCTTTCAGGAAGAGCGGACGTTCGAAAAACGCTTTAGAAAGGCCCTCACACTTGTGAGGGCCTGATCTATTCTATGGTGTGTACCAGATCGGTGACGTGTAAGCGCGTTCCTGGTGGATCAGTTCCACATGCTCCGGGATTTCGGCGCCAAGCCGAACCTTATCGTAAAGTACCCAGCGCGGTGTCGGGATCTCTAGCACGCGAACGTAATAGAACGCGCTTTCCTCGGCATCGAAATCAGGATCAGCCCAAACCGTAGCGAATTCTGATGCGCCAATCGTGTTGGTCCAGTTCGCGGCCTCGATATCGACGGTATTACCCACCGGCGGCAACTTGCCGTCAGCACCGGGTTGCCGGTCGCCGGACCAGGCTACGTCGTAGACTTTCTCATGCAGCTCGCCATCTTTGTCCATCCAGCCTTTAACAACCTGAGCGCGATCAAGATTTGCACCGATCGGATCGCGCAAAGCGATCACCATGAATGTCGGTGCTTTTCCGTCGGGAGCCGTTTCCAGTTCGCCGCCCATCGGTACGCCCTTTTCGTATCCAATGAATGCCGGTACGCGGCTACGCAAGTCATCGTCATTGAATTCCCAACCACCAAATACGCGAACCAGCATACGAGTGCCCGTGGTCGCGTACGTTTCTTTGCGTTCCATCGCGTCGAAAAGCGCTTTACGCGTATTCTCGGTTGCCCAGATACCCTGATAGCCCGAAGCAAGCAGGGTATCGCCCTCAAAAGCACCGAGTGCCGATTTGACGAACGGGTGCGAAACACGCGT
>RCNC010000503.1_pt1 | contig 25056 bp, 22 predicted proteins | sample 2041301 | NCBI WGS metagenome assembly RCNC01 (sample SAMN09708231, study PRJNA481090) | Marine sediment metagenome, whole genome shotgun sequencing project. | biome: marine sediment; feature: ocean; material: sediment; isolation source: Sewage treatment plant 13A marine sediment (STP13A) ...
GGGAGAAAGTAAAGATTATGGCGGGATTGCCTCTTAAATATCAGCCTGGAACTCATTGGGAATATAGCCTTTCAATTGATGTGGCTGGTTATCTGGTAGAGGTTTTATCAGGTATCCCATTAGATCAATTTTTTAAAACTCGGATTTTCGACCCACTTAAAATGAATGATACCGGATTTTACACCCCAAAAGAGAAGCATGATAGACTTTCAGCACTATATTATATAGATAAGGAGGAAAAACTCAAAGCTATCGAAGGGGAGTTTAAAGATGCCTTTAAAAAACCAGTTACCATGTTTTCCGGAGGTGGTGGATTGGTTTCAACCATGGATAATTATTCCCGCCTTTGTATGATGTTGCTAAATGGAGGTGAATTGGAAGGGACAAGAATATTGCAGGAGAATACCGTTCAAATGATCATGTCTGACCAGTTACCGGAAGCAGTAAATTACAGTAATGGTAATGGATATGGGCTTGCCGGGCAGGTAAATTTGGAAAATGGTGAATATTCCTGGGCTGGTGCTGCTTCAACTAATTTTTGGATAGATCCTGAAAATGAAATGATAATTATTACCTACACCCAATTGATGCCTAGCAATTACGAATATGCCTATACTTTTAAAAACTGGGTAGATAAAGCTTTGTTGGAGTAAAATATTAGTAATGAAGGAGGAATTTATAAAATATGACTCCCTGTTTATTTATTTTTTTTCTGGCACAGGGAATGCTAAAAATGCGGCCTTATGGATTGCCAGGGTAGCTGAAGAAAAAGGACTTAACACCCAGATTATTAACATTGATAGGTTTGAAACAATTGAACCTCCAAAATTTACCGGAAAAGCCCTGATTGGCTTTTGCTCTCCAACCCATGGCTTTAATGTGCCACCCATTGTATTAAAATTCTTAAGAAAATTCCCCAGGGTAAAGAACGCTGATGCTTTTATACTAAATACCCGTGGGGGACTTAAAATGTCCAAACTTTTCTTGCCGGGTTTGAGTGGACTTGCCCAGATCTTGCCTGCATTAATTCTAAGATTCAAAGGATTTAGGATTGTTGGCATGCAACCCTTAGATTTGCCTGCAAACTGGTTATTGCTTCATCCAGGTTTACGACCAAAGGTAGTGGATTCGATGTATCATCGATACCAAAAAATTACTCAGGAATTTACCACAAAACTTATACATGGAAAAAGAGTTTATAAAGCTCTGTTATCATTGCCACTTGATATTGCCATAATTCCCATTTCCATTGGGTACTTCTTTTTTGGCCGCTTTTATCTCTCAAAAACAATGATAGCCACAGATGCTTGTACCCATTGTGGGAAGTGTATTAACCAATGCCCGGTGAAGGCAATCTCTTATGTGAATGATCGTCCATATTGGTCATATAATTGCGAGAGTTGCATGCGATGCGTAAATCATTGTCCTGAAAGGGCCATCGAAACAATGCAGACATTTGCCATCTCCTTATTTTTTATTTCATCGTTGGTAATTTCACCGCTTTTAATTCTGCTGTTAAAAGAATTTGGTATATGGGAAATGATTAAGCAATCGGTTATAACTCAAAAAATATGGTCTGTGGTATATACATTTATTTTCCTGATGTTTATATTTCTTTTTTATCGGATTTTGCACTTTTTAATGAGATACAAAATTGTAAACCGGATCGTTACCCTTACCTCTTTGAGTAGCTATAAATTTTGGAGAAGGTATAATCCTCCAAAAGCTTAATTTGCCACTAACAAAAAATAAATTTCAGCGAATATTAATTCAATAAGATATGAGTAAAATACCTTTTATAATTTTAGTAATAATCATGAGTTCATGCATGAATCGAAATCAGAAAGAGGAATTAGATAATTTACGGCTTCCAATTGAAGGTACCTGGCAATTGGTTTCATCAAAAACCATTGTTGGGGAGGACACAACTTTTACGGATTACACAAAGGGCCAGAAAGGTGTAAAAATCATCAATAAAACACATTTTTCATTCCTTCGACATGATTTAAATAAAGGAATGGACAGCCTGGCTATTTTTGTTTGCGGTGGCGGAAAATTTTCCCTGGATGGGATGCATTATACTGAAGACCTGGAATATTGTAACTACAGGGAGTGGGAGGGGAATAAATTTGATTTTGATCTGACCTTAAAAAAAGACACACTGATTCAGCAAGGGGTTGAAAAAGTGGAGGACTTGGGGGTAAACCAGATTATTATTGAGACATATATCAGAACGAAAGAATAAATTAAAAAAAATCAGTATTCTTTCTTTGTACTTGAATATATCAATATTTCGGCAAGTTGAAAATTTATTAAATCACGAGATTCTTTCCCGAATCTATATACCTTTGAATAGAATTTATATGCTAACTGAATTTGAATTTTGATAAAAAGTAAAATTGGATTTTTTCTTGAATTTGGACTACTCAATGCAGAATTAAAACTTCAATTATTCAAATATTTATGGCAAAAATAATTGATAGGAAAACAATTGAACAGATTATAAAGGAGGCAAATCATGCTGACCTGATGAGTTATATGGAGGAGGCGTTTACTTCTTTTTCATCTGGTAAAGCAGTAATTCCCCCGGTTGGGACGCTAAGCTTTGACTCACCCCCCGGAGATGTGCATATAAAATATGGATATATTCTTGAAGAAGCCTATTACGTAGTAAAGATTGCTTCAGGTTTTTATAACAATCCGGAGCTAGGATTATCTTCCAGCAATGGACTGAACCTTGTTTATTGTCAAAAGACAGGAGTGCTGGAAACGATCCTTTTGGATGAGGGATTTTTGACTGATATTCGGACAGCTGTTGCAGGAGCTGTAGTTTCAAAATATCTGGCCCCAAAAAAGGTCAATGCTATTGGGATTATGGGTACCGGGATCCAGGCTAGATTGCAGCTGGAGTATCTAAAAGATGTTGTCGATTGCACAAAGGTTTTAGTGTGGGGAAGATCCATGGAAAAGTTGCATGCTTATAAAGAAGATATGTGTAAAAAAGGTTTTGATATTGAAATAACCATGGACAGCAGGCTGATTGGCAGAAAATGCAATTTAATAATCACCACCACAGCCTCCACTTCTCCCATATTTTTTGAAGAAAACCTACAAAAAGGAACTCATATTACTGCTATTGGTGCTGATACAACTGGGAAACAGGAATTGGACATAACAATTCTCGAAAGGGCAAACTTGATTGTATTGGATAATGCAAAACAATGTCAGGCACATGGTGAAATACATAAAGCCTACAATAAGAATCTCCTGGAAAATCAAAGGATAGTAGAACTTGGTGAAATTATTTCCTCAGAAAATTATAATAGAAGAGATGATGATATTACCATTGCGGACCTAACCGGAATTGCTACCCAGGATATTCAAATCTCAAAATATGTTTTGGATAACTTGCTTATTTAAATCTTTGAATTGCCAATTTCATGAATCAGTTCCTGAATTCGTTCAAGAGCAGGCATAAGATATTCAGGAGATAAACCAAAACTAATCCGGATAAAACGATCCATACCGAAGTGATCACCGGGTACAATTAAAACACTTTTTTCTTCACGGAGACGATCTGCCAATGTGCCTGAGTTTATGTTTAGATGATACCGGACGAAGGCAATAGCTGCAGCCTCAGGTGGAACAAGGGAAAAGGTGTTTTTTTGTTTTCCCATCCATTTCTCAAGGATTGGGTAACCATTGCGAATATATTCACGAGTTCTTGTCAGTAGCTTTGGACGAACTTCAGGCGAAAGGGCAATAGCGGCGAGTTTATTGGATAACATGCTTGCGCTAATAGTGGTATATTCATGTCGGGCCCAAATATTTTCTAATACTTCCTTTGGCCCAGCAACCCAGCCTATTCGTAATCCGGGAAGGCCATAGGCCTTACTCATGCTCCCAATGGCTAAAACCTTATCATAGCGACCATAGAATGATGGATTTTCCCGGTCAGATAACCGAGTAGCCCCGCGATAAACCTCATCCGCCAGAATCCATGCACCTACTCGTTCTGCGCAGGCAACAATTCCGTCCATTTCAGCCTCTGTAAGAATCCGGCCGGTAGGATTGTTGGGATTGCATACCGCAATGAGTTTTGTTTTGGACGAAACTGCTGACTCCAGTTCGGCCAGATCAGGAGCCCAGCCTGATGCCTCTCTAAGCTGGAATGTTTTAATCTTTAGCTGGTGGTTTTTTGCAATTCCCCAAATCTGCATATAATTGGGCAACATTATAACAATTTCATCACCTGCTGAAAGCAAAGTTCGAATAGAAATATAATTTGCTTCAATTGCCCCCACTGTGACCAGCACATTTTCAGGACTTGCATTTTTGTAGAGATGGGCTATATTCTCACGAAGTTCAGGTATTCCATTTACATGTGGATAGTTTAGTTCAGTATCTAAAAGATCATTGAATGTATCTGGACGGTAATTGAGCAGTTCTTTTAGTTGAATCGGATGAACACCGCTTTCGGAAAGATTATAGTCAACGTCCTGCTCAAACTGAGACATCATCCGCTCCATTACAAAGGGTTGAAACTGAGCCATACTATTTCAATTCTATTATTTGAACCACAATTCTTATTACTAACAAAGAATTAATTTGTTTCATTCACTTTGGCAATAGCATCCACCTCAATACCAAATCCAAAGTGAAGGTCTTTTGCTGGTACTACTACCCGGGCAGGTTTATGTTCTCCAAAATATTCAGCATACACCTGGTTTACCCTGCTCCATAAATTGATGTCAGATATATACACGGTAATCTTTAATACATTATTTAAGTTACTATTTGAAGCGTCAAGGATAGCTGCTACATTATGTAGGACCAATCTTGTTTGTTCCTCAATGCTTCCAAGGCATTTTTCTCCTGTTTTCGGATAAACGGGCAATTGACCTGAAACATAAATTATTCCGGCGTGTTCAATAGCCTGAGAATAGTGGCCTCCAGCTTGTGGGGCATTTTTTGAATTAATTTGTCGCATTTCTCTAATATTTAGGTCAATTTTTCTTCAAATGCTTTAATTTCAAGATTTTTGTGCACTCTTGTTGGGTCAAATATTTTCCCGTTCATTACCATATATACCCCTGGGGGTAGGGTTTGAACTGCTATAAATGCTGCCCCAATATTAAATTCAGCATCGGTATTTTTAAAAGATGCAGGCCGCATGGCACCCGTAATAACAATAACCTTATCTTTAATGCTTGAGAGAGTTTGTCCTGTTAAATGCATAGTATCTGTACCATGTGTAATAATAATATGCTTGCAGCTTTCTGCCAGAATTTTCTTAACTAGGCTTTGTCTATCAGTGGCACTTATTTCGAGGCTATCTTTGCGCAGAACTTCTTCTATTTCATATGGAATTGTTGTATTAGCCTGCTTCAAAATGGCATCAACCTTAGGAAAATCAACAACAAAATCACTTTCCTCCATGGAGTAGTTTTTATCGATTGATCCACCTAATGTATAAATTTTTATTTTTTTGGGTTGAGGTAGACTCATAATTGGAGTGTTTTAGCAAATATATCCATATTTCATACACAAACATATTTATAAAAGTAGTTTCGTGTGTTTATCTTTATAAAACACCTGGTATAAAACCTTGGTTTCAGCTTTTATGTTTAATACTATTTTACTTGTATCTTTATTTAATTTTAATTCTACTTCTTTTGAGGATAATAGTTTTTATATCAATCCTTTTTGCATTTATAATAGGTACTACTGGAAATGCTCAATCCCTTGACTCCCTGTCAAAAGATACAGAGGTATATTTCACTGACCTGACAGATCACCTTAATATTAGATTATTTAGTCTAACAAAATCTAATAGTCTAAATATTAAAGATGAGAATACGAATTATATCCTCAGGCCAAATGGAAAGACCAATATTGGAATTGGGTTTAACTATAAATTTATTGGAATTGGAATATCTTTTGGGTTGCCACATTCTCAAAATAAGATTAATAAATATGGAAAAACCTCTGCCTTTGATTTACAGGTGAGTGTTTTTGGTTCCTGGTTTGGCTTTGATGGCTACATACAGAGTTACAAAGGCTATTTTCTTTCAAACCCACAAGATTTTGTGAATTGGGATAAGGATTACCAACCCCAAATTCCTGATATGAGTATTTCCTCTATTGGAATTATGGGATTCTATATTTTTAATAACAAGAAGTATTCCTATAAGGCAGCTTATAATAAAACGCAGATTCAAAATAGGAGTGCAGGCAGTTTTATCCTTGGAATATTCGCCCATACGGATGCTGGACGGACAGATAATGGCTTCATTCCCATGGAAATTAGGGATAGTATTCAGACTGATTTCGATCTTTCAGAGTTTGACTTACTTTCGGTGGGAGTCTCAGCCGGGTATATGTATACCTTTGTCATTAAGAAGAATTTTTCAATAAATCTTAGCTTGATTCCTGGCTTTGGTGTTCAGAAAGTTTCTTTAAAAGCAGTAGATGGTACAGGAGGAATAGAATCTCAACCAGCTGCTCAACTCCTAGCCAGGGCCTCACTAAGCTATGAGTTTAAGTGGTTTTATGCGGGATTTGTGTCCTCTAGCATATTTCGAAATTTTAGTTATAATGACTACAATCTCGACCTGGGGACTTCAAGACTCCGTTTTTATGTCGGTAAACGATTCAATGTGAACAAAAAGAAAAAACGATAGAAATCTTACCCTTACTCCGATGAAAATTATAATATCTATATTAATTCATTAGATTTCATACGGATTCCTATCCTTTTTAATATCCAGCCGACAGGGATTAAAAGTAACCAGGAAAAAGTCCAGAAATTTGGCCCAAAGGAGGCAAAGGGAATGGTAAGTAAAGCTGTTATCGGTTCCGGCATTAATTTTAAATAAACCTGGTCTTTTTCCAGAGTTGTAAGAGACTTAGAAGTCAATCCGTTTTTATCAGCATGATACCATCCCCATACAGAAAAGAAACCAGCCAGAGCTAAAGTGATACTTTGCATTTGCAGGGTTAAAACCGGACTGTCAAATTGCAAGTCAAGCCTAATAAAATATAGGTAGAGCATCAGGAAAAATACCTGAAGGATGGATAAAACGGAATGACGCCCATCGGTGCGATCCATATTCCCATATTGCAGATTGCTTTGACCCCAGTATAGTAAGATTAGTACCAAACCCACGAAAATCCCCAGGTAGTTGACGTAACTATGACTGAGTACTTCAGTTAATTCATCTCGGGTAAAGCCATCTACCTCAGGCCTGGGCATCAGGTTAAATAATTGATAAATCAATAGTGCATACAATACATCAATGATGGTTATAACACGGATCATTTGCTTGAAACCACGCTCTTTCATAGCCTCAGTCATTTCTTTACTTCCTGTCAGAATTTTTCTTAACATAATAAAAATTTTAAGAGTTGTTTTTAGTTTTCCCCCACCTATACTGGTATAAAATGTTAAATGAATCAAAATCTGGACCCTGTTCGAATCGTATCCCACTATTGAAGTTGAATTTTATAGCATGATGGACTTTAATAGGAACTGCATAGGTGATTCCTAATCTCAAGGCTGATATTCGTGCATCTCTTTCATCATCGTTTACAATGGTCCTACCACCAATTCCATATCCAATACTCCCTGCTACCCACATTCTTTTTGGCAGTGAGCGAATGACATGGATCTTTATAGCTAAGAGAGGATTTTGATTGAGAATGTTTCCTCCATAAAAATCGGAGTTTTTCAAAAATAGCCAGGCACTCATATACCCCTCGAATATCCATTTCCCTGTTTTGTTGGACATTCCAATCTGAGGTTTAAAAGTCAGCCGGTTAGACCCCAAATTTATTAGCTTATCAGGGAAGTACTGTCCAGTGGGTAATATCATTTGCAAGCTCATGCCAAAAATGGTCTTTTGATTGTACTCTACAAATTGAGATCCATTCAAGGCGGGGGCGCCAAGCATGTTTACAGACAATCGTACGCGGATATCTCCGAACCCTGAACGGCTAGTTGCTGCATCTACTCCCTCGACCAAGCCAGTCCAATCACCAATGGCATATGGAACAATTACATCAATTTTACTCGACAATCCGAAAAAATTAATGGATCTTACATAAGCACCTAAAAAAATATTCAGATTTGCATTCAGGTCTTCAATTGGAATAGCAGGGTCCAAAAGTATATCACCTCGCGTATAGCTGTAACCTGCAGCGATAAAATTGGTGCCAACTGGTATGTTCGTTAAGCTACGTGGTTCAAGTTCCTGGGCTAAAACCTGGTTCGATGGTTGATAGAATAAAATAATAACCAGAATTGTAGTCCTGATATATGTTCCTGGATTGATTATAGAATTAAGAATATTCATTTACTCATTGTAGATAAATAGAGATCTTATTTTCCCCCAGAAATCTCCTCCAAGCACAAAAAAACTTAGAATAAACATTAGGTCTCCAGTTATGAAGAACCAAAGCTTATTGGTTTCATAAAAGGGAATGTGGTGCCCGAAATATGGCAGGCCCCAGGCCAAAATTAAGGGAATAACGAACATAAATAAACCTATACGATATCTTACTTTACTAACCTGATCTGGTGGACCATATCTTTTGAAAAAGCTCCCAATCTTCTGCTTCAGCCAGCTAAAACCTTCTTTTCCTAAAATAGCAGCCGCAATGACCATAAAAAGCTCCGGAATACCAATAGCTAAAAGTCCGGTTAGGGTAGTTTTGAATCCAGGACTTAAATTGGTTGATAATACTACTGGGATAAGTGCTGGACTCAAGAATCCAGAAACAAATACAACAGACCCAGCAAATAATCTTCCTTTTGGTGGTTTAGCGATACTTTCCATAGAATAATTCTTGACTAATTAACCCAGGTTATAGCAGGTAGCAAAATATAATCTGGATCAAAGTGAGATACTTTACTCACCATGATCTAGACTATTTATTCTTTATTTCAGCATTTTGAATAATTATTTTTTAGCTGGTTGAACCGGGTATTTCTTCATTATTGCTGTAACCACCCTTGGGATGTTTTTTTCCCTGGCATCAGGATTTTTACCAACTGTACCTGATCCAACACTGGTCCATATCAACTGCTCTTTCTCAGCATCAAATACACTCACTACCAGGTTTCCAACTGTATAATCATAATCATTGTAGGTAGTTGTAGACATGCCACCACCCCAGCCCCAACCTGGGCCATAACCATAATAACCACCATAGCCATAACCACCATAGCCTCCACCTACACCGGTAGTTGTGGCAGTGGTTTGTGTTTTTTGCTCGGTAATAATGTATAGGGCAACAATGACATCACCGTCCTCTTCAACATAAGTCATTCCGCGTTTGTCAAATTCTGCTCCAAATGCTTTTTCAATACGTTCTTTATCAAATCGATTCAGAATTTGATCACTATCCTCAGCCCAACCATAGTATTCATAGGTTTTTATTGCATTGAAATCAACGCTTTTATCATAATCAGAAGTGATTTTTAAAGATGAACACCCAGATAAAATAAGGAGCAATAACAGCCCTGCAAATAAATTTACTAATTTTCTCATTTTTATGTTTTTAATAATTATTTAATGAATTACAATTGTATAACAAAATACTATAAATTTTGTTTTATAGCTCTTAAATTTAAGCATTTTGACAAAGCTGCAAAGATTTTAAATAGGGAAACTAAATTAGAATATTATTTGTACTTAAAATTACCAAAAGAGAAGCCCAGTTTAAATGTAAAACTATCTGTTTGAGTGGATGATAAAATTCTTTCATCTACACCCATTAATCTGTAACCAACATCAAGATGTAACCTCCACCAGGGAAGCAGGTTTACACCACCTCCGAATTGAGGTTCAAGGGTAAATATTTTTGTTTCAAAAACTTTATTATCAAACAATCCCAAAAATGTTTGATCTTCCGTCATATTTAGCCCTCCGGTAAATCCAAATTGTAAGCCAGCTCTCCAGAACACGGTTCTATTAGTCTTGTGCATATATCCTAGCTTTAATCCAGAGTGTTTGAATTTGACATATAGAAATTCAGCATCCGGACTGATTTGATCCATTTCTACGCCAGCTTCCTCCCAATCTTCATACTCCTGTGTTCCGGGTTCAGGGATATTCACTGTATTAATTTTCGGGGAACCGGTAGTAAAGAAAGCCAGGTAAAATTTATTATTAAGGATAAAACCACCTGAGACTTCAAACACATTAACAAGCTGTTCATTCATAACTGAGAATGATGTGGACGGATTGATCTCGGCATAAAAGGTGGTAAGCTTAAGCTTACCATCCCTGAAGAGGTAACGGCCATCCTCTTCCTGTGAGTATGCCGTAAATGCTATAAATACTAAACAGAATAAAATAATATTTTTACGCATGATTCATAATATTTTTATTCAAATATAGTCAAATATTTGGCCTAATTTGATTTTGATTTTTTTCCACCAACAGGTATGGAGTATGAAACATTTATACGATAGGAATTTTTCACAGCTGATCCTTCCCAGGATTTATAAATTACACTGGTTCTATATTCCCCATAAACGTTTAAAGAACCTTTTTCCCACACCCAAACTTTACCGAATCTGGCTCCAAACGGAAGGTAAAACTTCTTCGTATTCCAGTCATACAGGGCGACTATATCGGCTGTTTGAATATATAAACCTGTTTTCCCAAAACGGTAATTCACAAAAGGAGCAATACCAAAGGGGTTGGTATCAGATTGTCCTGGAGATAAGGTGCTTGGGTCAACTGCACGGAATGACTGGGTCAATAACAAACCATAGAACCATTGTCCACTATTATTTACGATTGCAGCAGCAACGCCATATCCCCACTCGTCTTTTGAAACATCCGGATTACCAGGCATTGTAACCAATGGACCAATACCTGCCCTACCATTGCCCCAATCGCTGAATTTTGGCATCATTAAGACAAAGAGTTCAGTGTTGCCAAAACCTGTTTTACCATTTTGCAGGTCTTCGTAGTGCCGAATTGTTAATCTTGGTAAAAGGGTCAATCCCTTTAATGGTATTGGGGCAACAAATCTCAATTGTGCATAATTGTCAAGCCCAGGTTTACGCGGACTACCATTTACCATATCATTATAATATTGTGGCATCCACTGGTATGCAAGCTGAAAACTCCATTGTGAAGCAGTGGCATCCACCGCCATGGATTCGCGACTTTGAGCAGCAGCTTCTTCATCCTGTCCAAATACAGGAATAATAAATAAAACCAAGAGAGTAATTACTAAAGTAGTTTTAATTTTTTTCATAATTTTATGTTTATCCAATTTCATGTTTTAGTGTTCGTTATCATCACAGGGCAAAAAACACCTTTAGTTTTTCTTGATTATAATTTTCTATAATTAGAAGAGTAATGGGGGGATATTTCACCCCCCCTATCAAATAAGATTACTTTCATCCTTTTTGAACAATCCCCTCCCTTAAAATTTAAAGTTTTATTGTCCAGCTGATCTGGCTGATTCCAGATTTTTCATTATTGCATCAGTACTAAAACTACCCGGTGTTTGACGAGGAGGGTAATCTAAAAATGTTTTAAGAAAATCGGTAGTAATAACTGCCGCGGCACTTATGACATACATTCGTTTCACTGCCCACGGAGCATAACCGATAGATTCGTGCATGGCACGTTCGAATGGATCTGCACGTAAATCAACAACAGATGGCCATCCAAGTGGTGTGTAAGGATTTTTCCAAACATCAAAACCATGCGCCTCTTGTATCATAAAGTGTGCTTTATAATCCTGGTGCCTAACAGCTGCCAACTCACCAATATCAGTAAAGTAGAAGATTTCCTTTCTCGGACTTTCTCCCTGACCGCCATTTTTAAAATAATCCAACATGTTATAACCATCCAAATGAACGTTAAAGTTTCTTCCATTCGCGCTATAGCCCTTTAGTAATTTCTCTTTCACATCTGGTTCGCCTGCCGCTGCAAGGAACGTTGGTAACATATCCTGGTGGCTTACAATACCATTACTTATGCTTCCTGGAGGAATAACACCCGGATAACGAATAGCAGCAGGAACACGGAAACCACCTTCCCAACAGGTTGCTTTTTCCCCAGCAAATGGAGTGGTTCCTCCGTCAGGCCATGTAAATACTTCTGCGCCATTGTCGGTACCCCACATTACAATGGTATTATCAGCAATCCCCAATTCATCCAGATAATCCAGAAGTTCGCCTACATGCTTGTCGTGTTCAACCATACCATCAGGATAAATTCCATGTCCTGTAACTCCTTTAGACTCTTCTTTTAGGTGAGTAAAAACATGCATGCGTGTCAAAGCGGTCCAAACAAAAAATGGCTCGTCCTGATCTACTGCTCTTTTTATAAAATCTTTTGACTTTTTAACAAATTCTTCATCAGCAGTTTCCATACGTTTTTTAGTAAGTGGGCCGGTATCTTCTATTTTTCCGTCGACAGTCGAACTAATTACACCACGCGGACGAATTCTATCTCCCAATTCTCCTTTTGGATAATCAGGTAACTCTGGCTCTTCTTCGATATTTAAATGATACAGGTTCCCATAAAATTCATCGAAACCATGGTTCGTAGGTAAGTGCTCATCACGGTCGCCAAGGTGGTTTTTACCAAATTGCCCGGTCACATAACCATGATTTTTTAACAATTCAGCAATGGTAGGATCCTTTTCACTCAAACCCTGTGGTGCTCCCGGCATACCTACTTTGGTTAATCCCGTACGCACCGGAATCTGACCTGTAATAAACGAGGCTCTACCAGCAGTACAACTTTGTTCTGCATAATAATCGGTAAAAGAAATACCTTCATTGGCAATTCGGTCAATATTGGGCGTTTGATAACCCATCATACCACGGTTATTGTGGCTTACATTCCAATATCCAATATCATCACCCCAGATGACGAGGATATTCGGCTTTTTATCCTGGGCATACAATGTTATTGCCGATAAAAACACAATTGTTAAAAGAATTTTTAATCGTTTCATAATTTTTAATTTTTAATAATTAGAAAAATAAGAGGGGGATAATTCATCCCCGCATTAAATAAGATTAATTGGTTAACCTGAAAGTCACTTTGTCAAGTTTCCCAGTATATGGGAAATGGTTTTTAACGCTGTATTTATTGGAAACCGGCGTGCCATTATCAATACCTACATCGAAGGTCTCAGAGAGGGAGAAAGTAGATATGTGCATTTCTTCCATATTCACTTCGTCTACCTCATTGCCGTTAACAAACAGTTTTCCAATTCCACCGGGAATGCCACGTCTCGGACTTCCCTTTTCTACAAAGTCAAATTTGATATCCACTTTACCTGTTCCCAGTTTTGGCGATTCTAATGTATAGTAATCTCCATTATAATAATTATAATCATAGAATACTTTATTGTCTTTGATGAATAGTGTGTAACCTCCTGTGAAGCCACCACAGGCAACAATCACACCTTCTTCTTTTCCGGTTAGCTCGAGTGATACATCAATTGTGTGTGATTTTCCTTTCACAGGAGCAGATGCTTTTTCAGCTATTCTCATTGCGCCAGGATACCAATAAACAAATTCTTTCTGGTCACCGAACAAATTATCCTGTTGTTTTGAAATCCGCATTACCATATCGTCATACAATGGAAATACATTGTTTTCCCACGCTAGTTCTTCCCATCGGGCTTTTAGTTCTTCAAGCTTTTCGGGATATTCTTCAGCGAGATTATTGGCCTCTGAGAAATCCTCATTTATATTGTATAACTCCCAAACATCATTTTCAAATGGAGCTACTTTATTTAGCTCCCATGGCATACGTCCGGCATGTATACAGACTGCTTTCCAGCCATCCTGGTATATGGCCCTGTTACCAAATAGCTCATAATACTGCTCCGGATGATTTGTTGGGGCATCAGGATTATCAAATGAATAAGCCATACTTTTGCCATCCAAAGTCATTTGTGGTTCGCCATCTAGCTCCTCCAGGAATGGAGTGCCTGTAACATCAAGAATTGTTGCACCAATATCCGTAATATGGTGATATTGATCCCTGACCTCACCTTTGGCTTTGATCCCATCTGGCCAGTGAATAACCAGGGCATCCTGAATACCACCCCGGTGAACAATTTGTTTAAAATACTGGAAAGGAGTATTTCCTGCCAATGCCCATCCTGCATGGAAATGCGGATAGGTATCAGGGCCACCCCAACCTTCATAATGCTTCATGTTGGCCTCAAAAGGAGTTTGCAGTCCATTTAAAACATAGGTTTCATTAAAACTACCTGTTAAACCCCCTTCTCCCGACGATCCATTATCAGCGGTTACAAAAATAACAGTATTGTCAAGTTCACCAACTTCTTCCAGTTTGTCAACAATTCTACCGATCTGGTCATCTACATGATCAAGCATAGCTGCAAATACTTCCATTTGCCGAGCATATAGTTTTCTTTCTCCATCGTTCAGTTCATCCCAGGCTGGAATTTCTGTCGTTCTTTCAGTGAGTTTAGTTCCTGGAGGGAGAATGCCCATATCCAATTGTTTCTGATGGATTGTCTTTCTTGCTTCGTCCCATCCACTGTCAAATTTACCTTTGTACTTTTCAATGTATTCCCGAGGTGCCTGGTGCGGTGAGTGCATGGCTACCGGAGCCCAGAAAAGCATAAATGGCTTGTCAGGAGCGGTTGAAATGTGACTGGTGATATTGCGAATAGCTTCATCAGCCATGGCTTCCATATAATGATATTGCTCCTTACCTTCCCAATCTTCCATTGGATAATGATCTCTCCAAACCAGAGAACGGTAGCAATCTGCATCAGCAGCCATAAATCCATAGTAGTGGTCGAAACCTTCACCTGAAGGCCAACGATCGAATGGGCCTGTTTCTGAAACTTCATATAGTGGCGTATGATCCCATTTCCCAATGGCATAATTTACAAAACCTGCTTTTTGCAGGTGTTTCGCAACGGATTTGCCACTTTCTGGTGGAAAGGCATTGTAACCGGGAAATCCCATTGCAGTGAGTGAATGTGAACCCAATCCAACACGATGATGGTTACGAGCTGCCATGATTGAAGCTCTTGATGGAGAACATAGAGCTGTAGTATGAAAATTGTTGTAACGCAAGCCATTTTTAGCAAGCTTATCAATATTGGCCGTTTCAGTCAGTCCACCAAAAGAGCCGAGATGACCAAAGCCGGTATCATCTAGAAGAAATAGAATTACATTGGGAGTTCCTTCGGCTGGTTTAGGCGATGATGGCCACCATTCCTCAGAGTCTGCATAGGATTTGGCAATTTTACCATGAAATTCCTGTCCATATTTTTCAAATGAATCATCTTTTGAGTCATTGTCAGTACTTTGTTCTATACATCCACTAAATAGTAGTGAAAAGACACCAAGTAAGATTAATAAATTTTTCATAATAATTGAATTTTTAAATAAGTTTCAATATTGTTTTATCATTCGTATAAATTTCTCTTTTAATTGTCGATATTTCTGCCAAATAAGGCCTGAACATGGCGTGCATTATTGCCCTCAAGCTTGTTAATATATTGTATCTGCTCCGGGGAGGCTTCCAATACTCTTTTCATAATGATCCATTCAACAGATTCTGTATAGGGCGGTGTGGTAAGAGATCCTTTATAGTGGTAATAGTCATTAAAAGGTTCTTCTGGCAATAGCAAATCATCAATATAAACCGGATCATCTGTTAAATGGATCGATTGATCTGCTGATTCAGGGATCTTTTCAATAAAAGACCTGATGAAAAGATTTTCCGGTCCCATCTTAAAAAATGCCCCGGCAACCAGGTAATTCGGTACATCACTGTTTTCTTTGCAAACGAAGTGTATTTCCATAGGATAGGTAATACCATCAATCTGATGTTCGGAAGGTGTGTGGAAATGCGCTTGTAAAAAGGTATAGGTTTTTCCGTTGAATTGAATGGATGTTCCTGCATCAAATTCAAGCTTCACTGAATGGCCTGTATTGATCAACTCGTGGGACATGGTAGTATCATTTTGAATGATCCTTATGTCATGATCAATATGTTCTGCTGTTTCCAATGTAAGAATATTCACAGGTGACTGGATTAGTCCATGATCCAATCCTTCCAAAGTATAAGTACTTTGTTCAGCATCTTCCACAGCTTGTTCATTCATGTGAGATTTATCTTTCCTATTCTGACAGGATATAAAACCAAAAATGATAAAAAGAAATATAATAACAGTTCCTTTCATTACTAATGCATTTAAATGGTAGAAATACTATTTATATTTATTCTTATATATAATTCCATGATTTATGTAAAAGTTAATATTCATACTGTTTATACAATTCTATTTTATCTCCTCATCTTATAGATTTTAAGGAATAATATTTGTTTCATTTTGGGAGCTGAGAGTAATAAGGGCCCCACGAAAAATTTTATAATCCTCAGTTTTTAAAAATTTTTCAAGTGATAATTTATCTATCCATGAAATTCTTATTTGAAAGTTGGTTCCTCTTTTTTCTGTAAAGCCCGAATACCCTTTTAATTTAGGGAGTGCTTGAATAAATGGTATTTTCGATTGATTAAACTCAAGCTGTTTAGTCGGAGATATTTGGGCATTAATCTCAAGATGAATCATGAATTATTAGTTAGGTATGATTCTAAATATACAATTGTAATGCCAGGATTCTTAAGATCTTGTATGTAAGGACTTAAGAGGTAGTTATATGAAATACAACACGGTGATCTAGTTGCGATATTTCGCAAAATGTGTTAAATATCGCAGAAAATGTGGAAGCAAATATGATAACTTTCGGAAATTTTCTCGGATACCAAGAAAAGTGAAAGTAAGTCCTTTTTGGAGTTCAGGAATGATGAATTTTTAGGGCTTTATAATGTTCAACTTTTTTATTCTTGACCGGAGAGTACTGGGATTAATTCCAAGCAAATCTGCCGCACCAGTACTGCCATGAATCTGCCAGTTTGTTAGTTTAAGGGCTTTTATTATATGCTCTCGCTCAACCTTCTCCAGGGTTATTATTTTTGTTTCAGACCTGTTTGAATGGGATGATCTGTCCAATATCAGGTTAACATCTTTTATTTTAATAGTATCTGAATTTGAAACAATTACTGCACGTTCAATGATATTTTCCAGTTCACGAATGTTCCCGGGCCAGGAATATTTTACCAATTCAATTATTACTAGCTTAGAAATTTTAACTATCGTTTTGCCATGTTTTAAAGAATACTTCTTAAGAAATACATTCACGAGCTCAGGAATGTCTTCCGCTCTGTTTCGTAATGCCGGGATTGTAATGGGATACACATAGAGTCTATAATAGAGATCATTTCTAAATTGACCCTTATCAATTTCGGTCAGGAGTTCTTTATTGGTGGCAGCAATAATTCTCACATCAACCTTTTTCGGAGATTCAGATCCGAGCGGTACAAATTCACCTTCCTGCAAAAACCGAAGCAACTTGGGCTGCAATTCTAGTGGAAATTCTCCGATTTCATCTAAAAACAAAGTCCCACCATCGGACATTTCGGCCAAACCTTTTTTATTCTTATCGGCCCCGGTAAAGGCACCTTTCATATGGCCAAAGATTTCGCTTTCCAATAGGCCAGCAGGTATAGCGGCGCAATTAATTGCAATAAAAGGATTATCAACACGCTTACTGTTTTGCTGTATATAATTTGCAATTAACTCTTTTCCCACTCCGGTTTCTCCCTCCAACAATACAGTTGAATCAGTGGGTGCTACCAGGTGTGCGCGATGCAGGACATATTGAATACCATCGCTTTTCCCAATGATCTTTTTCTCTAAAGGCAACTTCCCCAATTCAGCCTTGAGTAAAATATTTTCGTCTTCCAGTCTTTTTTTAAGGGTTTCAATTTCCATAAAAGCTTGTTCTCTTTCAGTAATGTCAGAACCGATACTTAGGGTTGATATTATATTCCCCATTCCATCCTCAAGAGCAACGTTCGACCAGGCGATAAAATATTCAGTTCCGTCTTTTGCTTTAATTGAATTGTGAAAATGTGTACGAACCTTATTCTGGATAGATTCTTCAAATGCTTTAAAAACTAAATCTCGATTTGATTCCGGAAGGAATTTACTAAACCAGTCTTTACCAATAATTTCATCGATTGAATATTTACTAATATTAGTAAAATAAGGATTTACATAATTGATACTTCCGTCAGTATTCAATCCGACCACCATCAATTCAACTTTTTCCAGTAAATTTTTCCACCTGTTTTCCTTCAGTACCATCTCCTTTTCTAATAGAAACTTGCGCTGTATAACTGTAGAAAGTTTAATCCCCATAATAATCATGAAAAAGAAGAAGAAGTAGTCGAAGGGAAGAATTGTTTCCGGGAGATTGAAAAAATAATATTGCCTGAAATGCACGAAAATTATATCATCGATTGCTAGTAATAGGAATATTACCAGTGCTACTAGTAGTATGATGGCCGAGTTTCTTTCTCCTCTTTTGTATTGAAAATATATAGCTGTAAAACCATAGGCAATAATACCGAGTAATAGAATATGTGCAAAAATGTTCCACCACAGAATTTTTGTTCCATTGTTATTTACTAGAAAAAGGATTAGAGTAATTCCCATTCCCAGCGACAGAAGGGTAGGTATTGTCTTCCCTTTCAGGGAGGCATAACTTCTTATGAACCATGGGAAAATTGCAAATGATATAATAAAGGAAGTTAATCCTATTTTATTGGTAAGACTATCTGATTCTAAATCCCTTGAAAACGGAAATAAAAGGTAATAAATCCCAACAAAAATGGCAATAAGTCCAAATAGAAGATAGGTCTTCTCAGCATCTTTTTGCAATCCTATTACAATATTTATTGCAGCGAAAGCAAATGATAAGCCAGCAAATATAAAAAGGTGGTACAATATATCAGTATTCAAAACTAATGCAATTTTAACTTATCAAAATTACGATATTTCGCGAATAAATTGCAAATTCCTTTATTATGAATATTCATTGCAATAAGTTGAATCAAGAATAGCTTGTGTATTTTTCTATTTCATCTTCGATTATTATGTTTTTGATATTCGTTATTTCTCAATCATTTAATAACTGAAGTCTGCCTATGCCTTTTTAGCGATCTCAATATTTACTAGAAAAATGAAATAAAAAAAGCCTGTCATAATTGACAGGCTTTTAAATAATTTCAAAAGTTAAAGAATAAATATTAAATTACTTTGACATCTACTGCATTTAATCCCTTTTTACCTTCTTTTAATTCAAATTCTACTTCGTCACCTTCTTTAACCTCGTCGATTAAACCAGAAATGTGTACAAAATACTCTTTTTTTGATTCGTTGTCAATAATGAATCCAAATCCTTTAGAATCATTAAAAAATTTTACTGTTCCGTTTTTCATTGTAATAAATAATTGTAATAAATAATTGTAATAAATAATTGTAATAAATAATTTAGCGTACAAAGATAGTACTATAAATTTTCATAATACTATCTTTGCAGATTAATTTTCAATTTATTCTCTATTAATTTGATTTTACTTGGGGTTTGCTGAGAATTTATTAGAGAGGTTTTCAATTTCAGCATTTAACAGGTCAATAATTTTATTGCTACTTGTTAAATTACTTAAAATGTTATTTTTCTTTTCCTCAACCTGGTCTTTTAAGTTACTAAATAAATTGTAGTAATAGTTGGTACCCTCCTTTAGGTTATTTACAAACTTCAACAAATACTGTTCTTGTTTTATTGAACCAGTTTTTTTTGTTTCCTCAATTTTATTTTTGAGATAATCGATATATGTTTTAAGTTCTTTAATAAACATATTCGGCCGATCGGTTCTATTGATCATATTAAGCCTGCCATATATATGATCGGTAATTTCATTCAGGCTCATTTTTTTTGTAAAATAAGCCAGGTTTGGACCCGGACAAATTGAGACACCATTGCCTTCAATTTTGGTATCCATATCATTTACCAATAAAGCAGAAGTACCCAGTCCCACGCATATACATGACTTATCAACTATCTTTTCAAATTCACTTTGATATACTTCAGGCGAGATAGCTTCCTGATCCAATTCTTTTATCTTGAGCTGTTGATATCGATAAGAGGCTGTACATAAACTTTTGTCTGTAAACTCGTTATTTAAAGCTACATACTTTTTAGGGCATGAGCTTCCGGGTTTACCTTTTTTTATCAAAGTTGATTTTTCGAGATCTTTGGTATTTCCTTTCAAGCTATTAAATGGAATACCCAGAGGAGAAATATTGCTTAAATATAAATCTTCCTCCCTGGCGTCAATGAGTTTATCTAAAGTGGCATTGTCAACTGATGTTGCTTCAGGTACCAAAAGAAAGGGAGTGCCCCATCCAACAGAATCAACCTGATAATGATCTAATAAAAACTGATGTTCTTCTGCAGTGCCAACACCACCTTGAGCTGTGATTTTTAAAGGCAATTCTGTTTTAGGAACAGGCCTGTTTTTGTGGGAAAGTGCCTGTGCAAGGATTTCATGAATAGATTTGATTAGCTCTTTTCTTTTATCCCTAAATTCAGCCAGAACAGGACCCAAAAGAAATCCATCGGTAGCAAATGCATGTCCACCACAGTTAAGCCCTGATTCAATTCTGTATTCAGATACCCAAAGTCCCTTTTTGGCTAGAAATTTACCCTGAATCAATGCAGACCTGAAGTCACTTACTTTTAAAACTATCTTCTTTTTTAAGTTCCCAATTTTATCCGGAAAAAAATCTTCAAATTGTTCAATATAACTATATAGCCTGGGATTCATACCTGCTGAAAGAACTACACCCGATTTTAAATCACTATTCGCAAATCCTCTAAGAGCTGCATGAGCATCGTTGTATTCAGTAGGTAACTTTTCTCCTTTCAGGTAGTTGTCTTTATCAACCTTGGTCATAATATTAACATCAATATTTCCCATCGAAAAATTTTCATTTATCCAGTGTTTAATTTCATCGATGTTAATATACTTTTCTGTTAAATTTTTGAAATCTTCTTTTATACTTGAACCATCAGGCAACATGTTGAAAAATTCCTTTATTTCAGCACCTTTTTCCATTGCTGCATTTTTGAATTCTTCAAATTTTTCCTCTGCCAATTTGTTCATCAGGTTCAAATAGGAGGTTATCCTTTTTGCTCTGAAGTCTTCAATTTTTTCAGAAATCTCATTATAGGGGATTTCAAATTTTTCGCTATATATTTTCCTTAGTTTCTCTAGAAGATTATCATCAACCAATGAAATTGCTGAATCAATCCCATATTGAGAGACTTTTAATGGAGTATCAATAGTAAATCCGATTCCCATTACAGGTATATGAAATGAATGTGATTTAAACATGCTTGAATGGATATAATTTTAACTGTAAAAAAAGCACAAAGGAAACTTTAAGTAATAAATTTAAAAAGGGATTAAATTAGTAAACTCTCAAGGTGGAAATCTGCATATATGCCTTATGAACTGGCCTTTAATTGTATTAAGTGTTATGTGGGTCGTCTTAAAAAAAGGAATTACCAACCCTCAAAGCTATTCTAAATATCCAATATGTATGCATTTTTCTGAGAAATCTATTCTGCTCTGAGATGCGTTCGATATATATAAACGGATAATTTCTGAAATTGTTGGATTCTGCTGTACTTAAAGTATTGAAGGATACTTTTTATTGAAAAAAAGTGTAAATAATCAGAAACAAAAAAAGGGCATAAGCCCTTTAATTCACTTTATAAATATTTTTGAAAAGAATCTACAGCGTTTTTTTCACTTCGGTTTCTTTGTAAGCCTCCACCATATCACCTACTTTAATATCATTAAAGTTTGAAATATTCAATCCGCATTCCAATCCACTTACAACCTCCTTAACATCATCCTTAAATCTTTTCAGAGATCCGAGTTCGCCAGAATATATAACAATTCCTTCACGAATTATACGAACCTTGTTATCTCTTTTAATTTTGCCCTCTTTTACAATACAGCCTGCAATAGTTCCTAATTTATTAATTTTAAATGTTTCCTGTACTTCAACAGTGGCAACAATTTCTTCTCTTACTTCAGGGGATAACATACCTTCCATAGCAGCCCGAATTTCTTCAATCGCAGCGTATATAATTGAATATAGGCGAATATCGATTTGCTCTTTTTCAGCCAACTGTCTGGCTCCCAATGAAGGTCTTACCTGGAATCCAATAACAACAGCATTGGATGCTACTGCCAGCATTATATCTGATTCAGAAATCTGACCTACTGCTTTATGAATCACGTTTAGCTGTATTTCTTCAGTAGATAATTTCAATAGGGAATCAGAAAGAGCTTCCACAGAACCATCCACATCACCTTTAACCACAACATTCAATTCCTGGAAGGAACCCACAGCAATTCGTCTTCCAATTTCGTCAAGTGTAATATGCTTTTTAGTACGTAGGCTCTGTTCCCTTTGCAACTGACTTCTTTTATTGGCAATTTCTTTGGCTTCTCGGTCACTATCCATAATATTGAACTTATCACCAGCCTGTGGGGCACCGTTAAGTCCTAAAAGAGTAACAGGCATTGATGGACCAGCCACTTCCATTTTCCCGTCCCTTTCATTGAACATAGCTTTTGCATGACCAAAGTGACTACCAGCAAGAATGATGTCACCCATGTTCAGTGTACCTTCATTTACAAGCATTGTTGTTACGAATCCTTTACCTTTATCTAAAGTAGATTCCAAAACAATTCCAACAGCATTTTTATCTGGGTTTGCTTTTAATTCAAGCAATTCAGCTTCAAGTAATACTTTTTCAAGAAGGTCATCGATATTTTTACCATTTATAGCTGAAATTTCCTGAGATTGGTATTTACCTCCCCAATCCTCAACAAGAAGATTCATGCCAGAAAGCTCCTCTTTTATTTTTTCAGGGTTGGCAGTTGGCTTATCAATTTTATTTATTGCAAAAATCATGGGTACATTAGCAGCCTGGGCATGATTGATTGCCTCAACAGTCTGGGGCTTAACACCATCATCTGCAGCAATTACAATGATGGCAATATCTGTAACCTGGGCTCCGCGAGCTCTCATGGCTGTAAATGCCTCATGGCCCGGAGTATCAAGAAAAGTTATTTTTCTACCATCATCAAGCGAAACACTGTAGGCACCAATATGCTGTGTTATACCTCCTGCTTCACCTGCTATAACATTTGTGCTTCTTATATAATCTAACAACTTGGTCTTTCCATGGTCAACATGACCCATTACCGTTACAATAGGTGGTCTGGGTTGAAGATTTACATTTGATTCTTCATCATCTTCAACGATTGTTTCAAGAATTTCCGCACTTACGAACTGAACTTTATATCCAAATTCATCGGCAACAATTGACATAGTTTCAGCATCAAGTCTCTGGTTTATAGAAACCATCACACCCAATGTCATACATGTTGAGATAACATCAATTACAGGAACATCCATCATACTGGCAAGCTCACTTACGGAAACAAACTCTGCGACATTCAGGATATTCTTCTCGAGTTCTGACTTTTCAAGTTCTTCCTTAGAACGCTGACTTACAGCCTCACGTTTTTCCCTTCTATATTTTGCCCCCTTTGATTTGCCTTTACCACTTAATTGAGCTAATGTATCTTTTATTTGCTGCTGAACTTCTACCTCACTTACTTCGGGTCTGAAAGGCTTTCTCTTTTTGCCATGTCTCCTGGTATCTTTTTCTGTACTTGGCTTTTCTTTTCCGGCCTGGTTTGAAGGCACTGCCTTCTTACTAACAATTCTTCTCCGTTTCTTTTTCCTTTCTTCCGTATCTCGTGAAGTAGCAATTGGCTTTTTCTTTGGTTCTACCACAGGCAGATCAATCTTTCCAACAACAGTTGGGCCAGATAGTTTCTCAATTTTAGACTTAAATATTTCTTTTTCTTCCGGAGCAACCTCAGGTTCAGCTGCTACTACTTCAGTTTTGTCTTCTGGGATTTTCTCAGGCTGGGAAGCAACTTTTTCCTCAACAACAGGAACATCGATTTTCTCCTCTACCTTTTTCGTTTCTTTTTCCTCAACCTCTTTTACATCTTTTTCTTTAGCTGTGACTTTCTTTTTAGCTTTTTGACTTGCTTTTGGCTTTTTAGCAAAACTCTCAAGGTCAATTTTACCAACAACCTTAATATCTTTTACTTTCTCAGGCTTTACTTCCTCAATTTTCTCTTCTGCAGGCTTTTCTTTAATAGTTTTCTTTTTTGGCTCAGCTTTTTTTGCAGGAACTTTTTCTTCTTTTTCTTTGGTTTCCTTTTTAGCTTCAACAACAGGTTCTGGCTCTGGTGTTTTTTCTTCTGCTATTTTTGTTGAAGGAGCAGTGCTGTCCTTTACAAAAATCTCTTTTTCTTTCAGGGAGATTGGTTCTTCTTCCTTTTTCTCTTCGACAGCCTCAGGCAAATCTTCTTTTTGCTCTTTAAAATGCAATTGACTAAATTCCTCAGACTTTTTCTTTATAGAAAGGTCGGAGCTATATTCTTTAGCCAATAATTCATATGCTTCGGGGTCGATTTTTGCATTGGGGCCAGAATCAATATCGATACCTTGCTTATGAAGAAAATCTACAATAGTAGAAATCCCCACATTAAAGATACGTGCAGCCTTGCTTAATCGAGTTGCTTTTTTTTCCATTACAATTTATCTCACCTGTCTTTTAACTCCAATCCAATACCCTTAATGGATTGAATATTCAATAATAATAGAAAAGAACAGAACCTATTCAAATTCTGCTTTTAATATTTTAATAATCTCTTCTACTGTTTCTTCCTCAAGATCAGTACGCTTTATAAGATCACCGGCTGTAAGTTCAAGAACAGATTTTGCTGTATCACAACCAATTGCCTTTAGTTCAGATAAGACCCAATCTTCAATTTCGTCAGAAAACTCTTCGAGTTTAACATCTTCGTCATCTATTTGATCAGAATCTCTATATGCATCAATATCATACCCTGTTAACTGACTGGCCAGCCTAATATTTAGTCCACCTTTTCCGATGGCCAGGGAAACTTCATTGGGTCTTAAAAATACATCCGCTTTATTCTC
>RCNC010000505.1_pt1 | contig 25012 bp, 15 predicted proteins | sample 2041301 | NCBI WGS metagenome assembly RCNC01 (sample SAMN09708231, study PRJNA481090) | Marine sediment metagenome, whole genome shotgun sequencing project. | biome: marine sediment; feature: ocean; material: sediment; isolation source: Sewage treatment plant 13A marine sediment (STP13A) ...
TTTTATTCTGTTTTTTTGCGGCATTGTTTCATGGATTTTATTTAAAGATAATACATACAGTAGTTTAATCGATTCTATCAGATATGGAACATTCCAGGTAATGTCTCTTTTAACCACAACCGGATTCACTACAGCGGATTATGAAAAATGGCCTCAGGCAGCGCAGATGTTTCTGTTTGCGGTGTGTTTTATTGGTGCCTGCGCCGGGTCAACTACCAGCGGTATCAAAGTTGTCCATTACGTTTTAATATGTAAATATATGGTTGCTGCAGTAAAGAAAATATTCTTACAACCCATGTCTGTTATGACAATCCGGCTTAACCAGCGCCCTGTTGACTCCTCAATAGTAGACCTTGCCATCTGTTATTTTATAATAAATATATTCATGGTGCTGGCAGGGGGTTGTTTTATGGTTTTGGTGGATAATATGGACTATCTGACAGGCATGAGTTCCGTCATTGCCACACTCATGAATATAGGCCCGGGATTCGGAGCAGTGGGACCGTCGGAAAATTATGCGCATATTTCTGATGTGGGAAAATGGTTCTTATCCTGGAATATGCTGGTCGGCAGAGTGGAAATGTTTTCAGCACTGGTAATATTCTACCCGTCTTTCTGGAAAAAATAACATTTTACGCTAAAAATAATTTGCGAACATCTTTTAAATGAAGCGAAGTACAGACCACAATAACACGTTCGTTATCCTGGATTTGGGTGTTTCCCACAGCGGTTTTCCACTTTCCATTGCGAAAGACGCTTCCTACGATAACCTTTCCATAAAATGAAGGGGCCACTTTGGAAAGGGGCTTTCTGGTAACAAGAGAGTTCGGAGCGGCAACAATCTCAACCACCTCCGCATCGAATCCATGCAGATGGGCCACGGAAAGCATTTCCCCCCTGCGAATGAATTTTAAAATCTCGTTTCCTGCCAGGATTTTTTTGTTCAAAGCGATATCCGACCCGGTAGTAGCAGCCAGCACCAGATATTCCTCTTTATTGACCAATGAAATGGTTTTTAACCGCTTCTCCTGCAAATCGGAATTTTGTGTATTCATCAAATGTTTCACCAGCAGGCAACTCATAATATTGGTTTCATTTTCTCCTGTTGCGGTGATAAAAATATCCATATCCAAAAGCCCTGCCGATTCCAGGACATTCCCATCCGACCCATCTCCATGTAAAACCTCTGTGTTTGTTAACATGAAGGATAATTCTTCGGCACGTTTATCGTCTTTTTCAATCAATTTAACCACAACGGTTTTCCCTAATAACTCAGCCACACGACTTCCCACCAGACCGCCTCCTAAAATCATCACTCGATGACGGCGATGCTGTTTTTCTCCTGTCATTTCCATTAACCGGGGCAGATCTTCGCTGCCGACCATAATAAAAATTTGATCTTGCGGTAAAATCTCATGCTCTCCGCCGGGGATGATCGTGGTGATTCCTCGAGCAACAGCAACAACTCTGAAAGGAAAATCATTATGTATCTGAGAAATTTCTTTTAATTTTTTATAAGCCAAAGGCGATTTTTCATGAATGCGGGTAGCCATGACCTGCATTTGTCCATTGGCAATATCTATTATTTCGTTTCCTGCTGTGCGTTTAATCAGCCTCACAATTTCTTGAGCGGCCAACTCTTCCGGGTGAATAAGCAAATCAATTTTTAAATCCTGGGCATTTAGAATAGAATCTTTTTTCCCAAACTCCAGAGAACGAACCCTGGCAATCTTACGCTGAATTCCAAAACGATCCGCAATCATTGAAGACAACATATTTACGGCATCATTATCAGTAACGGCAATGAGAAAATCCATATTTTCTGCGCCGACTTCTTTCCAGCATTCGATACTCATAGCGTTGCCTTGAACAAGCCGGGCATCAACATTCCCATCAGCATAGCGAATCAGGCTGCTATCCGACTCTATGACTGTAATCGCGTATCCTTCATGCACCAGTCGTTTTGCAAGATAGAACCCGACTCCGCCAAGTCCTAAAATCAAGATGTTTTCAGATGATGTATTTTTTTTCCCAAACATAGATATAAATTAAAAACCACTTTTAAAGAAACGTTTTAAGCTTAAAGGCATAAGCCCCTCCAACGTACCGCATTTTTAGTTATTGTATTTTGCAGTATTGATTGTGTCAATCGGAAATAGTATATTCTCATAAAAATGAAGAAAAAGAGAGGAACTTTCAAGAAACTTTACAACAAATACTACAAGAGTGGAAAAATAGGTCAAGCAGTCGAGAAAGCATTTTCATTAAACATGGACTTGGAATAATTCCCGCAGTTTTATGGGCCAGTTTCTATTACCTGCCTCGCTTTAATCTTTTGAAAGGCCCTCTTCATTTTAGGTTCAAGAGCCTTGCCATAACCGTCGTAAAGCAAATTCCCAAAATCCTTTGATTATTTTGAATAAATAGTTTATGTATCAATCTGATATTACAACATTCTGTAAAACTGTGATAATCTCAAAAATGACAGTTTTTTAAAGCCTAAAAATTGTTATAATATCGTCGGATAAGGTGATATCACAAGTTTGGTGATAGTTGGTAATCTCCCAATATATCTGTACTTGGGTGATATTTGGTTTTCTGAAAATTATCTCAACATTCATAAGCGCCCCCATCCAAACCTATTTTTCTTCCTTTAGTTTGACAAGAATGCCAAACTACTATAATTATTATTATGCATTTCAAATAGTTCCTCTATAAATAATAAAATTCATAACAAATTCTCCCTGGAGGGAATAATATGAAGTGCCCTAATTGCCGGACTGAGCTCCCGGATGACGCCAATTTCTGTTCCAAATGTGGATTGGAAGTCGGTGTAAAAGGACAGCCGCAAAAGTCCAGCCCTACCCCAGACGCAGAGCGAAAACGTGTAACTGCTCTTTTTTCCGATCTTTCCGGATATACTTCTATGACAGAAACGCTCGACCCTGAGGAAGTCAAGGAGATCACGGGCCGGATTTTTAATGGAGTGAAAGCGGTCGTCAGCAAATACGAGGGTTTCATCGAGAAATTCGTGGGCGACGGGGTTCTGGCTCTTTTCGGCGTACCCAGAGCACACGAGGACGACCCGATTAGGGCCATCCGAGCCGCACTGGAGATACATGGGCTCGTTGAGGCATTGAGTCCTCGCTACGAAAACAAGATAGGCCGGGCCCTCTCGATGCACAGCGGGATAAATACGGGTCTGGTGGTTACAGCGGATGTCAATCCAGAAAAAGGAACTCACAGTGTCACCGGCGAGGCCATTAATGTGGCCGCCAGGTTGAGTGACCTTGCCGAGGCACGGGATATTCTGGTCGGGCCCAACACGTGCAGGGCAACTCAGAGTCATTTCACCTTCCAACCCTTGAACCCCACAAAAGTAAAAGGCAAATCCGAGCGTATCCCGATTTACAAGGTACTTTCCAAAAAGACCACAACTGCTCGTGTCAGTCAGGAGATGCAGATCTCTTCGGAAATGGTTGGCCGCGATCAGGAGCTTGCAAAACTGGAGCTCCATATACTTAAGGCCGTCAACGGCCAGGGCTCGGTGGTCAATGTTTTTGGAGAGCCCGGAGTAGGAAAATCCAGGCTGCTGGCGGAATTAAGGCAGCGGGACGTGGTCAGCAGGGTCAGCTTCCTGGAAGGCCGTTCAATCTCTATCGGGAAGAATCTTAGCTTCCATCCAATCATTGATCTATACAAACAATGGGCCAGGATAAAGGAGGATGATAAACAGACTCAAGCCTCGAACAAGCTGGAAACCGCCATCCGTCGAGTATGTGGAGATGAAGCAGACGAGGTGTTTCCCTTTGTAGCAACCATGATGGGGATGAAGCCTTCAGGCAAACACTCTCAAAGAGTTGAGGGCATAGAAGGCGAGGCCCTGGAGAAGCTCATCTTAAAGAACGTACGGGAACTCCTGATCAGATCTACTGATCTTATCCCCATAGTGATCGTCATGGAAGACCTTCACTGGGCTGACACGACCTCTCTTGAGCTTCTTGAATCGCTCTTTCGCCTGGCCCGAACTCACCGTGTTGTATTCATCAATGTTTTTCGTCCCGGATACTGGCAGAGGGATGACAGAAAAGTCGAGACCTTGTCCGAATGGCTCCCTGAGGTCGATTTTGCTGAGATTGCCATAAGGCCGTTAGACAGACAAACGGGCGAGGCCCTGGTCAATAATATATTACAGGTCAAGGGGCTTCGACACGCGTTGAAGAAACAGATTGTGGACCGATCCGGTGGCAATCCGTTCTTCATAGAGGAAATTGTGCGTTCGCTTATCGATGAAGGTGCAATCGTACAAACAAACGGAACCTTTCAGGTCACCGAGAAGATTGATCATGTGGTGATTCCATCAACCATCAATGATGTACTTACGGCCAGAATAGACCGGCTGGAAGCGCAAACACGGGACCTTATTAAGATCGCATCAGTCATAGGCAGGAGCTTTTTCGACAGGATCTTAAAGGAGGTCGCAGATTCCATTGAGGAAATTGATGAAAGGCTTTCATATCTCAAGGACGCTCAGTTTATCCGCGATCGCATGAGGATGGAGGAGTTGGAGTACCTGTTCAAACATGCATTGGTGCAAGAGACCGCCTACGAATCCACCCTCATTCAGCAGCGCAAAGAACTTCATCTGAAGGTAGCCCAATCAATAGAAAAGATTTTTCGAGAGCGAGTACATGAATTTTACGGAATGCTGGCCCACCATTACAGCATGGGCGAAGATGAAGAAAAAGCTGAGGAGTATTTGATAAAAGCTGGTGACGAGGCCCTGAAATCCTCGGCATCAAGTGAGGCGTTGTACTATTTTAAAGATGCCATAAAACTCTATACTAAAAGGTATGGGGATGCCGTTGATCCGAATAAGATGGCAGAGTTTGAGGAAAATGTTGCTTTCGCTTTTTTTAACAGAGGGCATCATGCAGAAGCCATTGTTTATTTTGACAAGACACTTAATAGGCTTGGTGTAAAAGAACAAAAGAATAAAATATTTATATTAATTGAACTCATAATAAATCTATTGAATATAGTTAAAGACCTCTATCTCCCTTCAATAAGGAGAAAGAAGGCACCAACCAGTTTAGACAATAAAGTTTTGAAGATCTTTTTACGTAAGGGCGAGTCATTAAGTTCGGTTGATGCAAAAAGATTTTTTACTGATGTTATAGTGGGAGTAAAAAGATGCTTCAAATTTGATCCGTCCAAATCACAATTGGTATTTAACATTATATCTGGTGGAGCCGTTATTTTTTCGTATACAGGATTTTCCTTCACTATCAGTAAAAGAATATTGGATTATGCAAGAAAAAATTTACCTGCAACAGATGACAAAATCTCCCCTTACTTCTACAAAATGTGTGAAACAATTCATAATTTCCTAACAGGAAATTGGCATGAAGAATTCGGTGAAAATTTGATCGATTATGATATTAAAATCGGCGAAATATTATGCGCTTCACATCATTTAGCTTTCTTAGGATTTATTTATATTGAACTGGGAGATTTTGATCATACCAAAAATATCATAACAAAGTTAAGACGTATTGGTGATGAGTTTGGTGATGATGGTGCAAAAGTTATTTTCTATCACTTAAATGGGCTTCTTTTAAAAAAACAAAGAAAATTGGAAGATGCATTGAAAGCTATCAATGATTCCATCATTCTTTCGGAAAATATTGGTCAAAGGGACCGGAATATATCATTACTTGGAACGAAATCTCAAATACAAATTATGCAAGATGATTCAGGTAATGCAGAGGAATCATTAGATAGATCAGAAACTTTAATATCAAATGAGGATATTGTTTCACCCTACTATTATAGCAGCTATTTGATGGGCGTACTTTTGTATAATCTGACTCAGTTAGAAAAATCTCTTATTTCAAAAAATAACAAGTCCATATTAAAATACAAAAATAAGTCATTAAAAAGTGGAATAAAAGTAATAAGAAACAGCAAAAAGGTTGTTTCTGAAAGAACTAAGGCATACCGTCAAATGGGTAGATACTACTGGCTCATCGGCAAACAAGGCAAGGCCCTCAAATGGTGGGACAAGTCGATTCAAGAGGGCGAGCGCCTCGGGGCACGTCCTGATCTATCCCGCACCTATTTTGAGGTGAGCAAGAGATTATCGGAACCTCAGAGTAATTTCAGAGAGCTCAATGGAATAGAGGCTAAAGGCTATCTTGAAAAAGCGGCGATACTCTTCGAAGAGATGGGCCTAGAGAGGGATCTTGATGATCTGGATAAGGTTTCCCCAGATAACCCCATCACATAATTTAAAGTTACAGATATCTGGCATATCTGGCATATATCGTAACCTATTTTAGACTTCCAATTTTAATGTTACTCCAACAAATGACAGTTTTTTAAAGCCTAAGAATTGTTGTGATATCGTCGGATAAGAGGATATCACAAGTTCGATGATATTTGGTAATCTCTCAATATATCACCACATGAAGATATTTGCGGGTAGAGAGAAAAGTCCCAACTCCTTTTCAACTATTAGAACGCATCATCTTCTTCATTCCTGAATTATTTATGACATTTCCTCCACCCAAATGGGTTGTTATGCCGCAGCGGTATAACATGCCATATAGGGGTCAAAAGCAGCATGGCCATTTTTTGTAATATTCCTTCAGAATACGAAACACAATAATATTGTTGATAATTTTGGTATATATGATAAGATTAGAATTGTTAAAGTAGAAATTAAAATTTTTATTTTGCACGGATATTGCGGGTCTCGATAAGTTCGATTTTCATGAATTATCGAGAAAACTATATAATATATATGTTAGAAGCACAAATGGATGAAAACAAAATCATAAACATTCTTCAAACGTTTTCAGAAATACACGGCTTTGAGTATGATCTGACTCCTGTCCCCTATATTCCATTTGGAGGAATCAAAGGCACTCTCTCTGATGGCATTTTCACATTGTACATATCGAGATCGGAATCAGAAGCACATGGACGGTACCATACGCATATCACATTAAAATACCACAATCTTATTCCGTCAGGGTTTTGCATTGAATATGAAGGAAATCCGAATAAGAAAAGAATGGAGTTTGATGACCGGATTGCAGATCTGAGCAACGACAAACAAATTAATGGTTTGACCCCTCAGGTCAAGGCGGGTTTGAATCACGTATTTGACAAAATAGATATTATTGACGAGGAAATATTCAAAATAAGATCGTCACTCAGGATAAGTGAAAGTGGCATTGCTCTTATTGTTAGCGTACTTTTTCAAAGCATTGATGAATTAAATACTGTCTATGCAAAGGTGAGTGATATATTAATCAGCATTAAGTCCGCATTTTCAAAAACATGAAAGGGCTTCTAACAACCGACTGAAGCTGACGTGAAGTAACCCTGGGGCTACCTGAAAAAACCGTGCAGAATTGAAACGCATCAGGCCCGCAGCTTAGCCGAAGCGTTATGTTTAATAGATGAAATACCTATCCTTCATTCTTAGCACCCTACTCTCGCTCCAAGCTATTGCTATTGCCTCTACTTGCGAGAAAAATTACAGCATTGTCGATGAATGCTATGAAACACGAGGACGATTACAGGCCGCTAACGAAAATCCTTCAGTTCGAATCTGGAAAGTCGGAACAAAAAGAGTCCTTGGTGTTAGAAACGATAACTTAGAGAATCTACCAACGAAAGTAAAAGAGGAGTTTTCTTTTGGAGTATTTGTTTTTGCAGATTACCTGGTTTGTCCGTTAACGAAAGAGAAACCAGGGCGCATGCAAATGGTATGCGTCGAATCTATGAAGAACATTCGCATTGAGGACTATCGAGAAAACCCAGAGGTTCCGGTAGTAACAATAATTCAAAATGATATAGAACAAGAGAATTCAATCGGACCAAATGAAACAGGACTGCCGAATGCATTGGGACCACTACTACTAATAATCGTGATTTTCGCCGTGGTCATGATGTTCCGTTCCCTTTCAAGAAGCAAAAGGGAAATACGGAAATTTACCAAACCACTGGAACATGAGAGCGGCTATCAAAAACATAAAAAAAGCTACCCTGAAAAGAAATCTATACAAAGTGAGCAGCAAGATAACGTTAAAACCACGAATAAAGCGAAAGCTCAGAGTGAAGCTGCAGTAAAAGAGAAGATAGAAAACTTTCCGGAGGTTAAAGTCGAACACATTATCGATGGAGATACGGTAATAGTTGTTAAGGATTGGCACCAAATTAGAATAAGGTTGGATTCAATTGACTGCCCGGAAGATGGTCAGCGTTGGGGCGATATTGCCAAATATGGTCTTGTTAAATTAATTGGTGGGCGCAAGATACGTCTTGAAGAGCACGGTCAAGACCTTTACGAAAGAACACTGGCCACAATATATGTTCAACACGGATACGGATCTGAATGGATGAATGTAAATGAGAGAATGGTTACCTTGGGCCACGCATGGGTAATGCGCAGATTTTATGACCATTTGCCGAAAGACCGGCAAGATAAGTTAAACCGCTTAGAGAGATGGGCCAAATCAAAGAAGGTCGGATTGTGGCAAAAACCAAATCCGGTTCCACCATGGAAGTGGAGAAGCGAAGGATGAGGACAGCTCCTAAACCTTGGTCTAGTTACCTAAAACAATTAGGACCATGCAAAGATTAACATAACAAGCGCATGCACTCGGATCGCCAAACCGCTACGCGCTTTGTCGCCCGCTGATGCTGGACGTTATATAAAAAATGATAGAAAAAACTGTTTTTAAAATTATTGAAATTATGGTGGGAAATACAGATGACATATTTGCATTTGTAAATAATTTGAAAACCCAATATCCAAAATTGGACAACGATAAAATAGCAAGTAAAGTAGCGAACAAAGTAAAGAGAAAATGTGCAATTCAGGGTAGCCTCATGGCAATTCCAGGCGCAATTCCAGGCATCGGAACGTTGATTCAAATTGGAATTTCATCGTTCGATTTTTCCATATTAATCAAAAACCAAGTTTATCTTATTTTTTCCATCGGATATTGCTATGGAATATATGACGTTGATAAACTTAAGCGTGTAACCCTTCAATGCTTTGGATCCAGTTTAGACCTTTCTGATATTGTTGATTTTCGCAATCAAATTGGGATAAATATTGTAAGAAAACTGTCAGATAAGGCAATAAGATTAATTATTAATAAATTACAAAAAGCATTAGTGAAAAAATTTATTTTTAATTTGACCTTGAAACTAATTCCCTTTGGAATAGGTATCATATTGGGATCTATTTCACATTGGATTATTATCAGAACGTTCCAATTGAATTCTATCAAAATTTTCCATGAGTTACTTGAGCTGGATCAAGCCTTATTAATGCCTAAAAGGATATAACAAATTGATGGACATGGACTTGCAATACTGCGCGTTTCACTCTGCAGCATTGCAAGCCAGTCATCATTGACGTTAAACCTGCAGATATCTCCAACATATCTGTAAAAATTATGGGCTACTAAAACTTGTGATATCATCAATCTCGGTTTTCAGGGCATAGCGGTTGATATCTAATATATGTCAGCTTTTAATATACCTTAAAATGTTTATATACTACTGAGATATCCAAACATCAGAAGGCAGGGTCAGCAAATGGTCCTGCCTTTCCTCTTTGCCCTACCCTTCATCAAAAAAGATCATCCAATATACGCCATCTCACAGCCTTTTTGTCCCTTCATTTGTAACACGTTATAGCATTAATATTAATGAGTTATGGTGTTTTGCTGTTTTATTTGTCCGTACGGATAAAAGTCGGTAAAGGCCGGGTTCGTTGATGATGTTTCTTTTGGGACCACCCTTAGTAATTCTTAGGGTGCTTTTTTCGTCGTTATCTATTAAAAAAAGATACCCACAAATATGGGGAAATCACAAAAACGGGATGGCGGAAACGGGACTTAAAAATTATTTTGCTGGGCAGGAGGCGAATAACCCAAAATACCGCCAAAAAGCGCTTTGAGGTTGGAAATAGGGTTGGAAAGCTGATATTAAGGGCATTAAAAAAGGGCTTACAATTTTTTGTAAACCCTTGATACTGTAGGTGGCGTCCCCAAGGGGATTTGAACCCCTGTCGCCGGCGTGAAAGGCCGGTGTCCTGGACCAGGCTAGACGATGGGGACGCATGGTGGGCCGTGCGCGGCTCGAACGCGCGACTCTCTGCTTAAAAGGCAGATACTCTACCAACTGAGTTAACGGCCCTATAAAAAACTTTTTATTTAACCATATATTTTGCTGTTGTCAACAAAAAGTATCTAATTTTTTTTATTTGCGCCAGAATTCCGGAACCAGAAAGATAATTACCGTAAATACCTCAAGCCTCCCTAAAAGCATGCACCATATAAGCAGCCATTTGCCCAGATATGGTATCTGTGCAAAATTATCTGCAGGGCCCACAAGCCCGAAACCAGGACCTATGTTCCCAAGGCATGCGGCAACAGCGCCAAACGATGTCACCAAATCAACGCCTAAACCTGCAAGAAGAACAGAGCTTAAAGCAAATATTCCAATGTAAAGAGCAAGAAAGCCCAGGATGCTTCTCATAACATCTTCAGGTACTGCTTTTCCGCCTATTTTAATATGGGTAACTGCATGGGGGTGGATTATGGAAAACAGTTCCTTATAACAAAACTTAAAACAGAGCATCACCCTGAGGCATTTCACACCTCCTCCTGTTGAACCGGCCGAAGCTCCCAAAAACATGCATAATAAAAGGATAAGCTGGGACATGGCAGGCCATTTTTCATAGTCGGCTGTAGCATAACCTGTAGTGGTAACAATCGATACAACCTGAAAAGCGCCATAGCGTATTGCCTGCCCAACTTTCTCATATACAGCGCCATAAATATTGAAACTTACAACAGCTGTCAGTATAATCACTACTCCGAGAAAAAATCTGCACTCTGAATCATGCCAGAAAGCAAGCGGTTTGCCCCTTAGCATCTGGTAATGAAGAGAAAAATTTATGCCTGCTAAGATCATAAATATGATGAATATTGTGTCAAAATATACGCTGTCAAAATGGGCAATGGAAGCATTTTGGGTTGAAAAGCCGCCGGTGGGCATTGTGGTAAAAGTATGACACAGTGCATCATATAAATCCATTCCTCCCAGCATAAGGAGTATAACTTCTGCCAGGGAAATGAGTGCATAAACCTTCCAGAGAATCCTGGCTGTGTCCCTGATACGGGGTCTCAGTTTGTCGGGAACAGGGCTTGGGACTTCCGCCTTGTAAAGCTGCATTCCTCCCAGTCCTAAAAAAGGAAGAATCGCAACAGACAGGACAATAATACCCATTCCCCCCAGCCACTGAATAAAGCTTCGCCAGAAAAGAAGTCCTTTGGATAGAGCCTCAATATTAGTTAAAATCGAAGATCCGGTTGTTGTAAAACCTGAGACTGATTCAAAAAAAGCATCTACAAAACTTAAGCCGTTTCCAATATAAAACGGAAGTGCGCCAAACAGACCGACGGCCGTCCATCCTATGGCCACAATCGCCATACCTTCACGCTGACTTATTGTCTCTGCTTTAGCGCTTCGAAAGAGTAGGTGAAAAAATAAACCGGCAAGTACTGTTATCCCCATTGACTTTAAAACAGGGATAACACTTTGATCCTGGTAATAAAGACCGACAAAAAGCGGGAATACCATGGTTAACCCAAAAAAAAGGGTCAATATTCCTGCAATATTTAGAATATAACGCCAGCGCATCTAAAAATACTCTAGTTTTACCGCAAGAATTTTTTCAATTCCGGAAATAGCTTTTCTTCTTGCAAAAATAATCACCCGGTCATCCGGCATGATTACACTTTCACCTGAAGGAATAATTATTTCTTTTTCCCTTATTATTCCTACAACCAGCGCCCCTTTTGGAAATGAGATATCTTTTAAGGGCTTGCCCACGATATCGGATGTTTCCAGCGCCAGTGCTTCCATGACTTCAGCCTGTTCTCCTTTAATTGATATGGACGAAAGAACCTTACCCTTTCGTATATGCTGCAAAATCGTATTTATGGCTGAAAGTCTGGGACTTACCACCTGCTCGATACCAATGGCTTTCATCAACGGAAAATAACTGAATTTGCTTATTCTTGCTATAGATTTTCGTGCACCCATCCGTTTTGCAAGAAGTGAAGTTAAAATATTAGTTTCTTCATCATTTGTAAGAGTGATTACAAAATCAGTTTCCTGTATATTCTCTTCTGAAAGAATCCCCTGGTCCGACCCGTCTCCGCAAAGAACAACCACCTTGTTTAATTTTTCTGCAAGCTCGGCACACCGTTCAGACTTTATTTCAATGATTTTGCTGTGAATCGACTTTTCTTCAAGAAGCGCAGCCAACCGAAATCCTATTCGTCCACCTCCAACAATAAGAACACGGCGCAGAGGCTCGGCATGTTTATCAAAAACAGCGAGGGTATCTGAAAGCTTATCGGCTTCACTTATGAAATAGACAAGGTCTCCTGCCATCAGGCGATCATTTCCCCTTGGGATAATCAGCTCTTCATCACGGACAATTGCAGCAATAAGCGGCCGTTTTCCCTCTATTTTTTCAGGGAGATCTGAAAGTCGGACCCCGACAAGCCCGGCATCCTTGTCAAGGTATATCCCGATAAATTTTATACGGCCGTCAGCAAATTCTCCGACATCGGTCGCACCCGGCACACTCATCAGGCGATCAATGGTTTTTACCACCTCTATCTCAGGATTGATCACTGTATCAATGTGTGGTGCATATTTTTTGAAATTTTCATGATATTCATCATAATCCGCGTCACGGATACGTGCCAGCTTTTTTGTGGATGGAGATATAATGTCCGCGACAAGACAAGAAACAAGGTTTGTTTCATCGCTGTTTGTTACTGCAAGAAATATCTCGGCACTTTCGATGCCTGCTTCAGCTAAAACCACAGGACTGCTTCCTGAACCCTTCAACACCTGAACATCTACATTATCCGACACGCGACGCAGAGCATTATCGTCCTTATCAATCACCACCACATCTTTATTCTCATGAGCAAGATGGCTTGCGATATAAAATCCTACTTCACCTGCGCCAACAACTACGATTTTCAAATTATTTACTCCTCTTTCTTCTTTTTTCAGCAACTGCCTTTATTTCTAACCCGGATAAACCGAAAAAGAAAAAATATTATATCACGAAAGGACGAAAACACGAAAAAGAAATATTTTTAATTTCGTGCTTTCCTTATTTCGTGTTTTCGTGATTGTTTTTATTTTTTGCCATTAAAAACAACAAATTCACAACTAAGCGCCTAAGGATGTGTGTATCGGCAAAATCAAGCTTTCCTTTTAGTCAAATATAGTAAATTAGTTGAGTTGTTGAGTAAAGGGATAAATTCGATCGGAAAGAATTTACTATAGTCAAAATTGTGTGTCAATCTTTGAGCAGGAATTAAATAAACCGCTATCAAAATTCTATCAAACTGCCTCTATATTTTTATAATTACAATGCACAAACAGATGACAGCAAAGAAAACTATCCAGTCTTTTGGTGATGACGAAAGTACCGGGTCTGTCCTGTTTTCAGAAAAACATCTTGCTTCCATAGCCAGTACCAGGTCGTCTGCGCCTTCAAAAGTACGGCGGATTACCGGAATTAAAAGTTTTATCAACCTGTATATTGGATTTTTTTTATTTTCGATACACCTTGCCCGCTGTGCGTCTGCAGTATCTTTTACCTGCTCATAAATAACAGGCATAAATCTCATAATCAAACTCATCATAATTGCAATCCTTTTCCTGGGTATAAAAGGAAAAGGAATCAAAAACCATTCAACAGCAGCCTTTATTTCTGAAGGCCGGGTAGTTGAAACAAATGACAGGCTCAAAAAGACAACCAGAAAAAGACGCCAGCAAACCAGCAAGCCTTCATAAACACCCTGTTTTGAAATAACGATAAACCGCCACTCGATAAGAGCTGATCCCGGAGTTGAAAATGCCCGTGCAAAAAATACAAGAAGGATTAAAATGGAAAAATACCTTAAGTCCTTTGAAGATGACATTATCGGAAAACGGATATAAACTAAAACTGATATAAGCACAAAAGTTATAAGAAATAATGCCGTAAATTCTGCTTTAATAACTGTAAAGCTGATTAATACGAGAAAAAATAGTTTAAACCGAACGTCAAGCTTATGCAAAATTGATTTTCCACAACGATAGCTAAAAACCGTCAACTCAGCCATGATGCGACCTCCGCTCCCAGCCGGGTAGCACATGGCGTTCTTACTCCGAACATCTCTGCTTCCTGCAGTATTATACCAGGAATCCCGTCTCTAACCACCTTACCGTCTTCCATGATTAAAAGACGATTTGCATGGGCAATAACCTTTTCAATATCGTGAGTAGTAATAATTATGGTGTGGCCCGACTGATGCAAAGATATAATCTGTTCTAAAACCTGCCTGACCCCTGGATAGTCAAGGCTGGAAAAAGGTTCGTCAAAAACTATAATTTTCGGCTCCATGGCAAGAATACCCGCTATGGAAAGTCGCCTCTTTTCTCCGCCAGAAAGCAAATGGGGCCTTTTGTCCGCATGCTGTGTCAAACCAACCGATTCTAAAGATGTTGAAACTCTTTTTTCGATCTCCTGCCTGTCAAGACAGAGGTTTTCCGGCCCAAAAGCAACATCAGCATATACCGTTTCTCCCACGATCTGACTGTCGGCATTTTGAAACACCATGCCGACAATTTGCCTTGCTTTTTTAATATTGCGTGATACCTCAACTCCATCTACTAATACCATTCCTTTGGTTGGCAGGAGAAGACCGTTTAAGTGCTTTAAAAGTGTGGTTTTGCCACTACCGTTTTGCCCTCCGATAACTATAAATTCCCCCTCAGTTATTGAAAGATTTATTCCGTCTATTCCGAGAGTGCCGTCCAAAAAACTGTGACTCAGATTTTTTATCTCAATAATGTTCACTCAATTCCTCACAATAGTTCAGCCACAAAGTCACGAAGGCACTAAGATTATAATTTAGTATCATCTCCCAAAGAGTTGGTCGATTGATCAGGGTTCAAGGATTCTAGGGGTCAAGGGTTCGAGTGAAAATCACCGTAAAACAAATACATATAGAAAAACAACGACTCTTTTGACCGATTCCTAAGGGCAGAGAAAACGTAAGTGTTTATGCCATCTGTATCAAGCCGTTTGCATTCACTTGAACCCTTGACCCCTCGAATCCTGGAACCCTCTTCTCCAACTAAATTGGAGAAAAACCATAATTTATATCTCTTCTTTGTGCCTTGGCGCCTTTGTGGCTATACTGTCACAGTTCCCCATTATTACCGGCCGCATTGACTTTGCGATAGCTGCAGCAGCCGCAATCTTTAATGCGTCACCGATTAAAAATGGATACATCCCTACAGTAAGAGTTTTTGTCAAAGTCATGCCTGTTAAAACTTTAAGCCATATAAGCCCGCATGAATAAATGATGATAGTGCCACAAATCATAGCAATTAAATCATAAATCATTCTTTGTCCTGTTTTCTCCGCAATAAGACCGGTTATAAAAACCCCTGGAAGATACCCCAAAAGATATCCGCCAGTGGGACCCACAATGCGTGAAATTCCCCCAAGGCCACCGGCAAATACAGGCAGCCCGCACACACCGGCTAAAAGATATACACCGACACTTGCAAGACCCCACCTGCTCCCAAGTAAAAGCCCGGAAAGAAGGACAAACATGTTTTGAAGAATAATTGGAACAGGCCCTATCGGTATCGCCAAATATGCACCGGCCGCTGTTAATGCTGCAAACAAGGATGCATATACTGTCATTCGAAGTTGTGTAGAAGCATTCATATTTTATGAAAGCAGTCCCCGTAAATAATTTTTTTTATGGATCCGTCTGCAAGTTTTAAGATCAGCGCACCGTTTGCATCAACATCAGTTGCTAAGCCTTCTGAAATCTCCCTGATAGTAACTATTTTTACCTGTTGGCCTATAGTCGTTGTGCACTTTTTCCACATAGATATAACATTTTCAAGACCATTAACATTAACTATGTCTTCAAATTCATTTAAAATTTCGGTCAAAAGCTTTTTTCTTGTTATCTGCTTTCCTGTTAATTTTTTTAACGATGTTGCTCCTGGTTCTTTTTTTTCAGGATCATTATTAACATTAATACCCATGCCTACGTTTATAAATGTAACAATATCCCCTTCCGCTTCCATTTCAGAAAGCATACCTGAAACCTTCTTTCCGTCAGCCAGAATATCATTTGGCCATTTTACCATGGCATCAACACCGTATAGTTTGCGTAATACCCTGACTAAGGTAAGAGAAGCTGCAAAGTTTATCAGCGGGCTTAACACCGGTGATATTTGCGGCCTTAGGATAATTGTAAAATATAGACCGCCTTTAGAAGAATGCCAGACCCTTTTTAACCGTCCTCTTCCCTTTGTCTGACATCCCGCAATAACAACAGTAAAATCAGGACTCCCTTTTCTTGCAAGCTCTCTTGCTATGTCCATTGTAGAAGTCACTTTAGAAAAATACTGAATCTTTGATTCTCTTTCGGGAAATTCCCACGGAAAAAGTACGTCAGGAGATCCTGCAAGTTGATATCCATTTGAAGTGGTTATTATATTATATCCAAATTCCTGAAGCTTTTTAATATGTTTCCAGATTGAAACCCTTGAAATCCCAAGCTTGGAACTAAGTTTCTCCCCTGAAACAACTCCCTTTTTTTCCTGTAAGGTACTAAGGATACGACCTTTCATGTTATAAACCATCCTTTTGAGCCAATTTCAAAACGTCCCATTTTTCCCAATCTCTGCGTCAGGCTCAAATTTTAATCCTCGAAATACTACATGTATTTACCCCAAGGGCATTTACTACGCGGCACCTGTGGTTAAAATTTTCGCCTTCCTTGACCTTGAACAAACTGAAACGTTTTGAAACTAGCTCTTTTGGTTAACCATTCCAAAGAGTCACGTTAACGACACTTTCATCAAGTGTCAACTATAATTATTGTAATCAGGTGATTAGACTGAAGGTTGAAGGCTTTTAGGGACAAATCATACGCGATCACACAAAACTTAGGGCATTTGAGCTGGCTGACGACGCAGCAGTATTGGTATATCGGGTGACCCCAGGGAGTTGGATGATCTGAATTCTCAAATGCGGCGGGCAGCGTTTTCGGATTGTCGAAACAGAGAATGTCTTGAATGGTTTAATTCGAGCGTTACGAGATGATTGATATACTTCAGCCTTCGGTCTTCAGCTTCAATACCTGAGTTACAAATTATTTAAGTAAAACTTTTCACAAAATTATGGTAATTTTTTCTATATTGTTATATTATGTTATCAATTTAAAAAAACCTTCTGTTTTGTATTATTTGAATAACTGTCTTATAAACTTGACAATTATTCTTATCTATTATATTTGGCATGAAGTTTGCTTTGAGTTATCGGGAAAAAGTACCGTTTTACAAATGTCTCTAATCATAAAAAGGTTTTCCCTTGATAAACACAATAAAGAAGGAAATATTAAAACATGATAATGGCGGAAGACGTGCGGGGAATGACCGGCGGGAGTTTACATATTATGATTACACGCCGGAAAGAAGGTCATCCGAAGACCGCAGAAGCGGATTTGACCGCAGAATAAAACTCTTCATAGATAAAATAACCATAGACCGCAGAGAAGATTTCGATAATGCCTCATTATCTCCCTGTTAAATTTACCACGTAAGACATGGTTATCACAAATATAACTAACCAATTAAACAACATCTCTGTGTTCTCTACGAGCACAGTAGCGAAAAATAATTTTTTACAACGCCATCAAAACTAATGAATTCTTAAAAGTCCGATTTATACGATTTCGTAAAGATTTCAAATTCAAGACTTGCCCCACTAAAGCGGAATAATCATAAGGCATACTGATCGTACGTTGAATGATTTCGAAATGCTGCACAACGTCCCGCTGAACTAAAACGTGAGACTTTTTTACGAGACCGTCAAAACTTAGGAATACTTTCATGCTGGAAGGCACCCCGAAACCCGTTATTATCAAATTGGTAGATGGAACAAAGGCCAGAGGTTCTATTTTCGTTTATTAAGGAAAGCGAATAAGCGATATTATTAAAAATGCTGATAAATTTATCGTCCTTTACAATACCTCAATAGCAGGTTTTCGTGATAAAACGGCTATTTTGAATAAAGAACAGATATTATATATAATTCCGGAAGATTGATCGATATTGTTAACACAATGAGGCATTTTAAAATGGTAATTTTGCAAAGGTCTCTTATAATCTTTCCAATAATCTGTCATGTATATTGTCGAACCCGCCGTTGGACATAATCAGGATAAGATCACCCGGTTTTACCGTGTCCACCAGAAAATCAATAATCAATTCTGTATTTGAAAAAAAGTAAGCATCCCTTCCCTGGTTTTTCAGGTCAGACACCAGCTTTTCAGATGAAAACCGCTCAGCATGAGGAATCTTTTCAAGTAATGGTGGTTTGCGGATACATATAAGATCAGCCAATTCAAAAGAACCTGGATAAATATTCTGAAAAACCTTTCTCATGGAAGAATTTGTCCTTGGTTCAAAGACGGCAATAATTCTCCCCTCTGTATAGAAAGGCTTAACAGCTTTGATTGTTTCTCTTACTGCAGTTGGATGATGGGCAAAATCATCCATAACCGTTATGCCTCTTTTATTTCCGCGTATCTCCTGTCTTCGTTTTATACCTTTAAAGGTTTCAAGAGCTCCGGCAATGATTTCACATGGTATGTTCAACCTGTCGGTAACTGCAATTGTTGATAAAATATTTAACAGGTTGTGCATGCCGATAAGGTTTGTTTTAAAGGTTCCAAAGGCCCTTCCCTGCTTTAAAACCTCAAAAATGGTCCACGGAGGATCTATGGAGATATTTTGTATCCGCCATTTTGAATCCATCTCCATGCCGTATCTTTCAACATTGCATTGCATGCCTTTTATAAGCTCCTCTACATTTTTATCGGCATCAAACGCAACAAGAGTGTTCTTTTGTGTAATTGAGGATATAAACCTGTCAAAGGCTTGTTTAACATGATTCATATCTTTGAATATATCCGCATGATCGAATTCAACGCTGGTAAGCACTGCAACGTATGGATTATAATGTAAAAATTTCGGCCCTTTATCAAAAAAGGCCGTGTCGTACTCATCACCCTCGATGATAATATGCTCGCCTTTTCCAAGGCGATAGTTGCTGTCAAAATTTTTTAATAATCCTCCTATCATGAACGTAGGGTCAAGACGGGCTTTATAGAGTATCCAGGCAAGAATAGAAGATGTTGTCGTTTTACCGTGCGTACCTGCAATTATTATCGGCTTTTTGCCTGCTGCAATAAACCGGTTTAATGCCTGGGGCATGGAACAAAAATAAAGGCCCAATTTATCTGTTTCAATAACCTCGATGTTATCTTTTGAAACTGCATTCCCAACCACTACAAGATCTGTATCATGAGTGATATTTTTCTCGTTAAAACCATCGGCAACCTTTATGCCTTTCTGTGCAAGAAAGCTGCTCATGGGGGGATATATTTTCCGGTCTGACCCCGTTACTTCAAAACCCATATCCTTTAGCATGCTTGCAAGCGCTCCCATACCCGTACCACACACTGCAATCAGATGAATTTTTTTAACATGTTTCGGAATTCTGTTTTTACTTAAATCCATTAATGATACACTCCCTTATGACTACTCATGTAGTCAGGCTGAAGTTGTTTAGACTGAAGGCTGAAGGGGTCATAAAGCACGATTACCGTACTTTGGCGAAATGTGATTTTTGCACCAAACATGGCTTCAAAATGCGCTTTTGCCTAACAGTCTTCAGCCTTCAGCCTATCCACCTTAGTACACTCCCTTTACGAAAATTTTTTCAAGAAATCATTGAATCATCTGTTTTTTTAATTCATTATAAAGAAAACATAATTCATAAACAAAAACAAGGATGGCAATATATGGACAAAGAAATTAAAAAGGTTTTAAAGGATTTCTCCAAAGGTTCCGGGCGCTTAACAGTCCTAACCGGAGCCGGTATATCTGCAGAAAGCAATATCCCTACTTTTCGCGGGCCCGAGGGATTCTGGACAGTAGGTTCAAGGGAATACCATCCCCAGGAAATGGCAACATACCAAATGTTTATGAAAAATCCTGATGAAGTCTGGAAATGGTATTTGTATAGACTCGGTATCTGTAGAAAAGCCGACCCGAATAAAGGCCATCTTGCTTTAGTGGAAATGGAAAAATTCTTTCAAGACCGTTTCACCTTAATCACGCAAAATGTTGACGGTCTGCACCTGCGTGCAGGCAATAGTTTAGAAAACACTTATCAGATACACGGCAATATTTTTTTTACACGCTGCGCTTATGAATGCACTTCAACTATTTATCCTATCCCCATTAATCTTCGAGCGATAACGAAAGGCGAAGATCTTGACGAATCACAGAAAAAACTACTATTTTGCCCTGAATGTGGAAGGTACGCCCGTCCCCATGTATTGTGGTTTGATGAAGTCTATAATGAAAATTTTTATCGCTATCACAGCTCAATCCATGTTGCCGGCCAGACTGAATTGCTTATAATTGTGGGAACATCAGGTGCAACAAACCTGCCCAATATGGTGGCCCGGGAAGTAAAAAATCAGAACGGAATCATCCTGGATATAAATATCGAGGAGAATCCGTTCTCAAATCTGGCTTTAAAAAGCGAGAGAGGATATTTCATCAAGGAACCGAGCAGTATTGCGCTGCCTGAAATAATGGAAATATTTAAGACCTGAGCTATTCCATTAATTCACCGAAAACCTCCTCTGCTGCTTTAATTGTCCTATCAACATGTTCTATGGTGTGTGCTGAAGAAACAAAAAGGGCCTCGAACTGAGACGGGGCAAGATAAATTCCTTTTTCCAACATCCCTTTATAATAGGCTGAGAACATCTTCAGATCACTTGTTTTTGCCTCGTTAAAATTATTTACCTTTTTATCTGTAAAAAAGAGCCCCATCATTGAACCGACCCTGTCCACAGAGACCTTTATGCCTGCTTGTTTCGCAGCTTTTTTAAAACCTGCAGCAAGTCGATCTGACTTTTCTTCCAGTTTTTCGTAAAAACCTGGCTTTTTTACCTGTTCAAGTGTCGCAATACCTGCCGCCATAGCCACAGGATTGCCGGAAAGTGTCCCGGCCTGGTATATCGAGCCTTGCGGTGCTATTTTTTCCATGATATCACGCCTGCCGCCATATGCTCCCACCGGCAAACCTCCTCCTATAATTTTTCCAAAACAGGATATATCAGGAATGATTCCATATAATGATTGTGCACCACCATATGCCACTCTAAAACCGGTCATAACCTCGTCAAATATAAGCAAGCTGTCGTTTTTCTTCGTCAGCTCCCTCAATGTTTCTAAAAAACCGTCAGCAGGCCTAACAAGTCCCATGTTCCCTGCAACAGGCTCTACAATGATACAGGCTATCTTTTTCCCCTGCTCTTTCATGATTTCTTTAACACAATCAATATCATTATAAGGAAGCGAAAGAGTGTTTGCGACAAATGATTCCGGCACACCGGGGCTTCCTGGAATGCCCAGCGTGGCGACCCCGGATCCTGCTTCCACAAGAAGTGAATCCGCATGACCATGGTAGCATCCGTCAAATTTAATTATCTTATCCCGCCCTGTAACCCCGCGGGCAAGCCGTATTGCGCTCATAGTGGCTTCCGTACCGGAGTTCACCATTCGTACCATCTCAACCGATTCAACAGCTTCAATAACAAGTTCGGCAAGCCTGACTTCAAGATCGGTTGGCGCACCGAAACTGGTACCCCGTTCCAGAACATCCGTAATAGCTTCAATAACCGTAGGATGCCTGTGTCCAAGGATCATAGGTCCCCATGAACCTATATAATCTATAAAGCTGTTGCCGTCTGAATCATAAATCATGCATCCGTCAGCATGATCTATAAAAAGCGGCTTTGCCCCAACCGACTTGCATGCGCGTACAGGACTGTTGACGCCACCGGGGATCACACCCAAAGCCTTATTAAAAAGTATATCTGATTTTTCATGATTCATTTTTTAATCCTTTCCTTTCTATTTCCAAATCTGTTGACATTTTTATTGATAAGAGTGAATAAAAAACTGATGGAATATACATAGTTTTTTAAACAATGTAAATAGTGTCATTCATGGCCGAATTTAATGCTGACCAGTCAAGTTGAATATATGAGTTGATTGATTTTGGCAGTGTCTGCCCGAAGGGCTTGTGTTTATTTCTTTTCGCCCTCTCAGCGAAAAGAAATAAGATGAAACTCTCTGCGTGCTCTGCGTCTCGAAAGAGCGGAGCGAATGGGCGGTTATATAATACCATGTGAACATATACAAAAAGGTTTTAATAAATGGGTCAACTAAAATCCCCAAAACAACTCGCCAAATTTATTTCCTACATGCTGGAGCGCAGACCTGATGAGTTCGGACTGGTGCCGGATACTGACGGGTTTGTCAAAATTAAGGAATTATTAAAGGCGATTTGTGTAGAAGAAGGCTTAAGATATGTACGCAGGTTCCATATTGATGAAATCCTTATTACCTTACCTGACTCGCCCATTGAAATTTCAGACAAACTTGTCCGTGCAAAATCCCGTGAGCATTTGCCGGAGCGCATACCGGAACAAACTCCTCCTAAACTCCTTTATACCTGTGTAAGACAAAAAGCGTATCCCTTTGTCATGGATAAAGGGATATTCCCCATAGGCCGCGGGCATGTTATTCTTTCATCTGAAAAAGAACTGGCTGAAAAAATGGGAAAACGAATAGATCATACCCCGGTGCTCCTTACAGTTCAAACCCAAAAGTCCAGTAATAATGGTGTAGTATTTTTTCAGGCAGGAGATTTACTTTTTATTGCGGAGACCATCCCCGTTGGCTGTTTTACAGGTCCGCCCCTGCCAAAAGAAAAACCTGAGTCTAAAAAAGAAGACACTTTAAAAAAAGAAAAACCAAAAAACCTTCCAGGTACTTTTTTAATGGATTTGACTGATAAAAAGGATCACAATAAAAGATCCAAACACGAAAGAAAACGAAAAGAAATTGCCTGGAAAAAGGAAAGAAAAAAGATTAAAAGGAAAAAAGAAAATATGTGGGATATATGACGAACTTTTACATTTCCCAAAAATCTAACATTTTTTCTTGCTGTCATCTACACTGGTTATCCGGCCGTTTTTGTCAAAAAATAAATTGACAGTAAGTTTTAAAACTGATACCAAGCTTACCGTTTAGTAACCTAATTCACCGGGCCGTTAGCTCAACTAGGCAGAGCACCTGACTCTTAATCAGTAGGTTCGGGGTTCGATTCCCCGACGGCCCACCACATAATTTTTTCGTAAAAATCACCTAAAGCGCCTCACCGGAAAGAAATCGTCCTCACAAAGCAAACTTTCATCCGAATCGTTAATTTTCACAGTTTTTTATCTACTGAGACAATCTCAATATTTCACACTGGGATAATTACAAGAACCGTAAAAACTTAATCTCTTGATTTAAAGCACATTTTCAGTTATAATAAGTGTTTTATTTTTATTACAAATCAACCTGATTCTAACTATCATTCACCGGCTGGCTTGGATTGTTCATTTCTTAAACGATCAAAATATTGAAAAACACCTTCAATTTGCCGGGAATTAAGTAAATGAAAGAAAGCATGAGTCTTAACCTTGCCAAACGATCAACTTTCTTTCTATGATTTGGATACAGTTATGACTAAAAAACCGACCTATGAAGAATTAGAAAAAAGAGTCCTCGAATTAGAAAGAGCTGAGTTTGAGCAGAAACGGGCCGAGGAGACGTTACGAGATAGCGAGCAATTCATGATCAGTATATTCGAGAGCATTCAGGATGGTATTAGTGTTCTGAATCCTGACCTTTCCATACGGCATGTTAATGGCGTCATGAAAAAATGGTATTCAGAGAACCTCCCTCTTGAAGGCAAAAAATGTTTCGAGTGCTATCATAATGCCAACAGGCCATGTGACTCTTGCCCTACACTGCGCTGTATAGAATCAGGGAAGACGGAAACGGATATCGTTCCTGGGCTTCCTGATTCTGATGTTAACTGGGTTGAACTTTTCAGTTATCCTATAAAAGATGCGAATTCGGATAAAATAACAGGAATTGTTGAATTTGTTCGTGACATCACCGATCTCAAACAGGCTCAGGAAGAGAACCTAAAGCGTCAGCAGTACCTCGAATCGGTGTTCTACCACGCACCCGACGCCGTCGTTACCATGGATTCGGAACACCGGGTTGTCGACTGGAATCGCGGCGCTGTCAATATGTTCGGCTATACGTCCGAAGAGACGATCGGCGTTCAACTGGACGATCTGGTAGCGCTCGGAGAAAGCCACGTCGAGGCCGGCGGTATAACACGGAAGGTGCTGTCCGGACAGCGACTGGAGGCGTTTGAAACGATGCGCTACCGAAAAGACGGTACGCCTTTGCGCGTGATTGCCGCAGGCTCTCCTATCATGATAGACGGCGTCATAACGGGAGTTGTTGCTGTCTATACTGATATTACTGACCGGGTACGTGCCGAGGACTCGTTGAGGGAAAGTGAGCAAAAGTTCCGAACATTGGTCCATCAATCGCCGTTCGGTATAGCCCTGATTGAAAAAGATGGCCGCTACCAATATACCAACCCCGAATTTAAGAACATGTTCGGATATACGATCGAAGACGTCCCCACCGGTGCCGTCTGGCTCCGGAAAGCTTACCCGGACAAAACGTATCGGAACACAGTGGTTCAAACGTGGAAAGCAGATCTTAAACAAAACGAATCCGGACAACCCCGACCGCGTGTGTTTACCGTTACATGCAAGGATGGATCCAGCAAAGACATCCAGTTCAGACCGGTCACTATGGAAAACAAGAACCAGTTCGTGATTTACGAGGACATCACCGAAAAGACAAA
>RCNC010000506.1_pt1 | contig 24993 bp, 24 predicted proteins | sample 2041301 | NCBI WGS metagenome assembly RCNC01 (sample SAMN09708231, study PRJNA481090) | Marine sediment metagenome, whole genome shotgun sequencing project. | biome: marine sediment; feature: ocean; material: sediment; isolation source: Sewage treatment plant 13A marine sediment (STP13A) ...
CCACCCGGCGCCACCCGCATCAGGAAAAACGCCACGGTGATCAACATCAGCAATGTCGGGATCAGACCCACCAGACGCCGTAAGGTATGTCTCAACATGCCGGAATCCTGAATCATCAGACCGTACCCCCTGAAGTGGTATCTACCCCATCGGGAACATCTTCTTCAGGTATTACTGATTCGATTGTCTCTTCTGGTATTGTTGTTTCGTTTTGCTCCACTGGTACGCCTGCTTCCTGCTCAGTCACGGATGATTCAGATTCCAGGCCTATCTCTTCCACACCTATCTCTTCCACACCAGTCTCTTCCACACCCGTCCCGTCCCCGGTTGTTTCTTCCGGAGAAGTCACATCCTCTGCTTCATCAGTGGAAACGGCATCATTTCTCTGCCCGGTCACGGTGATCTCTTCCAGCAATTCAGATTCAGCCTTCAGAAAAAACATATCCTTGCTGTAATGGTGATCCATTACATTGGCTTGCCAGCCTTTAAGACGCGGGTTAACCATGCGTTTTGTGACATAGGTGTATAGCGGGATAAATGGCGTTTCCGTCAATAGCAAACGTTCGGTCTCAAACATCAGACGTCTGCGTCTGGAAGGAATACGTTCAGCTGCAACCTCATCAAGAAGGGAATCGTACATATTGTTAGAGTAACCGAAGTCATTGCGACCGTGTCCGGTACGGAACAGGTTTAAAAAGCTGTAAGCATCCGCATAGTCGGAGATCCAGCCAGCCTGAAATACCTGTGTCAGCACCTTTCGTTCACGATTTTGCAAAAACACCTTATACTCTTCATTCAGCAATGTCGCCTGCACACCCAGGACCTGCTTCCATAGTGAGGATGCCGCCAGGGCCATCTTTTTGTTGTTGTCGCCATTGGTGTAGCGAATTTCAAACCTCAGTGGATTTTCTTCTGAATAACCTGCTTCGGCATACAGACGCCGGGCTTCCGCGTTGCGTTCATCCTGGGTCCACTCCGCCCATTCCGGTACCGGTGATACATAATCCCTGATACCTGGAGGTACCAGCGTGTAGGATGGTAGTTCACCAAACTGGGTGACCTTTTCCGTCAGCAAATCCCTGTCGATAGCCAATGCCAAGGCCCGTCTGAGCCCCGGGTTCTCGATAAATGGTTCACGCTCAAGATTAAAACCAAAATAGTATGAGCCCAGCCAGGGACTGATCATCAGTTCGTCCGGAAAATGTTTCTTCAACCATGCGAATTGATTGCTCGGCACCTCGGCAGTCCAGTGTAGCCTGCCCTTTCGGAAACGCTTCAGGGCTGTGGACTGATCTTCAAACGGGTAATAAAAGACCTTTTCCAGAACAACGTTCTCTGCATTCCAGTAGTTTTTATTTTTGACCAGTTCAATGCTCGAACGTATGGTCCAGTCTTTGAGAATATATGCACCATTTGATATCAGGTTACCCGGACGGGAAAACGAATGGCCGTGTTCCAGTACATTTGCCTCGTGCACCGGGTAGGTCGAGGAATGGCTTAAAAGGTGAAGGAAATAAGGCGTCGGATCCCGCATGATGATTTGCAGGGTAAACTCATCCATGGCGATGACACCCAATTCACTCGTTGGCAGTTTGCCGGCAAGTACTTCTTCAGCATTCTCAATCGGCAGCAGAACCTGGGCATAGGCAGATGCCGTCGCAGGATCGGCACTGCGTCTTAAGCCGTAAACAAAATCTTTTGCAGTGACGGGATCACCGTTCGACCAAAGGGCGTCACGCCTCAGATAAAAAGTAAAGGTTTTTCCGTCCCTGCTGATGTTCCAGCGTATCGCTGCACCGGGAATAATACGTCCTTCAGGGGATTCGGCAGTCAGACCTTCAAACAGATCCCGTAAGATGTGCGCCGAGGGCAGACCTTCGGCCAGGTGCGGATCCAGCGTTTGTGGTTCCTCACCATTATCGCGGTGCAGTACCTGCTCCGGGGCCAAAATGGATGGGATCGGCCGACCATCCTCAGTCAGCACAAGATCAACCGGGTGGGCATGACGATCAACCGTTGACGGGTTCCGGCTGTCACTGCCACAGGCACCAAGAAATAGTACCAGGATAGGCAGCAGGAAAAATTGGCGCAGGTGGCTCACAAGATCAGTCTTTCCTCTCTTTCATTACCCACTGCAACATCTCACCTTAATAAAGACTATATAATACATTACGATCATCGTTCCTTGCACTGAACAAACGGACTCTCGTCGTTAGTTTATGGCAAGTAATTACAGGTCTTCGTTCCATTTCGACAAAAAATAAATGTGGAGTGTCACACTTGAAAGAATCCGGTAACCCAAACCATATCGAAAATCGTCAGCAACTGGTTGAATACCTTGAATCCGGTTGTAAACCAAAATCCGAATGGAAACTGGGTACAGAACACGAAAAATTTGGTTTCACCACCAACGATCTACGCCCGCTACCCTATGAAGGCAGAAGCAGTATACGGGCAGTACTTGACGGTCTGGCGGATCAATTCAGCTGGAAGCCGGTCAAAGAGCAGGGCAAGATCATTGCTCTACTGGATGATGCAGGCGCGTCCATAACACTTGAGCCAGGTGGTCAGCTTGAACTCTCAGGGGCCTTGCTTGAAAACGTACATCAGACCTGTGATGAGGTTTACACACACCTGAAGCAGGTCAAAACCATTTCTGAACCGCTCGGTGTGGCCTTTCTGGGTATGGGCTTTCAACCCAAGTGGGAACGAAAAGACATGCAATGGATGCCCAAGGGCCGCTACCGCATCATGCGTGATTACATGGACAAACGTGGCAATCTTGGCCAGGACATGATGAGCCGTACCTGCACGGTACAGGTCAACCTGGATTTCAGCTCTGAAGCAGATATGGTCAAGAAATTCCAGGTTGCGCTGGCTCTGCAACCGGTTGCTACCGCATTATTCGCCAATTCACCTTTTGTCGACGGTAAACCCTGTGGATACCTCAGTTACCGCTCACACGTATGGGAAGATACCGATCCTGATCGTACCGGGATGCTACCTTTTGTATTCGATTCATCGATGGGGTTTGAGCGCTACGTCGACTACATGCTGGATGTGCCGATGTACTTCATTTATCGGAATGGCGAGTATATTGATGCTTCCGGTCAGTCCTTCCGCGATTTCATGAACGGCACTTTACCTGCGCTGCCGGGTGAAATACCCATTCTTCAGGACTGGGAAGATCATCTGACAACTGCTTTTCCCGAGGTCCGCCTGAAACGATACATGGAAATGCGCGGCGCAGACGGAGGCCCATGGCGGAAGCTATGCGCCCTGCCGGCCTTTTGGGCCGGGGTGCTGTATGACGAACCGGTACTCGAAGCCGCCTGGGACCTGGTACGGGACTGGAATATGGAAGAACGTTTACAGCTAAGAAAAGACGCACCAAAATTGGGTCTGAAGACGACAATCCGCAAGCGGACACTTCAGTCCATAGCGTTGGAGGTTTTGGAAATGGCATCCACCGGCCTGACCGCCCGAAACCGCCTGAGCGCCGCCGGTGAAAACGAAACCGGTTTCCTTGAGACCCTGTTTGCAAATACCTATGCAGGCACAACACCAGCAGAGAAAAAACTCGAGCTATATCATGGCCCCTGGAAAGGTACGGTTGACCCGGTTTTTACCGAGGGAGCGTATTAAAACCCGTATCCCGCGTGGGTAACGTAACATCCCGTGGGTAACAAGTTACCCACCCTACGTCCTTGATGCTTAATCCTTTTCACACGGATCACCGAACCAACCACAAATTCGTGGGGTGCGTAAAACGTTTCACACGCATCGCCACGGATTCGTAGGGTGGGTAACTTGTTACCCACGATTAACCGAACAGACCAAAAATTCGTAACATCCCGTGGGTAACGTGACATCCCGTGGGTAACGTGACATCCCGTGGGTAACGTAACATCCCGTGGGTAACAAGTTACCCACCCTACGTTCTATTGGCACCGTCATTACGCTGGCAGAGCGCCAACAATAAATCTCAACACACAACCCCACACATAGCACCGTCATGTGGTTACGGGTTGGTTTCTATATTCCAGACTACTAATTGCCACTCGTCGGTATTGTCAGACTTGTGGTAATAGCCGATATAGTAGGTGCTGCCGAGCTCAAAATTCACTTCCAGGTCAGGTGCGCTGCTGAGTTGCAGCCTGGTGTCTGTTATCGGGCAGTTTGTGGTATCCAGTATGGCTTTGCCATTGATCGCGTGGACACCGGGTTCGATTAAAAAACTCTTTGCTGATACCGCCCTCTTCTCGCCATCAATTTTGTTGACGGCAATCGCGGCAAGACAATCGGCAGGACGGGCAATATGTGTCACTACTTTGGCCATACCGCTCAGCTGCAATTCTGTGGGAAGTGGAACCAATTCCAGTTCGGTATCATCGAATTGTGCAAATAGCGCCGGTACTGCCAATAGCAGCAGCCACGGAAAAAGTATTTTTACGGCTTGCTGCACGGTTTACCGAATCAGAAAGGCAGTCTTAACTGAGCATTAATCGCCAGCATCTGCTGTCTGAAAACGTTCTTGATCCGCCGCAAGGCTTCATCGGTATCGGCTTCGAATCGCAAGACCAGAATCGGTGTGGTATTGGATGCACGCACCAGGCCCCAACCATCGGAAAAATCGGCACGCACACCGTCAATGGTGGTGATTTTGGCATCGGCAAAACGTGCTTTCTCCTGCATCTGCGCAACGAAAGCGTGGTTTTCGCCTTCTTTCATATGACATTTCAATTCCGGCGTGCTGATGCTGTTTGGCAGGTCATTAAGAACCTCTGCGGCGTCACGCTCATCATTCGCCAGGATTTCCAACAACCTTGCAGCCGAGTAGATACCACAATCGAAACCATACCAACGTTCCTTGAAGAAGAAATGCCCGCTCATCTCACCCGCAAACGGTGCGTCGACTTCTTTCATCTTGTTCTTTATCAACGAATGACCGGTTTTATACATCATGGGTTTACCACCGGCTTCCTCGATAACAGTGTGCAAATGGCCCGTACATTTAACGTCATAGATAATGGTCGAACCCGGCACCCTGCCCAGGATGTCTTTTACGAACAACATCATCAGACGATCCGAATAGATGATTTCTCCATTGGATGTGACCACACCCAGACGGTCTGCGTCACCATCGAATGCCACGCCAATGTCCGCATCCATCAGTTTGACCGCTTCGATCAGGTCAACGAGGTTTTTCGGTTCACTTGGATCAGGATGATGATTCGGGAATGTGCCATCAACCTCGTCAAACAAGGTAAAAACATCAGCACCAATACCACGCAATACGTCAGCGGCACACACACCACCGATTCCATTTCCACAGTCAGCCACCACTTTCAAGGGTCTTGCCAGCTTGATATCACTGGAAATTCTTTCGCGGTATTGACTCAGCATCTCTTTCTGACTGATTTTACCCCGGCCCACACGCAGGTTACCGCTCTTGATACGTGCATACATACCGGTGATGTCGTCACCCGCCTGGGTAATGCCGCCGATCAGCATTTTGATGCCATTGTATTCCGGCGGATTATGACTGCCGGTTACCATCACACCCGTGCCCTTGCCAAGCTCATAAGCGGCAAAATAGAGCACACCTGTTGGCACAGCACCAATATCTATGACATCACAACCCGTCGATGCGATGCCTTCGATCATACCCGCGATAAGATCCGGACCTGAATCCCGGCCATCCCGTGCAACCACAACAGGACCAGCATCCTGCTCCAGTGTGAGGCTGCCAACAACCTGACCAACCTGACGGGTAACTTCCGCATCCAGCGTTTTATCAACGATACCGCGAATATCGTAGGCTCTGAAGATACTTTCTACCAACTCCACAGGTGGCAGGACTTTTTTACGAGGCATACTCATTTTCTCCAAATTGAAACCAAGATCCGGCAAGTCAATGGCACTCATACCATCACCGACATCGGCATCTGTACTAACTTGCTGCTGAGACAGAGGGGGGTCCGGCTCATCCATAACAGCATCTTCACCCACATCGACACTCTCTGGTAAGAACTCAATCAGCTCCGGATCTTCGCGCAGCTCTTCCGGTGGCTTTTGTGGTCGAATTTTTAACATCAGTCCAAGAGTGAGTAAAGACAGACCAACAACCAGCAACATTGGACGTAAGATACCCATGGAACTGGTGGCACCCACCTCTTGTTTTATGCCCATGCGAATCAGGGATGTCGAGATACGCAGCCAAACGAGGCGCTCGGTCGCAGTGGGCGGCTCGGCAAAATCACTGAGCATGGTTGGCTTGAACTGGCCATTATATTGGTCAAGTGCAAAAAAACCGGGCTCGGATAAGGATGAATGGAAAACCGAGATTAAAACGTCCGGATTTATTTTGGCCAACATATAACCATTTGGTGAATCTTCCGCTCCGATCCGCACCGCCAGTGCCAGGTAGGCTTCTGCGCCCCGGCCATGGATTTGGGCCAATGCCCGGGCGGTTTCCTCTGCTGACAACAACAGATTGAGGACGGTGTAACCATATGGCCCCAGATCTTTGCCTCGAAGTGTGTCCAGGTCTGCATCGAACAACTCGATTTTGATGAGTTCCGGAATACGGCCTCTGACATACTGCTGCAGGTTGGGGAGTTTGCCCGGCTCCGCCACAGCAATGGCCGCCAGTTCCTGTACCTGTTGATCTTCCAATACACGGTGGATGTTTTGAACCATATCACCGACTTCGCCCATGCTTAATTGAGCACGCTCGAGTGTTGCTGTATTTTCCTGGTGACTTGCACCACCCGCAAACAATAATATGGCCAGCACAAGCAGCGCTGCTGCACCAACGGCCATCAAAATATGGGGATTGAGACGCTCAATACGCCGTAAATTTATATCAATCAGGTTTTTGAAATCGATATTTTTACCAATTTTAATCTCTGGAGTTTTCATTGCTGGCCTGTATGTCCAAATCCGCCTGCACCACGCTCGCTGGCATCAAATGAATCGACGACCTCAAAGTTGGCCATGATCACAGGCACGAATACCAATTGCGCAATTCGCATGCCGGGTTCTATTTCAAACGGCTTGTCTGAACGGTTCCAGCAGGACACATAGACCTGACCCTGGTAATCACTGTCAATCAAACCCACCAGGTTACCCAGTACCAGGCCATGTTTGTGACCCAATCCGGATCGCGGAAGGATGACTGCAGCCATACCCGGATCGGATATGTGCATGGCGAATCCCGTTGGTATCAACAGGGTTTCACCCGGGTGAACGATCGTGTTGCTTTCCACACAGGCGCGAAGGTCCATTCCTGCGGAACCATCGGTAGCATGTACGGGCAAGGGAATTTCCTGACCCAGCCTTGGGTCGATTTTCTTTAGCTGGACGGCTTTTATCCTTGACTTATCCACACGACATCCCTTTTCCATTGCGCTTAATTTTAATGCAGATGCCATCATACCAAGCCTTTGCCTTGTAGTCTGCAACACAGCAGAAGAACGGTTTCATCCTACAAATACTGCCTACGGGTGTCGCTATACGCTGGCGTGTCGATGCATCAGCATGATTAAGCAATGATCTGAAGACGAACTGACAAAGACAAACCAAAAAGAAAACATTATGAAACCAGCCAGCCTGCAAGCGAACAAGCCTCAAAACCAGACACCGGAACACAAACAGCCCGACCTGCTGTCCGATGCCGAATTGCTCGGTAAACTTCTGTACCCCGATACAGCACAACGATCAGGCGTCCAGTTGGCTGAGTCCCTTTTGCAGCGCTTTGATGGTTTACGCGGACTCCAGATTGCCAGTCGTCTGACAACCCAGGAGCGCAAGGGCCTGGATGACGAAGCGGCTTTCCAGATCCGCCTGGCCCGTGAACTTGTCCGCCGTCAGCTGAAGCAGTCATTACAACGGGGTGTTTCACTAACCAGCCCGGCAATGACCATGGAATATTTGCAAACCTTGCTGAGAGATCGCAGACGTGAGATTTTCACCTGCCTGTTTCTGGATACAAGACACCGTGTCATTGCTTCAGAAGACCTTTTTCAGGGCTCAATTGACGGCGCCTGTGTGTATCCCCGGATCGTGGCGGAAAGGGCTCTCAGGCTCAGCGCAGCAGCCGTTATCGTGGCGCACAACCACCCTTCCGGTGTCAGCGAACCAAGCCTTGCGGACCAGGCCATTACCCGTCGTTTGAAAGACGCTTTACTGCTTTTGGAAATCCGCTTGCTGGATCATTTCGTAGTGGGTGATGGCCCACCGGTTTCGATGGCTTCGAGGGGAATGTTGTAATAAAATGGACCGAATGCTAATTGACCGGATGATAATGACGGTTATTCAGTAAATTTGATTGCATATCGGCTCACAGTACGGTATAAAGTGCGGCTCATTTTTGAAAGTACAGAAACGGAATAATCTAATGTCCAGAGTTTGTCAGGTAACCGGTAAACGTCCAATTTCCGGAAATAATGTGGCGCATTCAAATGTTAAGACCAGGCGTCGCTTTTTGCCCAATATTCACCGTCACCGTTTTTGGGTGGAAAGTGAAAACCGTTGGGTTCGCTTACGTATTTCCACCAAGGGATTGCGTATCATCGATAAGAAAGGCATCGATGCCGTTTTGAAAGACCTGCGTGCGCGCGGCGAAAAGTTCTGAGGAGCGTAAATCATGGCTAAATCATCAAGAGATAAAATCCGCCTGGTGTCTTCCGCTAAAACCGGTCACTTTTACACCACGGACAAGAACAAGAGGAACACTCCTAAAAAAATGGAGATGAAGAAATACGATCCCGTGGTCCGCAAACACGTGATGTACAAGGAAGCCAAAATTAAGTAAAGGCTCCGCGGTAAGTAATTAATCGACGGTATCCATTGAAAAACCCGCTCCTGTAGCGGGTTTTTTTGTGCCTGCGTTTAGGTAGGTCGTAACAACCCTGCTTCAAGGTATCCCCTGATACAATACTGTCTGACACTCAGGTCTGAACCACCTATGCCCGAATTACCAGAAGTTGAAACAACACTCAGGGGAATTGAGCCACACCTGTTAAATCAACGAGTCACCCGTGTCATCGTCCGTGACCCAAGATTGCGCTGGCCGGTACCTGCCGAGGTCAGCAAGGCGGAGGGACAGCAATTTATCAGCCTTCAAAGACGCGGCAAATACCTGCTGCTGAAACTTCAGCAAGGCGGCCTGATCATCCACCTGGGCATGTCCGGTTCATTGCGTATTTTGCAGCAGGCCTCACCCCCGGAAAAACATGACCACGTTGATGTCGAGCTGGATAATGGTGTTTGCCTGCGGTTTAACGACCCACGTCGATTTGGTGCTTTTTTATGGGTGGATGGCGAGATGGAGTCACATGAGCTGTTAAGCAGTCTCGGCCCTGAACCCCTGTCTGATGAATTTACCGCAGACTATTTATACAAACAATCGCGCGACCGGAAAGTGGCCATTAAGAATTTCATCATGAATGGTCACGTCGTTGTAGGTGTCGGCAATATTTATGCATCAGAATCCCTGTTCATGGCAGGTATCCACCCGCAACGTGCCGCTGGCAGAGTCTCCCGCCAACGTTACGAGGGTTTGGTTGCTGCCATCCGTGACGTATTGGATCGGGCCATCAAACAAGGCGGAACCACCTTACGGGATTTTGTAAATTCTGACGGAGCCCCGGGCTATTTCGCCCAGGAACTGCTGGTTTACAATCGCGCCGGCAGCGATTGTTTTCAGTGCGGCGCACCCATCCGGCAAAAGGTCATTGGTCAGCGGTCGAGCTATTATTGTCCTGCTTGTCAAAGGTAGGGTGGGTAACTTGTTACCCACGACACAGGGGTTCACGAAAACCGTGGGTAATGAAAACCGTGGGTAACAAGTTACCCACCCTACGCGAGCCAGCGGGGTGTCCTGTCTGACCAAAAATAACGCTACAATGCAGGAAACCACATCTGACTTGAGGTTTGCATCTTGAAAAAATCCACACAGTCCGTTCGCGCAGGCACCCGTCGTGATAACAATATGGGTGGTCTGAACACGCCGTTAGTTTCTTCCAGCGCCATTGAATACCTCGACGATTCCGAGGTCCGTTATCCACGTTATTTCAACACGCTGAACCATAATGTCGTGGCAGAAAAAATGAATGCGCTGGAAGGCGCCAAGGCAGGTCTTGTTACCAGTTCCGGAATGGCCGCCATTTCAGCCATATTTTTCGGGTTGCTTGGAACGGGCAATCACATTGTGATGACTGAGGGTCTTTACGGTGGCACCCACTCCCTGATCGTCAACGAGCTAAAGCGCTTCGGTATCAGTTACAGTTTTGCAGCGTGTGATTTGAAATCCATTGAAGAGGCGGTCGGATCGGATACGCGGATGATTTTCGTGGAATCACCGAGCAATCCCTTAATGACCGTGGTGGATCTGGCAGCGGTTGCCACTTTTGCAAAGCAGAAGGGGATTTATACCGTTATCGACAATACGTTTGCCTCCCCAATTCTGCAAAACCCATTGGTACACGGTTTCGATCTTGTCATGCATAGTGGCACCAAGTATCTGGGTGGCCACAGTGACCTTTGCTGCGGTACGGTTAACGGACCTGTTGAACTGATTGATCATGTTCGTGATCATGCCGTCAGCTATGGTGGTTGCCTGAACGCGCAAGATTGTTTCTTATTGGAGCGCAGTCTTAAAACCCTGGAATTGAGGGTGACGCGTCAGAGTGACAATGCCGGCATCATTGCCGGATACCTGGATAAAAACGAACATATCAAGAAGGTGTATTACCCGGGCCTGGTGAATCACCCCGGTCATGATATCGCCGCCCGGCAGATGCAGGGTTTTGGTGGCATGCTATCGTTTGAACTGGCTGACGATATTGATCCTCTGACTTATTTACGGCGTCTGGAAATGGTGAATTGTGCCGTCAGTTTGGGTGGTGTGGAAACCACGATATGCCAGCCTGTGGCAACATCACACCAGAAAGTGTCTGAAGAAGAGCGGCTACGTCTTGGCATTACAGCAGGTTTGCTACGATTGTCTGTTGGTATTGAAGATGCGGAGGATATTACCGCTGACCTGCTACAGGCCTTGGGCTAAGAAACGGTCCATCGCATATTTGGGGGTGTTGTACAAGGGTGCGTAACTTGTTACCCACCCAACGGAACGTACGGGTGTGAAGCCAATCTGGCATGTGGATCGTGGGTAACATTTACCCACCCTACGGAACGCCGGAATTTTCTCCAAGTTGCTCTTCCATTCTCTTTTGGCGTTCTTTGGCCGCCTCCAGGTAGGTTTTCTCAAACTCCTCCGCCTTGCGCAAAGCCTTGACGGAGTCGCCAATGTAACTCTCTTCTGCAGTTGGTGGTGGTTCTTCTTCGATGCCACGGATGTACCATAGCAGGGCAAATACAAGTATCAGAAATATAAACCAGCGCATGACCAATCACCCATCATGGTGAAAATATGCCCTGACTATAACAGCTTGTTGTCTGCCTGCTCTTTATCCGGGCTGTTTTCATCTTCAGATTCGCTTTCCACCGGTTCGATAAACTTGATCCGCTGACCACCGAAAAATACCCTTTTGAACTCTCCGCGGCTAACCGAAACATATCGCTCATTGCCACCAATTTCGACCTGCGCGCCTTCCTTCAGTGCATAACCTTCGTCATCAACCCGCACCACCATGTTGGCTTTGCGCCCGGTATAGCAAATGGTTTTGATTTCCGACAGCACATCAGCCCAGGCCAGCAGGTATTTGCTGCCCTCAAACAGTTCACCCTGAAAATCGGTACGCAAACCAAAGCACAGCACCGGGATATTCAGCCGGTCAACGATTTCACTTAACTGGTAAACCTGGTCACGGTTTAAAAACTGGGCCTCATCTACCAGTACACAATGGATATTCCGTTCTTCCAATTGTGCGCGGGTAGCTTCGAACAGATCGTCTTCCGGTATGAATATCGTCGCCCTGGCCTTCAGCCCGATACGAGACTTAATCCAGCCCTCACCATAGCGATCATCCAGTTTGGGTGTGAACAGCATTGGTGTCATGCCGCGCTCACGGTAGTTGTGTGCCGACTGCAGTAAAACCGTGGTTTTACCAGCGTTCATCGAAGAGTAATTAAAGTAAAGTTTTGCCATTCAATTTTCTCAAGCATCTTGCACAAACGACTGTACCATCTCCAGCACTTCGTCACGCTGGGTGAGAGCAAGCAATACCAGGCAATCACCTTCTTTTGCATCATTGAGTGCTTGCCGGACACCCTCCACCGGGCTCTTGAACATCGTAACGGCATCTTCCGGCATACCTGCATCAAGGGCAAACTCCCTGATCAACTCCGGTACCACCCCGGTTTGCCGGCCACGATCGTAACCCGGCAGGTCACAAGCCAGTAATGGCCTTGGATTCAAGTCACATGCTGCTCTTACAAAATCCCGAATTTCCTGATCGGTACGGTCGCCCGCCTGTCCCATCAAAACAATATGCCGGCTGGCGTTGAATGCCTTGACGGTATCAGCGATTGCTTTGAGACCATGTTCGTTATGCGCAAAGTCGAGGAAAATCCTGATGCCATTTTTGATAAAGAGGTTGCCACGACCAGGGTTCTCATCTGCGTCACCACTGAAGGCTTTGAGACCCGTTGCCAATGCCTCATCGGGAGCACCCAACACATTGCAAAGTGCCATGGCGCCGAGGGCATTGCTGATGTTGTATCTTGCTGCCCCGTCAAAGGTGATGGGAATATCCCCGGCCTCGACAATCTTCCTGACTTTGCCACCCTGAGCCAGTACCAGCCAACCTTCAGACAAGTATGCGGCGTTGCCCTGTTTTTCCAATTGCGCCTGCAATAGCGGATGATCGGCATCCAGGGAAAACCAGGTAATCCGGTTATCGATATTTGCGGCCATCCTGACACTTTCAGGGTCATCAGCATTTAATATAAGTGGTGCATCCTCGTTCAATGCCCGTCGCACGATAAACTTGGCCTCGGCCATCTCGGCCACCGAGTTGATCCCCCACTCACCCAGGTGATCAGCGGCAATATTGGTGATCAGGGCAGCATCGGCGCGCTCCACGCCAATACCACGGCGTAACAGGCCACCACGGGCGACTTCCAGAACAACTGCCTCTGATTGTGGATGTCTCAATAGTGTGCGGGCACCGCCAGGACCGGAATAATCACCCCGGTCGAGAATTGTTTCCCCGACACGTATGTAATCGGTTGAGGTAATCCCGGCTCGTAAGCCGGCCGCTGCCAGTATCGCTGCTGCGAGCCTGACAGTGGTGGATTTGCCATTGGTACCCGTGACGATACCCAACGGAATCGATTGAAGCTGCTGCCAGTTGATGGAATCAGGTGCAGGCAGTTGATTCGTCGGCCAGGTCATGGCTGTTTTACCAAAACCTACCGAGACCTCATCATCATCCCAAAGGAAAGGGACATGATGATGGGCTGCCGCCGCCTGCAGTGCCAGCAAATCTGGTTTGCTCTCTTCGGCAATCATCGAGGACAAAGCCTTCGTGGCTTCCTGTAAACCCGCCAACGGCCTGCCTTCCAGTTTTGCGACCGCCCTGCTAAATGCGACTTCATTAAGTTCGCATGCGGTATATAAAACATCAATGGGAGCATTGATGACCAGGCTGGCACCGCCCTCAAATAATCGCGAACAGATGTTCTGCCCAGGCCAGCCCACGGCCGTCATCAACAGCGTAACTTCTTCTGTCCAGGCCAATATCACCCTTTGGGTCTGTACACCATCAACAGAGATATCCAGCACCGCACCCGGCCAGTCCCAAAATAAATTCGGGCCGGTCAGACGACGACTGTCAAGCAGTTCGATATTCATCAAAGCGGGCAGCTAATCGCTTTCCTCTTCCCTGGCCAGACGCACACCACGTTCATCCCTGACCAGACGTGCACCGGGCTCGAGGGAGAATGCTTCCGGATCCACTTCCACAAAGCTATGCGCGGGTTTGGAAACTTCAGAGGTATCCGGTGTGTCACTGTCGCTTTCATAGTGAGTCACCTGGTTCCAGCTACGGCGGACATCATCGGCAAATAATACGACCAGGTCACCTTCCTTCGCCATTTCCAGTGCCCTGGCAACGGACTCGACTTCAAGCGGCACAATTTCAATCGCACTTTCGTCAACACCGTTGGCCATTAATTGATCCCGCAACATTCCTGGCACTTCATCTTCACCACGTCCACGAAGACTGTCATCGGCCCGGCAAATATAATGATCAAAATGCCCGGTTGCCTCATCGGCAATGGCCCTGATGTCCTCATCGCGACGATCACCGGGAGCAGCCAGCACGCACAAGCGCCGACCCGGTACTTCAAGCCGGTCAACCACCTGGCAAATACTGTGGATGGCAGCTGGATTGTGGCCATAATCCAGGATCACACGGAACGGGTGTTCATCAAATACATTCATACGACCCGGTGCCTGGAAGATGGTGGAGTCGAACGAGCGCAGGCCGTGACGGATATCATCCAGTGACTTGTCCAGCGAATAGGCCAGCGCCGCCGCAAACATGGCATTCTGTACGTTATGTGTGGCCTTGCCATCCATTGTTGCAGGTATTTGATGAGTCCAGACCAACTGGAAGTGAGTGCATTTGTCATACAGCGTAATCATATCGCCGTTGAAACCCTGCTCCAGTACCACGGCCCTGCCGCCGGCTTGAATATGCTCTTTTACCAAAGCATGGGCGGGGTTCATGGTGACATAGCAGAGATGGTCGGCCTGCGTATAATCAGCCATGTTCAAGCACAGGTCATCATCTGCATTGAGTACGGCAGTATCCTGGGCGACTTCTACCACGACACGTTTGAGCTCTGCTAACTGTTCAAGTGTGTCGATGCCCTTGAGACCGAGATGGTCTGCCGATACATTCAAGCAAGCCGATACATTACAACGACGGTAACCCAGACCGGAGCGTAGAAGACCGCCACGGGCCGTTTCCATCACAGCGATATCAACGGTCGGATCGCGTAGCACGATACGTGCGGATGTGGGCCCGGTCATGTCACCCTTAACGGACAGACGTCCATCAATATAAACACCATCTGTCGATGTCATACCCACAGTGTGACCGGCAGTTTTCAGGATATGGGCCAACATACGTGATGTGGTGGTCTTGCCGTTGGTACCGGTGATACTGGCCACCGGAATACGGGTTGGTGTGCCCGGCGGGAACAACATATCCATGACCTTGCCGGCAACATCACGTGGCTCGCCCTGCGAAGGCGCAACGTGCATACGGAAACCGGGTGCGGCATTGACTTCCACGATGGCGCCACCGACTTCCTTGTAGGACTCGGTAATATCCTGGGTCAGAAAATCGACACCACCGACATCCAGACCCACGGCACGAATAGCCCGCTCTGCCATTTCACGATTGTCCGGATGGACAAGATCGGTTAAATCAATGGCTGTACCACCGGTAGACAGGTTGGCCGTATTACGAAGATAGAATATTTCACCCTCGGGCAGCACCGTATCGGCATCAAAACCAGCCAATCCCAGCAGTTCAAGCGCTGGACGGTCGAGCTCAAGCCGGGTCAGTACCTTTTCGTGGCCGATGCCACGGCGTGGATCCTCATTGACCTTGTCGACCAACTGGGTGACGGTACTTTTACCATCACCCAGCACGTGTCCCGGCACCCGCTTGGCGACCGCGACCAATTCGTTATTAACCACCAGCATACGGTGATCAAAACCCTCAACATAACTCTCAACCAGTACGGACCGGCCAGTACCGTGTTCACGGGCAAAAGCGAATGCGCTTTCAACCTGTTCATCAGTGGTGAGATTGATGGAAACACCCCGTCCGTGATTGGCGTTGAGTGGCTTGAGTACCACCGGATAGCCAATATAGCGTGCGGCGCGAACGGCAGCGCGGGGGTTGTAAATCATCCTTTGTTCCGGAACCGGCAGACCCAGGTCACGAAGCAGGTTATGGGTATCTTCCTTGTCGCAGGAAATCTCAACCGCAATATGATTTGTTTTACTGGTGATGGTGGCCTGGATACGTTGCTGGTATGCACCATGACCAAATTGAACTAACGAATACTTATTGAGCCGCAGATAGGGGATTCCCCGTTCTTCCGCCGCATTGACCAGCGATGCAGTACTTGGACCCAGTTCCTTGCGTTGCGCAAACACGATGAATTCATCGCGATCTTCTTCATAATTGAAATCTTTGTCGATCTCAGAGGCCAGTTCCTTCTTGAGATCTTCGGGTAACAGATGGAGCAAAAGCTGTCGCGCGATACGTGCCGCTTCCAGCCCCACATCACGCTGCTTGTACTGGAACACCATGTTGTACTGGCCGACTTCGCCGGAACCGCGTGTGCGCCCGAAAGAAACATCTGAACCGGCTACATTTTGTAACTCCAGTGCTGCATGCTCCCAGACATGTGCCATCCAGGTACCTTCATCCTCACGCATGCGACGTATAAACCCGCCCGGTTCACCGTATGAACAACCATGATTATGCAGACCCGGCAACGCTTCGATCAGGCTGTCTACATAGACCTGGCCAAGTTTTGCTGTCGGCCACTCCTCCAGGATACCCAGATCAACATGATGACGGATAACCGGAAAATGTGCATACAGACTCGGGCCGACGTAAACATTTGTGGAGAGAATTTTCATAACAAAGCCTTCATTAAGTGTGACTGCAAATCCGGCCGTGCAGGATTTACGGAGTTAATATGTGACCATATTATGCCGAATTTTATCGATGTGCCAAATTAGTCAGTGCCTGGAAGTGTTGCCTCACGGCTTTCAAGATTGAAATGTGCACCGTTTGCCAATACGTGTAACTTCAAACCGATCAGTGAAATAGCCTCGGCCTTACGTACATAACTCATGGATGAATGACGCAGATCCGACGGGTCTACCACCGATACCGTGCCATGACCCACCACTTCCATATTGCCATCGGGTCCAATAAATGCGGCCGTATTCTCATCAATACCCAAACCGCAGACAAACGGATTAAACGACAGGGCAGCAAGAAGACGTCCCATGCGACCACGCCTGTTGAAGTGTTGGTCGATAATGACACGATTGGTTAATCCAAGACCCGGCGCCAGCACCACACCACTTTCCCGTGGTGACGCTCCACTGCGACCACCGGCAATCATATGCTCAGAGATAATCGCAGCACCGGCAGAAGTGCCAGCCATGTGTACACCAGCCGCATTAAGCCTGCGTATTGAGCGCGCAACGGGTGTACCACCAAGTATCGTACTCAAACGCAATTGGTTGCCGCCGGTAATAAAGATGCCGGTGGCCCTTTCCATTACAGCCAGTGTGTCTTCCTGGTAGCAGTCGTCACGCTCTTCGATTGGAATACACATCGCTTTAGCGCCCATGCCTTCAAACAGTTCCTGGTAAACCGGACCTGTCTCATCCAGCAGGGAGGCGGTCGGGATAACGAGTATTTGTGCGTTTTCACCTCCGCACAGCTCTACAAAACGTTCGAGAATTACCGGGTCTTTACGCTTTGCCTCCGCGCCACCGATAGGAATCACATAACCGCGGGATTGTTCATTGACTGGTGTTGCCGGACACATTGAATTGATACCTTTGAAAGCAGGGCGCGTATTGTAGTTGCTAACGCTTCTGTTTGAAATGAGAAGGCTCAAATTATCGTATAATGATGGGTCACCAGATGAGGAATAATCAATGAGCCTGCAACAGGTCCCGGCCGGAAAAAATTTACCCGATGAAATTAATGTCATCATCGAAGTCCCTATGAACAGCCCGGCTATCAAATATGAAATCGACAAGGAATCCGGCGCGATTTTTGTCGACCGGATGCTGAAAACCGCCATGTACTACCCCTGCAACTACGGTTACGTGCCCCACTCCTTGTGTGGTGATGGAGATCCGTTGGATGTACTGGTGGTGCTGCCACTGCCATTGGTACCCGGAACCGTGATCCAATGCCGCCCGGTCGGCGTATTGCAGATGAAGGATGAAGCCGGAGAAGATGCAAAGATCCTCGCTGTGCCTATTACTGATGTCACCGGTATTTACCGGGATATCGTTTCATTTGAAGACATTGATAAACTCTTACTGGATCAGATTGAGCACTTTTTTGAGCACTACAAAGACCTCGAGCCCAACAAGTGGGTGCGAACGGGTGAATGGGAAGATGTTAACGTTGCCCGTCAGGAAATCATGGATGCAATAGAGTGTTATCAGGCGTTGCCGGTTAAGCCTAATTTCTGATATTGGTATTAGAAGTAGGGTGGGTAACTCGTTACCCACGACACATCAGCTTAGAATGCACCAGGTAACCCAATCTTGAGAGCAACCATACTCACCTATCACTCCCAAAATATTACGGGCAGTGAGACCAGCAACAATGACCACGTAGCCCTTGCAGCCGATCTGGATGCCTTGCACGCTGCGGGTTATCAATTTGTATCCCTGGTCACGCTCATTGCCGGTGTATACGCCGGTGTTCCGTTTGCCAACGACAAGCCTGTGGTCTGCCTGACTTTTGATGATGGTTGTGATTATGACGTACGTTCACTGGAGTTTCCCGGGCATGGTCAGCAGACAGGCTTTCTGCAAATCATGGAAGCTTTTATTGAAAAACATGGAGCAGATGCCCAACCAGGCTTGCATGCCACCAGTTTTGTCATAGCCAGCCCACATGTGCGTGAACTGATTGATCGTAACTCACTGTTTGGCCGGGGCCACTTGAGTGATGACTGGTGGAGCAAGGCGGAAGCACACCCGTTGCTGTCTATTGGCAACCACGGTTGGGACCATAATCACCCGGACCTTGAAGAGGAGCACTATGCCCGCGGAGGCTTCGAAGTTGTCGATACCTACGAACACTGTCACGAGCAGGTAGTCAGGGCTTGTGAGTTTATCCAACAGAAAATCGGTCGGTATCCAGCCGTTTTCGCCTACCCATTCGGGGAATCAAGTGAATACATCCGCAGGGAGTTTTTCCCGCAGCATCGCGAACAACACCGTTGTCTGGCGGTCGTTGGGACGGATGCCGGGCAGGTAAGCTCCCATAGTAACCGCTGGAATTTACCGCGTTTTGTCTGTGGCAGGGATTGGACCACACCTGGAGAGTTATTAGCAGCTTTGGACTTTTAGCCCGCCAATTGCACCCATATCCTGACCCTGACTTGTCCATAGTCGCAATCAAAATAGGGTTCTAAAGCGTGTTTTTATTTGTGTTGTGAGTCACATCGCTCACTGTTGACTGAAATCAGATGATAGAAAAGCGCTGTGTATATACCAGAATAACCAGAGGGTTGGCTCGAGCCTGACAATCTGATCAAAATATGCTGCCAGTTGTGTCACCGCATCATGCGTGTCAGCGGCGGTTATCTTGGATTTGATTTCAAGTTGTCGTTTTCCGGTTTTGAAATCCACACCGATGGCGTAAGGCACGATGGGCCAGTTATTTTTTACTGCGATATTTACAATTCCCGTCGCAAAATAGGTTGGCTGGCCAAGGAAATCCACCGGAAACCCGCCTTCATTCTTGCCCCTTGGTACGTCCAGCAAAGCCAGCAAACCGTGACCCATCTCAATCTGATCTGCCATGCGCTTGGTAAGACCCGGTCCGGTCACAGTAATGTCGGTGCCACCGGCACGCTCAATTTCACCTAAACAAAACTTAGTGTAAATCTGTTTCGGTGTTGACCAAACCAAACCCCACTCTGAAACGGGTCTGGCGATGACCGATACCGGTTGCGAATGATGTTGAATGTGGCGCACACCCCACATACCGGCGCCCCAGTGAATGCTGAGCGCTATAAATGGACCATCCGTTGGCCAGCTACCTTTGACTTCAAGATGTTTTTCCATCCAGCGTTTACTTCTGAATCTGATCAACCATGGATCAACACCATCAATCAGTTTATTGATGCGGAAATGACGTCGCCATACAGGGCCGGTCTCAAAAATTCCATTGGCAATGGTCGCGGCCTCAGCCAACTCGGTTTCTTCACGATACAACCATGAGAGGCGGGACAATTGCCGCAGCAGTCGGTAGGTCCAGGACCACGGTAACAGCGTCGCGATGGCTGGAATTACAATCAGCTCTGTTATTTGACCGCGCAATCCGGACATCAGACAGAATAGCAGTCAAAGTACAGTGAGATGGCCTCGCTGGGTGAACGCAAATCCAGCCCCCGTAATTCAGGCTCTTCACTTTGCTGGAATTCAACCCTGCGTGCATCGAAACCACAACGCTTTGAGAGTGCCTTAAAGGTTTCCTCGTCGTACAGGAAGGTATGCCCGGCAAACCTCATTCCTGAATTAAAAACTTCCCCTGCCGTACCCACAAACAGATCAATACCGACAAATTCCTTCCACATTGACTTCAGTTTATTCGGATCGTTGAGGTATAGATGCGCCAGTTTTCGCATATCCGGTGTTAACACACGCAGCACACCACCCGGGGCGAGGATACGATGACATTCACTTAAAAACTCTGCGGCCTTTTCGATTTCCAACTGGTCAATGAAATCTTCGGTATGCATCAAACGTGCGACACCACTGGCGAATGGCAAACCGCCAGACAGATTGACACAAACATCCGGTAGACTTTCAAGGTCGAGATCCACATTGACCCAACCCTCAAACTTCCAGTGGCCTGAGCCAAGGTTAATTTTTACCTTTTCCTGCATGATTTAATCCAGCTTCTTTCCCGTCAAAATGACCCAGCCATCCATCATCTTCAATTGTAATTCTGAAAAATCACTTGTATAGGCATTCTTGACCTCTTCTGCCTGCTCCTCAAGTATGCCAGAGAGCACCAGTGTACCGCCGGGTCGAAGTGTCGCTGTTAAGCGTGGCGCCAGTTCAACCAGCGGGCCGGCGAGGATGTTGGCGAGTACTACATCAGCTGACTGTTGTTTGAAATCTTCAGGAGCCAAGCTACCAATGACATCCTGCACAGCGTTTCTAAGCGCATTATCGCCCGTCGCGGTTAATGCCTGTGGGTCGTTATCGACACAAATAACAGCTTTGGCGCCCTTGATGGCGGCGGTGATACCCAACACGCCAGAACCACAACCATAATCAACCACCTGTTCGCCGCTAAAATCATGGCTTGCCATCCATTCAAGACACAGGTGCGTTGTCGGGTGAGTGCCTGTACCAAAGGCCAGACCGGGATCAAGCCGTAAAACGTGCCTGGCATCAAGAGGTGCCTGCCCTTCACCCGGCACAATCCAAAGACCGGAACCGAACTGCATGGGTTTGAATCGATCCAGCCAGACCCTTTCCCATTGCTGATCTTCAAATTTTCGAAAATTAACCTGGTGCGGCCAGTCAACACCAGGCACCAGGCTGAGCATACGGGTTAGTGGCTCAACTGCTGTATCACCACTGAACAGCGCCGTTACACACACTGAAGGCCATAAAGGTGTTTCGCCAACACCGGGTTCCAATACCGGATCGTCCGCATCATCTGTCAGCGTCAATGCCAACACAGGTTCGTTTTTTAGAAGACTTTCAACCAGTGGCGCATTCTGCCGCGACACACGCACACTGAGTTCCAACCAGGACATGATGGTTAAGCAGTCTTGAGCGCTAGTCAGATGCCCGTTCTGTCAGGCGCTTTTCCAGGTAATGAATATTGAAGCCGCCTTTGAGAAAACCCGGGTCTACCAGTAACCATTTATGCAGGGGGATATTGGTCTTGATACCATCCAACACCGTTTCATCCAGCGCCATCCGCATACGGGCGATGGCCATCTCCCTGGTTTCACCATGGGCAATGATCTTGCCGATCATGGAATCATAGTTTGGGGGCACCCTGTAACCGTCATAGATATGCGAATCAACCCGGATGCCAGGGCCGCCGGGGGCATGGAAATCACTTATTGTGCCCGGACAGGGCATAAATGTTTCCGGGTCTTCCGCGTTGATCCGACATTCGATCGCGTGACCACGGATGACTATGTCGTCCTGGGTATAAGAGAGCTTTTCGCCGGCTGCCACCCGAATCTGTTCCTTGATCAGATCAACACCGGTAATCAATTCACTAACCGGGTGCTCGACCTGTATGCGGGTGTTCATTTCAATAAAATAGAAACGGCCATCGTCATAAAGGAATTCAAATGTACCGGCGCCACGGTAACCAATCCGCTTGCAGGCTTCTGTACAAATTCTACCAATTTCGGCCCGTTGCTCCGGGGTGATTCCAGGGGCCGGGGCTTCTTCGATAACTTTCTGGTGACGACGTTGGGTTGAGCAATCACGTTCGCCCAGGTGGATGGCATTGCCATGCTGATCCGCCATGACCTGCACTTCCACGTGACGTGGGCTCAGCAGGAATTTTTCCATGTAAATGGTGCCGTCGCCAAAGATGGTCTGTGCTTCCTGCTGGGTCAATTGCAGGGCATTGGACAGGTGGGCTTCAGTATGTACCACCCGCATGCCACGACCACCACCGCCGGCAGCAGCCTTGATAATGACGGGATAACCAATACGTCGGGCGATTGCCTGATTTTCTGCGATATCGCTCGACAGCGCTCCGTCGGAACCGGGTACACAGGGTACGCCTGCATCCCGCATCGCCTTGATGGCAGAGACCTTGTCACCCATCAGGCGAATGGTTTCCGGTCGTGGTCCGATAAAAATAAAACCACTTTGTTCGACACGCTCTGCAAAATCTGCATTTTCAGCGAGGAAGCCATAACCGGGATGCACGGCTACGGAATCGGTCACTTCGGTTGCCGCAATAATGGCAGGAACGTTCAAATAGCTATCGGTGCCGGGCGCAGGTCCTATACAGACCGCCTCATCTGCCAGCGCGACATGTTTGAGATTGCGGTCTACAGTGGAATGCACCGCGACGGTCTTGATTCCCATGGTATTACAGGCGCGCAATATGCGCAGCGCGATTTCACCACGGTTGGCAATGACAAGTTTTTCAAGTACGGCCATGCTTATTAATCCAATATCATCTTATGACGAACAGGGGCTGATCATATTCAACCGGCTGGCCATTCTCGGCCAGGATCGCCACCACCGTGCCGGATACATCCGACTCGATCTGGTTGAACATTTTCATGGCCTCAATAATACACAAGGTATCGCCGACACCCACTCTCTGGCCCAGGCTGACAAACGCCTGTGCTTCAGGGCTTGAGGCACCGTAAAATGTACCGACCATGGGTGAGAGCACCGCCTCACCCTCGGGTATCTGGTCCTCTTCTTCAACCTGTTCTGCCGCCGGCGCTGCTGCCAGTGCTGCCGCAACTGGTGCAGTTGGCATTGGCATGGCTTGTAGCATGCCTCCACGTGCCAGTCTTACCGATTCTTCGCCTTCGACAATTTCAATTTCTGTCAGGCTGGAATCTTCCAACAGCTCTATGAGTTTTTTGATCTTTCTGATATCCACGTGCTGTCACTCCCGCTTCAGGGTTCAATACGATTTAAAATAGCCTGCAGGGCCAGTAAATAACTCTCACCCCGAAAGCCGCTGATCACACCGATAGCAATATCGGAGAAATAACTGACCTGCCTGAAAGGCTCGCGTGCGCTCACTGCGGAGAGATGGACTTCTACAAATGGTATGTCCACAGCCAGCAGGGCATCACGGATGGCCACGCTGGTATGGGTATAACCTGCAGGGTTGATAATGATGTAATCAATGCCGTCTGTGCCTGCCTGTTGTATGGCATCAATCATTTTCCCTTCGGAGTTGGTCTGCAAATGATCCAGTTGCAGACCACAATCAACAGCGAACTGTTCAAGCTCCTGCATAATATCGGCCAAACTGCGTTGTCCGTATTGTCCGGGCTCGCGTTGACCAAGCAGATTCAGATTTGGGCCATTAAATACACGAACTTTGGTCACGGTCAGGCATTCCTCTTCAGGGGGCGCCAAGTCTGCCTTAAAAGACAGCATTTGTCTACCGTTCGCAACCGTATTGAAGAAGTTAACGAATTTTAAACACATCGACGTTTACAAACGGCACCGTCAATTGAACGTAGGGTGGGTAACTTGTTACCCACGATTGTTGTTTCAAAGGGTGCAAATAAATTTCTTTAAACCCGTGGGTAACAAGTTACCCACCCTACAACAGCACGATTTTAAACCAAATCGTTGTACACCATTAAGCCGTTCAAATCGTGGGTAACAAGTTACCCACCCTACGTCCGTGTGAAATGATCGTGAGGCTTACAGCAGGTCGCTTAAAAGATCTGTGATCTTGTCGTGCTTGATGACGCCGGCATATTTCCAGCGGATGATGCCTTGGTTGTCTATCAGCACGCTGTAAGGCAGTACGCCTTCGCTATTGCCGTAGTCGGCACTGGTTTTGAATACGTCGGCTTCTCCCATCAGGATGGGATAACTGATGCCATAAGTGCTGACGAAACTTTTGACACTTTCCTGGTTATCGAGCGCAATACCGACTACCTGCAAACCCGCTGGTCCGTATTGTCTTTGCAGATCCATCAGCATCGGCATTTCCCTGCGACAGGGCTCACACCAGGTGGCCCAGAAGTTGAGCAGAATGGTCTTGCCTGTGAAATCTGACGAAGAAACAAACTCACCCTTATTACTTGCGAGCGTGAAATCCGGTCTAAAACTGCCGAGGGAACTATCGATTGAAGATGGCTGAGAACCGGGAATGGGTTCAGCATAATAACGTGCAGATAAATAGAACCCACTCAAAAGGGCGGCTATAGACACAAGTGTCACCAGAAAACGCCGCATCAATTGGTTCCCAGCACTTTCCTGAGATGCGCGGCAAATTCGTCCACATCATAAAAACCAACCAGGCGATACTCGGGTAATTCCATTCCCTGCCGATCAAAAAACAGGATGGCCGGAGGTCCGATAACGTCGTATTTGGCCATCAGCGCCTGGTCTGTTTCATCATTGGGGGTTACATCTGCCTGTAGTGGCTTAATCTGTCCGAACAGCGCCTGGATTTCCGGTTCGCCAAAGGTATTTCGCTCCATACGAACACATTCAACACACCAGTCTGCATAAAAATCCAGCAT
>RCNC010000507.1_pt1 | contig 24988 bp, 26 predicted proteins | sample 2041301 | NCBI WGS metagenome assembly RCNC01 (sample SAMN09708231, study PRJNA481090) | Marine sediment metagenome, whole genome shotgun sequencing project. | biome: marine sediment; feature: ocean; material: sediment; isolation source: Sewage treatment plant 13A marine sediment (STP13A) ...
AACGGCCAAGGAACGTTGCTATTCGTTGATGAGATCCACCGGTTTAACAAAGCCCAGCAGGACGGTTTTCTGCCTCATATGGAGGACGGCACTATCCTTTTGGTTGGGGCAACAACCGAGAACCCGTCTTTCGAGTTGAATGCCGCCCTTATGTCGCGCGCGCAGGTTCTGGTGTTGGAACGCCTTGATCTGGCTGATCTGGAACGCCTGACCCAGAGGGCCGAGAAGGAGCTGGCTAGATCGCTGCCCCTGACCGGCGATGCGCGGGAAGCGTTACAAGAGATGGCCGACGGCGACGGCCGGGCGCTGCTGAACCTGATTGAACAAGTTGCCGCTTGGAGCACAGAGGCCAAACTGGATCGCGAGATACTCAGTACGCGGCTGATGCGACGCGCCCCGAAATACGACAAGGGCGGAGAAGAGCATTACAATCTGATTTCCGCGTTGCACAAGTCGGTGCGCGGTTCTGACCCGGACGCAGCACTTTACTGGTTTGCACGCATGTTGACGGGGGGTGAAGACCCGCGTTTCCTCGCACGCCGGATCACCAGAATGGCAGTGGAAGATATTGGACTTGCTGATCCACAGGCGCAGACGATCTGCCTGCATGCGTGGGAGACTTATGAACGCTTGGGCAGCCCCGAAGGTGAATTGGCTTTGGCGCAGGCAGTAACGTATCTTGCGCTCGCGCCGAAATCGAACGCGGGATACGCAGCGTACAAGGCGGCGATGGCCACAGCCCGGAAAACCGGCTCCGAACCTCCGCCCAAACATATCCTGAATGCGCCAACGTCGCTTATGAAGGAAATTGGTTATGGCGAAGGATATGCCTACGATCACAATGCCGAAGACGGGTTTTCAGGGCAGAACTATTTCCCAGAAGGGATGAAGCGTCCCGTGCTCTATTCTCCGGTCGAACGTGGATTTGAGCGGGAATTGAAAAAACGGTTGGAGTTTTTTGCTGGATTGCGGGCCAAGCGCAAAACTTGACATCACCCCCACAAGGGGCGACAGACCGGGCATGATGAACACGCTTTTTTCAGTGGCTATTGGTGGTGCGATTGGGGCATGCCTGCGGTACGGCGTCGGCCTTGCCGTCGCCTTTCCGTTTGGCACACTTACGGTCAACATGATCGGGTCATTTGCGATTGGCGTGGTTTGGATATTTCTGCCATCAAAAGAGTTGCATCACTGGCTTCCATTTCTGATGACAGGTCTGTTGGGCGGTTTCACGACGTTTTCCGCGTTTTCACTGGACGTTCTGAGGCTGGTTGAGGACGGGCGGGTTTGGGCGGCTGGTTTTTATGTGACTGCCTCTGTCGTACTATCATTAATGGCCTGTGCAGTGGGCCTTTGGATCACAAGAGGCATAACAACATGAGTCGCGTTCAGACGATTACAGTAGAAGACGGCGACAACGATCAACGGCTTGATCGGTGGATGCGGCGGCTGTTCCCGCAGGTCAGTCAGGGTCGGATCGAAAAGATGTGCCGCAAAGGTGATCTGAGAATTGATGGCGGGCGGGTCAAAGCCTCGACCCGTATATTGACCGGACAGCAAGTGCGCATCCCGCCCTTGCCTGAGGCTGGGCAGATCACCGCCCAAGCCAAGACTTCGATTTCCGACGCCGATGCCAAGATGATCCGGTCCTGCGTAATTTATCGCGATGACCACGTGATTGTGCTGAACAAACCCCATGGGCTGGCCGTTCAGGGGGGCAGCAAACAGAGCCGTCACGTTGACGGTCTCGCCACCGCGCTGATGTTCGATTTGGACGAAAAACCAAGGTTGGTGCATCGACTGGACAAAGATACGTCGGGGGTTTTGTTGATGGCGCGCACGCGGGCCGTGGCGGCTGCATTGACCGCGGCCTTTCGGCATCGTGAAACGCGCAAGATTTACTGGGCAGCGGTCGCTGGCGTGCCGCACCCCAAGATGGGCGTGATCAAATACGGGCTGGTGAAAGCTTTTGGCCATGGCGAAGGCGGTGAAGGCGAAAAGATGCACTGTGTGCATCCACGAGATGTGGACAACACAGAGGGTGCAAAACGCGCCACAACCGACTACGCCGTTCTCAGCTCGGCTGCAAAACGCACGGCGTGGATGGCGCTGATCCCGGTGACCGGGCGGACCCATCAGTTACGAGCGCACATGGCCGAGATTGGGCATCCTATCATTGGCGATGGCAAATATGGTGGCTCGGGTCAGGATAATCTGGGCGACGGGTGGGGCGCGCAACTTGGAGGTGATGTCAGCAAGAAGTTGCATCTGCATGCGCGATCTCTCACGCTGGAGCATCCTGTATCCAAGGCGACATTACATCTGATCGCCCCATTGCCACCACATATGACGCAGACATGGGACATGTTCCAATGGTCCGCGGCGGACGTACCCGCAGACCCGTTTGAAGAATTTGAATGACCCGACCTCAGCGCCTGATTATTTTTGATGTGGACGGTACGCTGGTTGATAGCCAGGGTGACATTGTGGCCGCAATGACCGACGCGTTTCAAGGGGCTGGCGTTGCGGTGCCACAGCGCGAGAACATCTTGTCAATTGTCGGACTTTCTTTGGATGTGGCGATGGCGCGTCTCGCCCCGGAGCTGGACACCGCGATTCAGTCGAAGATGGTGCAAGGATACAAGGACGCCTATATGTCACTTCGCGCCCAAACCGGTGCAGCGATGTCGTCGCCGCTTTACCCGGGGGCAGCGCAGGCACTGGCCGATCTTGGCAGCACTTCCGAAAACATCCTTGGCGTGGCGACCGGAAAATCAAAGCGTGGACTTGATAAGCTGATCGAAGCGCATGGCCTGGAAGGGGTGTTCGTGACACAACAGGTTGCGGATTATCATCCCTCAAAACCTCACCCATCCATGTTGCTTACCGCGATGGCAGAAACCGGAATCAGCCCAGAGTGCGCGGTGATGATTGGGGACACCAGTTATGACATGGACATGGCCCGCGCTGCCGGAATCCGGGCAATCGGTGTGAGCTGGGGCTATCATGACAGCACGGCGTTGACCGGAGCGCATGAGATAATCGATGGCTTTGATGCGCTCAGCGCGACGTTGGAGCAAATGTGGAGCACGCAGCTGTGAGCGAGTGGGCGCAAAAACGGTTCTGGAAAGCTGCTGAGGCACGCCAGACGGAAGATGGATTTACCGTGCATTTGGATGGGCGGGCGATCAAAACCCCGGCAAAGGCTTCGCTGGTTGTTCCCACGTTGGGCTTAGCAAAAGCGATCGCTGAGGAATGGGACGCACAAGAGGGCAAGATTGACCCGGGCACGATGCCCGTCACCCGAACGGCAAACGCAGCTATCGATAAGGTCGTACCGCAATTTGCCGAAGTCGCTGACATGATTGCGGCTTATGGCGATGCTGATCTTCTTTGCTATCGCGCGACGCAGCCCGACGAGCTGGTCGCGCATCAGACTGCAACATGGGATCCGTTTCTGCAGTGGGCACAGACTGAATTGGGAGTGATGCTGACTCCAGTGGCAGGGCTTATGCACAAGCCACAATCGCCCGAGGCCTTGGCTGAGTTGAGCTGTCGGACGTCGGCTATGTCGGCCTTTGAATTGGCGGCGTTTCACGATCTGGTCAGTTTGTCGGGCTCCCTGATACTCGGATTTGCGGCAACGTTTGACGTATGGAACGGGGCGAACCTGTGGGAGATCTCGCAGGTCGACGAAATATGGCAGCGCAAACAGTGGGGTAGGGATGAGGATGCCGTAGCGGCAGCTGAGATCAAAGCCGCGGCATTTCAGGATGCAAAACGGTTCTATGATCTATGCGATTTGACCGCTAAGTGAATATTTTTAAAGAGATATCTCAATTTTGAGGCACCCATACCGGATAACCTGAGTGATCAACAACAATTTCCGTGATCATCCCCTTGACGTGATGTGATGATTCCGCCCACACTCCTGCCCACTAATGGGGGAACCCCGTTCTTTATCACCTCCGGCTAACATGCCGGTCAGTCGCCTTGCAAACAGGCGGACAATCAGGAAGAGGTAAATATGAATAGATCGATTATTTTTGGCGCGCTAACGATCGCAGGCCTAGCAGCTGGGGCTGCTGCGGCTGGTACGTTGGACGATGTCAAAGCGCGTGGCAAACTGAACTGCGGCGTAACTACCGGCGTACCGGGCTTTGCAGAACCAGACGCAAATGGCGTGTGGCAAGGTTTTGACGTTGCGGTTTGCCGCGCTGTTGCGGCGGCTGTGCTGGGCGATTCAAATGCTGTTGAATTTGTTCCGACAACTGGGAAAACACGTTTCACCGCCCTCGCATCTGGTGAAATTGACCTGTTGGCACGTAACACAACTTGGACATTCAGCCGTGACGTAGACCTCAAGTTCACATTTGTTGGCGTCAACTATTATGACGGCCAAGGCTTTATGATTCCAAAAGCACTGGGCGTTTCGTCGGCCAAAGATCTGGATGGCGCGACAGTTTGTATCCAGACCGGTACAACAACTGAGCTGAACCTCGCGGACTTCTTCCGTGCGAACAACATCACCTATGAGCCCGTTCCAGTTGAAACCGGCGCAGAAGCGGGACAGCAATATCTGGCCGGCGCCTGCGATGTATACACAACTGATGCATCGGCGCTTGCGGCACAGCGTGCAAACTTTCCAACACCATCAGATCACATCCTGCTGCCGGAAATCATCTCGAAAGAGCCTTTGGGCCCATTGGTACGTCATGGCGACAATGAATGGGGTGACGTAGCACGCTGGTCACTGAACGCTCTGATTGCGGCTGAAGAGCTGGGCGTTACATCGGTAAACGCCGAAGAACTGTCGGCGGGTACGGACAATCCGGAAATCAATCGTCTGCTGGGCTCTGAGGGCACACTGGGCGAGATGTTGGGTCTGGAGCCAACATGGGCCAAGCAAGCAATCCTGGCTGGCGGTAACTATGGTGAAATCTTCTCTCGCAATATTGGGGAAGAGACGCCAATCGCTCTGGCGCGCGGTTTGAATGCACAGTGGACCGAAGGCGGTTTAATCTACTCTCCACCTTTCCGCTAAGAACTTAAGACCAAAGGGCGCAGATAATTCTGCGCCCTTTGTACAACTGACGACCAAAACTCGGCCAACAGCCTTGAAGCTGAAAACAAAAAAAACTGGCTGACCAACGGGGAAAAATTTAGATGACGACACTTTCCGACCCTGAACAGGGCTCGTTCAACTTGTCGATGCTGATAAATGATACGCGCTACCGATCGTACACATTTCAAGCATTAGCTCTTATCCTTTTAATCTTTGCAGTGTCGGTGCTTATCAGCAATCTATTTGCGAACCTTGCGGCCCAGGGGTTGAACATATCCTTCGATTTCCTGCGCTCTCCTGCAGGCTACGACATCAACCAACGTCCAATTGAATATGATAGCCAAAGTTCAAATTTGCGGGCGTCTATGGTTGGGGCGATCAATACGCTTATTGTGGCATTTCTGGCCTGTATCAGTGCAACAGTAATCGGGGTTATTGCAGGTGTTCTGAGGCTATCTGACAACTGGATCGTTGGCCGGTTGATGAGCCTTTATGTCGAAGCTTTTCGCAACGTTCCGGTTCTCATCTGGATCATTGTCATCTTCACAGTCACAACAAGTGCGTTCCCACAACCAGGGGCATTCCGGGGTGACGATGCCACGGCCAGTATGTGGTTTGGCAGTTTTGCATTTACCAATCGTGGCGTCTATACACCAATACCGGTTTTTGGACCGGGTGGATGGGCTGTAGTTGCGGTGTTTGTGCTGTCCATCGTGGGCGTTTTTTGGTGGCGCTCTCGGGTAAAGAAAGTGCTGTTTGACACGGGTAGAATTCTACCGACCTTTCTGCCTTCACTCGCAATTCTTTTCCTGCCGGCGATCATTGCTTTCTTTGTTTTGGGCAGTCCGATCACTTTGGAGTATCCCGAGCTAAAGGGCTTCAACTTTAAAGGTGGATTGAATATTCGTGGGTCGCTGATTGCGCTTTGGTTCGCGTTGGCGATTTATACCGGGGCCTTCATCGCGGAAAACGTGCGTGCGGGTATCCTTGCCGTCAGCACAGGGCAAACCGAAGCTGCAGCGGCTCTGGGCATGCGTCCGGGTCGCGTCATGAACCTAGTGGTTTTGCCACAGGCGTTGCGGGTGATTATTCCACCGTTGATTTCGCAATACCTTAACATCACCAAAAACTCGTCGCTTGCGATTGCAGTTGGGTACATGGACCTCACGGGTACATTGGGTGGGATCACCCTGAACCAGACGGGGCGCGCGATCGAATGCGTTCTGCTGTTGATGTTGTTTTATCTGACATTCTCATTGTCGATTGCGGCGATCATGAACGTCTACAACAACTCCATGAAACTGAAGGAGCGATGAAATGAGCGATACAAACGCACAACCCGTCGCCTTTGTCCGCGATACAGTTCTTCCTCCGACTGCACCACCTCCCGGTGAAACCGGGGCAATCAAGTGGGTCCGCCAAAACCTGTTTTCGGGCGCCTTCAATACGATCATGACACTGCTGGCGCTATATTTCGTTTTCAAGCTCGCTATTGGTGTTTTCCCATGGATCGCCAATGGGGTTTGGAGCGCGGACAATATACGCGAATGCCGTGAGTTGATTAAGGACTCCGGTGGTGGATGTTTCGCCGTACTCTCGGAGCGTTGGCAACAGTTGCTGTTTGGGTTCAAATACCCAAGTGAGCAGTACTGGCGACCGACAGTTGCGTTCATTCTTCTGTTTGTGGCCGCGGCACCGGTGCTGTTTTCGCATTTGCCGCGTGTCCTGCTGATTTTTACCGGCATCTACCCGTTTCTGGCCTTTTGGTTAATCTGGGGTGGGTCAATTCTGGTACCAATCGCTGCCGCACTCGGTTTCATTGTGGGTTTTGTGGCGTTCAAGAAGGTGGAAAAGGTCAGCTTCTCAGCAGGCGCTGGAGCGGGTGTCCTTGGGGCGGTGATTGCCTGGTGGGTCTCCGGTTTCATAACCGGCGCAATGCCAGATTTCATTGCGCTTGAACCTGTTGCAAGCCGGGACATGGGGGGCTTTATGCTCAATATGATCCTTGGCACCATCTGCGTATCGCTGTCTTTGCCAATCGGCATTCTATTGGCGTTGGGACGGCAGTCGCATTTGCCGATCATCAAGTGGATCTGTGTGGTATTCATCGAATTTGTTCGCGGCGTGCCGCTGATCACACTCTTGTTTGTTGCAAACGTGGTTCTGGCCTATTTCTTCCCGCCGGGCACTGCACTTGACCTGATTTTGCGCGTGATCATTATGATCACACTGTTTTCGTCGGCCTATATTGCCGAAGTTATCCGGGGCGCATTGGCTGCTTTGCCAACCGGTCAATACGAGGCCGCTGACAGTCTGGGATTGGATTATGCACAGGCGACACGTCTGATCATTATGCCTCAGGCTTTGAAGATCTCGATTCCGGGTATCGTGAATGTGGCGGTGGGACTGTTCAAAGACACCACGCTGGTATCGGTTATTTCGATGTTTGACCTTGTCGGGATGATCCGGGGGCCGATCCTGTCTTCCACTGACTGGGCAGGCGTCTACTGGGAACTCTGGGCGTTCGCAGCGCTGCTGTTCTTTGTCGTCTGTTACGGCATCTCACAATACTCGCAATGGCTGGAGCGCAAGCTTCGGACCGATCACCGCTAAAGAAGGGCTAAGAATATGGCTGAACAAGCACAACAACTGAATGTCTCTACTGACGTCGCGGTGTCGATTGAGCAGATGAACAAATGGTATGGCACCTTCCACGTGCTGCGCGATATTGATCTTACCGTCTACCAAGGCGAGCGGATCGTCATCGCGGGGCCATCGGGGTCGGGAAAATCCACGCTGATCCGGTGCATTAATGCGCTGGAGGAACACCAGAAAGGCAAGATCACTGTGGACGGCACATTGCTGTCCTCAGACCTCAAGAATATCGACAAAATCCGCTCGGAAGTCGGGATGTGTTTCCAGCACTTTAACCTGTTTCCGCATCTTTCGATTCTGGAGAACTGTACGCTGGCGCCGATTTGGGTTCGCAAGACTCCCAAGAAAGAAGCCGAAGAAATTGCGATGCATTTCCTGACCAAGGTGAAGATCCCTGATCAGGCTGACAAGTACCCCGGCCAGTTGTCCGGTGGTCAGCAGCAGCGTGTCGCGATTGCGCGCAGTCTGTGCATGCGCCCACGTATCATGCTGTTTGATGAACCGACTTCTGCGCTTGACCCCGAGATGATCAAAGAAGTTTTGGATACGATGGTCGAACTGGCCGAAGAGGGTATGACCATGCTCTGCGTGACCCATGAGATGGGTTTTGCACGGCAGGTAGCAAATCGGGTGATCTTTATGGATGAAGGTCAGATTGTGGAACAAAATGAACCAGAAGAGTTCTTTAACAACCCGCAGTCACCTCGGACCAAACTGTTCCTCAGCCAAATTTTGGGCCACTGAGAACCACACGTAAGGTGGGTTAAGGCCCACCTTACACCTTTAGAATGAAGGCAGTTCTCGCGGAATTACAAAATCTGTGACGGTGCCAGTGCCGAGTTGCACATTTTCCCATTTTTCAGTTTCAAAACTCATCACTGTCGTTGCACCTGTCGGGTAGTCAAAAAACCTCTCATGGAGCGGCCGTGTCTTTAGGACTTGCTCTGCAAATCCTGCGATCCCCGGGTTATGGCCTAGCATCAAAACACATTGTCCTTGCGCCCCGCGTAGCACGTCCAACATCTGGGCTGGGCCTGCATGATAAAGCGCGCGTGTATAGGTCGGTTCAGTCTCAAGCCTCAGTCCCTCGAATGTCTCCTGAGTGCGTCTTGAGGACGAACTGAGCACTTCATCTGGCACTAAGTCCTGATTTCTTAACCATTGGCCCAAAGCGGCTGCAGATCGACGACCCCGAGAATTTAGGGATCTTTCGTGATCAGCCAGATTGAGATCGCCCCAACTGGATTTTGCATGACGCATCAGGATCAGAATGTGGGTCATTGTCGGACAAACTTTCTCATGTGATAGGCCGATTGTTCCGGCAAGCGGCCAAAGCATTTGGAGACAGGGCAAGCCCGTCGAGCAGCGCATCCTTGGCCCATACAATCCGCAAGGTCAGGTGCATCAAGCTGCCCCCGACAAGCTGGAACGTCGTATTTTGTGTCGGTGAGGGCGTCTACAGGACAGGCTGAGTTGCAGGGTTGATCGGAACAGGTTTCGCATGGATTGGGCGGCGGCGCGGGGAGGTCAATGTGTTCGCGCAGCGCAAGAGCACCGCGAAAGGAAACAAATAACCCAGCGCGATCATGCACCAGCAGAAGAATGGGGGACTTGTGGACACGCCCGGTGCGGAGAGCCCAACTAAAAAAGGGCAGATAGGCCGGTCCGCCAAAGGGATAGAGCGAGATGGCGTTGAGCTGCCTTGCCCATCCGTCGATAACTCGGCGGGACCAGCGATCAATTGGGTCAGCTCCACAATCCAGATATTCGGATTGCGATTGCAGATGTGGCCAAAACGCAGGTTCATCGGGGCCAAGCATGATCAGGGTTTTGCAGCCCTCAGGCACGTTATCTTCTGAGGTCGGGTGAAATCCCCCCAGAACGCGCAAATGCAGCGCCATGGCATCATGTTCTATCACTTCATAGGTCATTTGCGTGCAAAGGGCAGGAACAAGGACCAGCCAAGGCGGCTGGGTCGATCATCTTGCCACTCCAGACCAATCTGCATGGCATCATGGCCAGCTTCAGGCTGGGCGACATAGGTTCCAAGCAGGTGGTCCCAGACAGATAGCGCAAACCCATAATTGCTGTCATGTTCGTTCTGGTGCACCGAATGATGCACGCGGTGCATGTCGGGAGTAACCAGCACTTTGCGCAGCACAGCATCAAGAGCCAGAGGCAGTCGGAGATTGGCATGGTTGAACATTGCCGTTCCGTTCAACAGGATCTCAAACAAGACAACCGCAAGTGCAGCAGGCCCCAAAAGGTAAATCAACCCGATTTTCAGCACCATCGACAATGCGATCTCGACCGGATGAAAACGGATTGCAGTGGTTACATCAATGTCGACATCAGCATGATGCACCCGGTGCAGTCGCCACAAGACAGGTATTTTGTGGGTAATCAGGTGTTGTAGCCAAATGGCAAAGTCGAGAACCAGAATCGACAGGATGATCTCGACCCAAGAGGGCCAAGAAAGCATATTGAACAGGCCCCACCCTTGGGTGCTGGCGTCGATTGCTGCCCCCACAGCCAGCAAGGGGAGTGCAAATGCCATGGCGCGCAGTGTCAGAGTATTCAGAACTGTGATGCTCCAATTTGTCACCCAACGTGTGCTGCGAGGCTGGCTGCGCGCACGTCGAGGCGCAAGGGCCTCGAGCGCGGCAAACAGCGCAAAAAGGCCTATAAAAACAGCAAGGCGTATAATGGCTTCGTGTTCCATGATCCAACAGTAAGGCGTGTTCAGGCGCTTGCAAGCGACCCGTTGACACAGTTGCGTCAGTCGGGCCGGATCAGGCTGCCAGCCCCATGCTCGGTAAACAGCTCCAACAAACAGGCATTGGGTGCCCGGCCGTCCAGAATGACAACCGCACGCACGCCGCCATCAATGGCCTCAAGCGCTGTTTCGGTTTTGGGGATCATCCCGCCTGCGATGGTGCCATCCGCTGTCATCGAGCGGATCTGACCGGCCTTGAGTTCGGTCACCACATCTCCGGCGGCGTTCTTGACGCCAGCAACGTCTGTCAAGAGGAGCAGGCGATCCGCCTGCAAAGCCGCCGCAATCGCGCCCGCTGCAGTGTCACCATTGACGTTGAAGGTTTCACCGTTACGGCCGGCGCCGATAGGGGCGATGACCGGGATGGTGTTGTTGGTAAACAGGCCACGGAGAAAACCCGGGTTCATGTCCACAGGCGTGCCAACAAAACCCAGAGCAGGATCCGTTTGGTCACACACCATCAAATTGGCATCTTTTCCCGACAGCCCAATGGCGGACCCACCCTGCCGGTTAATCGCCTGAACAATGCGTTTGTTGACAAGACCAGATAGCACCATCTCTACGACCTCGACAGTCGCACGATCCGTGACCCGTTTGCCGTTCACAAACTCTGACGTGATGTCGAGCTTTTCGAGCATTGCATTGATCATCGGGCCGCCGCCATGCACAACAACCGGGTTGATCCCGACCTGCTGCATCAGCACCACATCGCGGGCGAAATCCTCCATCGCAGCATCGCTACCCATCGCATGACCACCCAACTTGATCACAACAGTTGCGTCGTCATAGCGCTGCAGATAGGGCAGCGCTTGTGACAATGTGCGGGCGGTGGCTATCCAGTCGCGGTTCATTTCTTGCGTCTTCATCTGTTGACCCTTTTGCTCAGGGTTATCCAAAACAGGTGCTTAGCGCTATTGCATCGTTGTAATGATCGTGCGCAGCGTTGCAATTCCGTCGCCTTTTTCGGATGAGGTCATGACGATCTCGGGGTAGGCTGCCGGATGTTTGGCAAGCGCGCCGCGCACCTGATCCAGCACTTTTTCCAAATCATACCCTTTGACTTTATCGGCCTTGGTCAGCACGCATTGAAACGTGACAGCTGCACTGTCGAGTAGGGACAAGATTTCTTCGTCGACCGATTTCACGCCATGGCGGGCGTCGATGAGCACAAAGGCACGCCGCAAGGTCTGACGGCCAGACAGGTATTGTTTTAGCAACTTTTGCCATTTTTCGACCACTGGAAGAGGTGCGTTTGCATACCCATAGCCGGGCAAATCCACCAAGTAGTGGCTGTCGGCCAGCGCGAAGTAGTTGATCTCTTGCGTCCGGCCGGGCGTATTTGACGCGCGGGCCAGTCCTTTGCGCCCGGTTAACGCATTGATCAGGGTCGATTTCCCGACGTTAGACCGGCCGGCAAAACAAACCTCCATCCGGTCAGCGTCAGGAAGGCCTGACATGGCAACAACGCCTTTAACAAAATCGGTCTGGCCGGCAAAAAGCTTGCGGCCCTTTTCAGCGCTGATATCATCCGGGGCTTCGGCAAGGGGGAAAGACAACTGCATCACAATACCCGAACCGAATCGCCGACGGCAATCTCGCCATCTTGGATCACTTCCGCACGCACGCTGAAATCGGTATGCCCCCAATGTTCTAGCGTGCCCAGCGTGTCCGCGTCGCGAATGCCAGTATCAGGGTTTGCTGTGGTGGCAAGGCATCTGTCGGTACGTTCACGCACATGAAAAACCGCGCTTCCGATCTGCACGTGGTGGTCCATCCAGTCAAATTCTTCCCACGGCGGCACTCCGTCGAACCAGATGTTTCCCCGCCAGCGGTCGATGGACAACGGGTGATTGATGCGTTGCTCAACCGCGCGATGAGAGGCGAGGTTGCATAGGGTTACAGATGGGAAGTCGCTGTCTGTCATGCCGCGCCCCGGAACGCGAATGATCCGAGCAGATGCCGCGCGATCTTGCGGCATCAGCGGACGCACCCAGTCAAGAAAGGCGGTCTCATCGCGATCAGGTGCAAACTGCAGGTCGGGTTGGCTGGGATGCGACAACGTCAGGGTCTCGGTGGCTTCATCCAGTTTGGCAGTGATGGCCATAAGCGCTGGCGCCTTGGACACCCGGCTGAAATTGGCGCAGGGCACCCAGCTTGATCCGTCCGCTTTTGATGCTTCGTGCGCAACGGCCCAAACGCGATCCCACGGCATGGTTCGCCCCGCACTCAGCGCAACGCGCCTTAGCGTTTCACGCCCGTGGCTTTTGATCGGATGCCGCCATATCGAGGTCACTGAGTTGGTCATTTGGCGTCAGGCTTTTGCTTTTTCTTAAAGCCGACTTTGATATTGCCAAACACATCGGGTTTGTACCCCTGTGAGCGCATGATCAGGTATTGCTGGGTGAACGTGATGGTGTTGTTTGCAATCCAGTACACCACAAGTCCGCTTGCAAAGCTGCCGAGCATGAACATGAATACCCAAGGCATCCAGGCAAAGATCATCTGCTGGGTTGGGTCAGTGGGAGCAGGGTTCAGTTTTTGCTGCAGCCACATCGAGATACCCAGCAAAAGCGGCAGGATACCGATAAACACTGTCGCGATGATTGTCCCTGGCTCAGGACCTGAAAGTGGCAGCAGCCCAAACAGGTTCATGATTGAGGTGGGGTCGGGCAAAGACAGGTCCTGAAAAGGTCCAAAGAACGGCGCCTGACGCAACTCGATGGTGACAAAAATCACTTTGTAGAGCGAAAAGAAGATCGGAATTTGCAAAAGGATTGGTACACAGCCCGAGGCCGGGTTCACTTTTTCTTTCTTATACAACTCCATCATGCCCTGCTGAAGCTTTTGCTTGTCGTCTCCAGCCGATTCCTTGAGCTCTTCCATTTTCGGCTGAAGCTCTTTCATTTTGGCCATCGAGACATAAGATTTATAGGCGAGCGGGAAGAGCAAGGCCTTGATGATCAGGGTCAGGCCGATGATCGACCAACCCATATTGCCGACCAACTGGTTCAGATTGTGCAGCAGCCAGAAGATCGGCTTGGTCAAGAAAAAGAACCAGCCCCAGTCGATGCTGTCTATAAACCCAGGGACGCCTTCAGCTTCGTATTCGCGAATGGTTTCCCATTCCTTGGCACCGGCAAACAGTTGCGACGAAACAGCAACCGTTTGGCCCGGTTCCACTGTCTGCGTTGGTTTGACGATCTCGGTTTGGTAGATGTCGGTCTTTGCGACATATTTTGCGGTCAGCCGGAAGAGAGAGTTTTGTTCGGGAATGAGCGTCGTCATCCAGTAATGATCGGTGAAACCTATCCATCCGTTGCTAGCGCCGTCGATGCGCTCGGCCGGTGTCCCCTCGCGGTTATCAACAGCAAAGTCAGGCATGTCACTATAATCGATTTCAGCGAGTTTGTCGTCGGCCATCGACACCACACCTTCATGCAAGATGAAGAAATTCTTCAACTCTTGCGGTTCGCCGTGGCGTGCTAGGATGCCATAGGGCGCCATCACAGCAGCCGAATTTCCCGTGTTTTCAACGGCCTGAGTGATCTCGAACATGTACTCTTGATCAACTTCGATCGTGCGCCGGAAGATGAGACCTTTGCCATTGTCCCAAACCAGCGTGACTGGCGAGTCTGGAGTAAGGATGTCGCCATTCTCGACGGCCCATTGGGTGTTAGCGCCTGGTACGTCCTCGGGCATCATGCCAGCACCGGCCGCCCAACCATAGAGCGCGTAGTAAGCGGACGGATCCCCAACCGGGGAAAGCAGTCTTACGATATCGGCGTCTTCTGCGCGCGAGACCCGGTAGTCAGGCAGCGATAGATCGTCGATGCGCCCGCCCAATAGCGAAATTGAGCCGATTAGGCGGGGCGTTTCGATTGGAACGCGCGGCGCGTCGGTGAGAGCCGCGTCCTGCGTGTCGGTTCCTACAGCTGCTGTAACCGCTGTTCCGGCCGGCGCCGAGGGCGTATCGGCAGTTGGCGTCGAGCCCTCAGTCACTGCATTTGGCGTCGAGGGTGTGACAGGGTCGGGTTCGGGCGGGGGAAATAACACGAACCACACCAGGATCACGATAAAGCTGAGCGCCGTTGCAAGAATGAGGTTCTTGTTCTGATCGTCCATAGGGGACAGCCGCCTTCTGTTGTTTTTAGCCGTTTTATTGGTCAGGCTGGTTCAACAGAGTGCGGCCCCAAAGGTCAAGCGGAATCGGGCCAAATGCTGCGCGGTGCACAGTGGGTCTTCGGTGTTAGTAGATGATCAAGCCAAAGTGTGATTGCAAATGGTCAGCGCGCCTTGCCACGAATACGCGGTGGATCTATTAATTTCGCTTCGTGCGCGGTGATCCAGTCCAATGTCTGGTCAAAGGGCATGGGACGGGCAATGCCAAATCCCTGAACGTGGCCACAACCCAGTTGCGCCAGTAAGGCGTGTTCGCCCACGGTCTCGACGCCTTCGGCAAGTGTTTCTAGGTTCAGTTGCTCTGCCATTGTAAGGATCGCACCAATCATACGCTGCTGTTCCGGGTCACGATCAGCTTTCATCACAAACGAGCGGTCGATCTTGATGCGGCTGATTGAAAACCGACGGATCGAGGCCATTGATGCTTGGCCGGTGCCAAAATCATCAAGATCAATATGGCACCCCAATTTGCTTAGACCGTTGATATTTAGCGAAATGATGTCATCAGGCGAGTCCGCGACGACGGTCTCCAGCACTTCAATGGCGAGGCGGTCCGGGGTGAGTTCAAATCGGTCCAATTCCCATTTCACCTTTTCCACAAGATGAGGGTTCGCCAATTCCGGGCCAGCAAAATTCACCGCCACTTGTGGTACATTCATGCCGGCGCTGTCCCATGCTTTTAGCGCTGTCAGTGCGTGGTACATCATGACTTCGGCAAGCCGTTCCAGCAATCCGGTCTCTTCCATGATCGGCAGAAACTCATTCGGTGCGATCACGCCTCGCACCGGGTGGGTCCACCTTGCCAAGGCTTCGAATCCGGTGACCTTACCGGTATCTGTCGAGATTTGTGGCTGGTACCAGGGTTGGATCTGGCCGGTATTCAGGGCATTTGCGGCCTCTTCACGCAGAGTGCTGCGCGATTTTTCCTTGCGCTGCATGTCGGCAGAAAAGGCACGAATCGCTGATGGGCCGTTGCGTTGTGCGTCGTCCAATGCGGTCGCTGTTGCGTTGAGCCATGACGCCCCGGTTTTGCCAGGTGACCGGCTGCGCAGGCAAAATCCAACAGAGCAAGACATGTAAAGGGCCGTTCCATCGATCGAAACGGGCTCTTCCACAGCGGATTGCAGTCGCGTTGCCAGCTGAATGCACAATTCGAGATCAAGTTGCCGGACTGGGAGCATACAGACCGCAAATCGACAATCGCCGTAACGCGCCACGCTGTCACCATTGCGCAGGGCGGATGCAATGCGCTCGCCCGCGCGGTTCATGACCTCGTCCGCGGCGGCCTGACCATGTCGAGAGATGAGTTGTTTGAAGTCATCCAGTTCCAGCAGAAACGTTGCCGAATGATGACCCGATTTTGTGGTCAAATCAAAGACCTGATCGACGATGTCGTCAAAACCATCGCGCAGCAACAGGCCAGTCACGCTGTCGCGAGGCACTGACATGCGATCGGAGTGTTCTGTGAACCCGCCACCCAATGCGACAGCCAATGGAAGCACCAGAGCCGTACCCATCAATGCCATTTCACCTCCAATCCAGTAAGCCCCCAATGTTACCGCTGGCAAAAACGCCAACAGCGCAGGGGAGGACAAAGTAGAGCGAAGGGTCGCTTGCGTGGAATGGAGGCCACGCGTGAGGTGCCGGGACATGGGGCAAGCCTTTCGAACGGACGTAAAGTTACACGTCCGGTCAAACTAGGCGTAGAGGCGTCAGGGCAGGGTTAACGTGGTGTCGTCTTCTGCGTCGTGTTTTCTTCAACTTTTATGGAATCCGGGCCAGCTGTTCGCATCAATCCGGCAAAGTCAAACAATACCGGGTCAAGCAGATGTGATGGACGTGCGTTCATCAGGGCGCGAAACATAACCTGTCGGCGGCCGGGGCTGCGTGTTTCCCATTCGTCCAGAATTGTCTTGACCTGCTGGCGCTGCAACCCGTCCTGGGACCCGCAAAGATCACAGGGAATGATAGGGTAACCCATCGCACTGGAGAATTTCGCGCAGTCAGCCTCTGCCACATGGGCAAGCGGGCGATAGACGAACAAATCCCCTTCTTCGTTCACAAGCTTGGGCGGCATGGTTGCCAGCCGGCCGCCATGAAAGAGGTTCATGAAAAAGGTTTCAAGGATATCGTCGCGATGGTGGCCAAGCACGACGGCGCTGCAGCCTTCTTCGCGTGCAACCCTGTAAAGATTTCCGCGCCTCAGGCGGGAGCACAAGGCGCAAAATGTTCGGCCTTGCGGGATTTTGTCCATCACGATGGAATAGGTGTCCTGATACTCAATCCGGTGTGGCACTTGCATTCTGGCCAGAAAGTCAGGGAGCACGGTGGCTGGAAATCCGGGCTGACCCTGATCCAGATTACAGGCCAGAATGTCGACAGGCAGCAAGCCACGCCATTTCAGTTCGTGCAGCACGGCCAAAAGGGTGTAGCTGTCCTTGCCGCCCGACAGACAAACCAGCCAGCGTGTCCCGCGTTCGATCATGCCATATTGTTCGATCGCTTCTCTGGTATGGCGCACGATGCGCTTGCGCAGCTTCTTGAACTCGGTGGTGCGAGGAGCACCGGAAAACAGGGGGTGTATGTCGTCTGATTCATCCAGCATGGGCAGGCTTTAGTTGAGTTGCGGCGACCGGGCAAGGGGCACTGATCGAGCCAACCAAACGCCGCGCGCTTCTCATCACCAGTGCAAAAGGGCCATTTAAGTGAACCAAAAGGCGCTGTGCCGCGTATCACCAGAAAAGGGATGGTCTGGACATGCATCGACTGATTTTGACCCTGATCCTTTTGGTTGGTTTTGGCGCGTGCACCGCAAAACCTGACATTGATGACAATTTGTTATCGGATCGCAAACTTAATCTGGAAGAGTTCTTTGACGGCCACCTTGTGGCCTATGGTCAGTTCCAAGACGTTTTCGGGACCGTGCGGCGCCGGTTCACAGTTGATATCAATGGCTCCTGGAACGGCAAAACCCTGAGACTTGTCGAGGATTTTGTCTATGATGATGGGTCCACCGAACAGCGGGTTTGGTCGCTGACCAAATCAGGTGACGATACATGGCAAGGCACCGCGCCCGGCGTGATCGGAACAGCTAAAGGCCACGAGCGTGGTGACACGTTCAACTGGCGCTATGAGATTGACTTGCCGGTCCCGGACGGCACCTTGCGGGTCACATTTGAGGATTGGATGTGGCTGCTGAGCGATGACCGGCTATTGAACCGCGCCTATATGAAACGGTTTGGCGTGGATATCGGCGAAGTTGTTATCACCTTTGAAAAACGATCTTAGGCGAATCATCACGCGCCGCTTGGTAGACAGGTGGGGCAATAATCTACTTAATAGGATCCCCGGGATTGGGCACTGTAACTTCAAGCCGAAAAAGGAGCGACACTAGACCTCAGCCCTTTTCAAACCTTTGAGCCCTTTTCAGACCTTTGAGCCCGCCGCCAAGAGCGAGGTTCAAGTCTGTTGTGGCCAAAGAAAGGTTCGCCACGCAGTGTTGTCATTCAGTTTTCTGGATTGGGCAGTTGTTGCGAACTTGTAGGTCAGAAATCTGTAGCTGGAGCGCCTTTGCTCGTCTCACTGGTCTGGCGGACCCGGGACCGGATCGTAGCCATCGCCACCCCACGGATGGCAACGCGCGATCCGTTTTGCGGCGAGCCAGCTGCCTTTGATCGCGCCGTGTTTGTCCAGCGCTTCAAGCGCATAGGCGCTGCACGTGGGTTGATAGCGACAGTTGTGCCCCACCCATGGCGAAAACACCAACCTGTAGGCGTGGACAGGGACAGCAAAGACACGGGCGAGCGGGCTCATTGCTGACCTCCGCCATGAATCTTGGTCAGCGCAGAGGTCAAATCTGACAACAATTCGGGAAAAGGCCGTGTTGATGTGACCTCTGGCCGTCCAATCAGCACATAGTCCCAACCGGAGCGTCCGTGATCTGGCAACACCAGACGGGCTGCTTCGCGCAGACGCCGTTTTGCTCGGTTGCGTGCGACGGCATTCCCGACCTTCTTGGAGCAGGTAAAGCCAACCCGAATGCCGGTTACCGCTTCATCAGCATGGCGTTTGCGACCTTGGACCATCATCGCGGATGTCCCCTGACGTTTCGCACGGGCTGCGCGCAGAAAATCGGCGCGTTTGGTCAACACCGTTAGACAAACGGAAACCGCCGGGGGCATGTCCCCTGCGGCAGTGCTGCCTGCTATGGGGGCCTCCGGCGGTGTCATGCCATTTGGTCGGGTGGCGCGGTTACGCGCTCAGCGACTTGCGGCCCTGTGCGCGACGTGCGTTCAGGATCTTGCGACCAGCTTTGGTCGCCATACGTGCGCGAAAACCATGGCGCCGTTTGCGCACGAGGTTCGAGGGTTGAAAGGTGCGTTTCATCGCTCCGTCTCCAATTTGCAGTTCAGGGCGCGCAGATTCGGGCCAGGAAAGTGTATTCGAAGCCCGTCCTCTAAAGCGGGAATTGGGGTAAGTCAAACCTTTGCGCCGGCTTTTGGGCTGGTTTTGCAATAAAATAGCTTTGCGGGCCTACACCAATTGTTTCAACACCGCCGATAACGGTCAATAACATCACATTCGCCATCACTGTGCATCAACCGCCCGTGATGGCCCTATCGGAGCAGCCTGTGCAGAGGCATGTAGAATACAGATTGTAACGCCCTTTCACGCAAGGCAGAGTAATGACCGATATGACTCAACCCTCCAAACCCGGCGGCAAGCCTGCAGTTCTGCGACATCTGCCGCTGATCCTTATCGTTTTGGTTGCGTCAGTCGGGGCATTCACGCTGCGCGACTATCTGAGCTTTGACACATTGCGAGATAATCGTGACGCACTTTTGGCGTATCGCGACAGTAATTTCTTTGGATTGGCCGCGATATTTGTATGCCTGTACATTCTGATCGTCACGTTCTCGCTGCCCGGAGCAGCGGTGGCTTCTGTTTCTGGTGGGTTTTTGTTTGGGCTGATTGCCGGGATCGGGCTTAATGTCCTGTCCGCCACGATCGGAGCCTGCGCTATCTTCATGGCTGCGCGCTGGGGTCTGGGAGAGGCTTTGACCAAAAAGCTGGAGGCGTCTGATGGGACAATAAGAAAACTAAAAGATGGGCTTCGCGAAAACGAGATCAGCGTGCTGTTTCTGCTCCGCCTTGTCCCGGCGGTGCCGTTTTTTGTGGCCAACCTGCTCCCGGCGCTTGTCGGTGTAAGGTTCGTGAACTTTCTGTTCACAACTGCAATTGGCATCATTCCCGGAGCAATTGTGTTTACGTGGATTGGCGTGGGTCTTGGCGAAGTCTTTGATCGCGGAGAGAGCCCGGATCTTTCCTTGTTATGGGAGCCTCATGTTATCGGGCCAATTCTGGGCCTTGCGGTTTTGGCAGTGGTCCCGATTGTGATCAAAGCTATGCGTAGAAACAGAACAGGTTGAGCTAATGAACCGGATCAAGACAGATATCCTGATCATCGGGGCGGGGTCTGGTGGCTTGTCTGTCGCAGCGGGCGCCAGTCAGATGGGGGCTGATGTTGTGCTGCTCGAAGGGCACAAGATGGGCGGTGACTGCTTGAACTTCGGCTGCGTGCCGTCCAAGGCGCTGATTGCCAGCGGCAAGGCAGCTTATGCGCAGGCTCATGCGAGTGACTTTGGCGTGGCTGATGTTGTGCCCGACATCGATTATGCTGCCGCCATGGACCATGTCGCCGAGGTCATAGCGACCATCGCTCCTGTCGATAGTCAGGCTCGGTTCGAGGGGCTGGGTGTTAAGGTGATCCGCGAGTTTGGGACGTTCATTTCCCCAACCGAAGTGCAGGCTGGGGAAACTGTTATTACTGCCCGTCGCATTGTCATTGCGACAGGGTCTTCGCCGTTGATACCGCCGATTCCCGGGCTTGATCGCGTGCCTTACGAGACGAACGAGACATTGTTTGAACTGCGCGACAAGCCAGACCACTTGCTCATTGTTGGTGGGGGACCGATTGGTGTCGAAATGGCACAGGCACATGTCCGCCTTGGAAGCAGGGTTACAGTAATCGAAGGGCTGAAAGCGCTGGGCAAAGATGACCCGGAAATGGCTTCGGTGGTTCTGGATGCACTCCGCGACGAGGGGGTCGACGTTGCTGAAGACGCAATGGTTGCCGAAATCCGCGGAAAGGCCGGCGCAATCGAGATCGAAACCAAGGATGGCCGGGTCTTCAAAGGCAGCCACTTGCTGATGGCCGTTGGGCGCAAAACCAACACTGAGTCCCTCAATCTGGATGCGGCGGGGGTAGAGACCACGCGGAGCGGCATCAAAGTCGATGGCAGTTTGCGCAGTTCTAACAAACGGGTTTACGCCGTCGGCGATGTGGCGGGCGGTCTGCAGTTCACCCATGTCGCGGGTTATCATGCAGGCGTAATCATTCGCTCGATCCTGTTCGGACTGCCGTCCAAGGTCAAAACCAACCATATCCCGTGGGTCACTTTTACAGACCCTGAATTGTCCCAAGTCGGGTTGACTGAAACTCAGGCACGCGCGGAATATGGCGGCAGACTTGAGGTTGTGCGGCACCAATACAACCACAATGACCGAGCAATTGCAGAACGCAAAACCAAAGGGTTTATAAAAGTCATGGTTGTCAGTGGACGTCCTGTCGGCGCCTCCATTGTCGGGTATCAGGCTGGCGAGTTGATTAACTTGTGGGCACTGGTTCTGGCCAATAAAATGAAGATGAGTCAGGTCGCAGCTATGGTGGCCCCTTATCCCACGATAGGCGAAGTGAACAAGCGGGTTGCAGGGGCGTACTTTAGTCCTAGGTTGTTTGATAATCCTATGGTCAAACGTGTCGTCCGGCTGGTCCAGAAATGGCTGCCGTGACCCAAACGGAGGCACAATGTTAAATTCGCTTTCAGGCCGTTTTCTGATCCTGACCACAGTGTTTGTGATGCTGGCAGAAGTGTTGATCTTTGTTCCGTCAATTGCCCGCTTTCGCGAGGATTACCTGAATGCGCGGCTGGAGCGAGGCCAGATTGCATCACTGGCCCTTCTCGCCGATGACATGCTGGATACGGCTTTGGAGGCCGAGCTGTTGCGTAATGCAGAAGTGTTTAACGTTGTGCTACGTCGCGATGAAGCACGCCAGCTGGTGTTGTCTTCGCCTATGCCCAAGTCGATCGACGCCACGTTCGATATCCGCGACGCCAGTGCCATACTGCTGATCCGGGACGCCATGATGCGGCTGTTTGAGCACGAGCCAAAAGTAATCAGGGTCATCGGCAGTCCAGTGCGCGAAGCCGGGCTTGAAATAGAAGTTACGATGGATACAGGCCCGATGCGCGCTGCCATGCTGGATTATGGCGTCCGTATATTAATCTTGTCTGCGGTCATTTCGGTGTTTACCGCAGTGCTCTTATTTCTTGCTGTCCGAGTCATTTTGGTCAAGCCAATCAAAGGTTTCATCGGCCATATTCAAAATTATGCCGACGCCCCCGAAGACGCACGCAGGATCATCACGCCGTCTGCAGGGGTGACAGAGCTACGCGAAGCCGAAGAAGCCCTGCTGACACTGCAGACCCAATTGACGCTGGCGCTCAAGCAAAAAGAGCGGCTGGCGCAACTGGGAGGGGCGGTCGCCAAAGTGAGCCATGATCTGCGCAATATACTTACCAGCGCCCAATTGTTCACCGATCGGATCGAGGCAAGCGAGGATCCGACTGTGCGCAGGCTTGCCCCCAAGCTTGTGGGGTCAATCACGCGCGCCGTGCACCTGTGTGAAAGCACCCTGGCCTTTGGCAAAGCCGAGGAGCCGAGTCCAACCCTGACGCTGGTCCCCCTGATTGATGTTGTGGCTGATGTCATTGACAGCGAGCGTCTGGCAATAGGCGAATATGATCTCAGCTTCAGCGAAGATATTCCGGCCTCAATGCTGGTCCGGGCGGATCCCGAACAGCTGCATCGCATCATGTCGAATCTTGTACGCAACGCACGCCAGGCAATCGTTAATTCTGGTCAACCCGGCGAAGTCAATGTCGTGGCGCGCGAGGATGCTGCGCAGTGGTGGATCGAAGTCATCGATACAGGCCCCGGCTTGCCGGCAAAAGCGCAGGAGTATCTGTTCACCGCTTTTCAAGGCGGCGCCCGCAAAGGCGGTTCTGGCCTTGGTCTTGCAATCTCAGAAGAGTTGGTGCGCGGACATGGAGGGACTCTGGAGCTGACCCGCACCGGAGAGGATGGTACCGTGTTTACCATATGCCTGCCCAAAGGTGATGGAACGGTTTAAAGCGAGTTTTTGGGGCTTGCATTCAATCGGCCCAATCTCTAAACCGCCGACCAGTGGACCGATAGCTCAGCTGGATAGAGTACTTGACTACGAATCAAGGGGTCCGGGGTTCGAATCCCTGTCGGTCCACCACTAAGCTAATAAAATCAACGGGTTACGCGGCTGTACGGTACGCCTTGGTACACCCTGCCTGATGTTGTAGGTGTTGCTGATAGCCCGATCAGCACGTCGTTGCTCGCAGTCCCAACGTGTTCGAAGACGGTTTAGAGGGTCGCATGGCTAGTGCCGACGCGACCCTTTTTTCAATCGCAGTCCTCATAATCCGACGCCATGCAAACCCTTGCCTGTTCCGTCGCTTTGGCGATTTGTTCGCGGGTCATTTCTTTTTCGACTTTGTCGCGATTGACTTGAGTGCCCTCGTGTCCATTCTCGCTGGCAATATTCCACCACATATAAGCGGTAGTTATGTCCTTTAGGACGCCTGTGCCGTTTTCGTACATAAAGCCAAGGTTGTATTGTGCATTGGCATAGCCCTGATCGGCTGCAAGCCGATACCAGCGCACTGCCTCTGCGTCGTCCTTCGGTACGCCTTGGCCATCGCTATACATGTTGCCAAGATTGTATTGCGCAATGACATTGCCCTGATCGGCCAGTGGAAGAAATTCCTTCAGTGCGGTGGTGTAATCGCCTGTTACATAAGCAGCCGACCCCTTATAAATATCCTGCGCCTCAACCACCGAACCAGAGACTGCGACGAAAATAGAAAGCGCGGTTGCGCGAAGAAAGCTGTTCATAGAGTGTCTTTCGTAAAATAGAATAAAGGTGCGACTGCAGTGGCATAGCCAGCCAAACTTCCCCAAACGATCAGAATTTTTCCTGGTCGACGTGGCGACAACATTGTGAGCAGCAGCGGGATCAAGGGCGAGAAAACCCCGCCGCCAAACCCCTGCAAAATACGCCCAGTTATTATGAATTCATAGCTTCCAGCGTAGGCAACGATGGCGGACCCCGTCGCAAAAAACAGTACGCCAGCACCAAAGATTCTTTTTGTGTCGAAGATATCGCCAGCCATCCTCCCAGCAACACTCCGAAAGCAACCGAGATGCCATATGAGTTGACTACCCAAGCAAGCTCGCCAATTGACAGGCTAAATTGCTCTTGGATCGCGGGAAGAAGAAGTGGAACTAGAGTTAGTTCCATCACAAACGCGATGCTCGCGGTGATTGATCCAAATATTGCTCTACGGGATTATACAGACAGTGACTCAGCCAAGATTAAGTTTGGCCTGTGTGGCGGTATTGTTTATATTCGTCAATTAGATAAGTGAGCTGAGTACCAGATCAACCCTTTGAATCTATTGATGTCAGAGACATACTAACTGACGAAACCTGACCTGTGTTTCGAAGAGACTGCACGTCCCTCGCAATCGCATTTTTGATGTCGCTAGCATTCATGCAGACTAAATATTCTTCATTGGTAACCTGTTGATCTGGCCCAATCCACTTGCCGGGCTCGCAGTGACTGTAGCCATAGCGAAGATGGGCGCCTTTGGCCGCCAGTTGCTTTGGGACGAAGGCAAAAACAAAGTCGGGTTTCCAAGCTTGATGCAGTATTTCGAAAAGCAAGCGAGACAGGAGACTTGTCGCACCTTGGCTACGTGGCCCACCTAGTCCGAGTGACGGTAGCCAGAAATCTCCGTGATAGCCAACGGAGCCTGTAACCGATTTGAGCGCTTCCGGGCCCTGAAAGAATGTCAGATCAGGATCTGGCGTCGTATCGGGTACAATGTACTTATGGCGATGCATATCTAAATGCTTGCCGAGGGAAATGCCGGAAAGGTCCAGCAACCGCACAGCCTGCGTGTGAACCAATTCATCAGCTTCATTGAAACCGCAAATCCAAAAGCCGTTTGTTTCATCAATAAATGAACTTGCGGTATCGAATATCGGACACAGACCGCCGCGATCCGCGCATGAGTTCCGATAAGAACGGTAAAGGCAAAAATCATCACCCACTTCGACCCGCATACCCGCGTCTTGAAGTTCTCGGATGATGTCTG
>RCNC010000508.1_pt1 | contig 24980 bp, 18 predicted proteins | sample 2041301 | NCBI WGS metagenome assembly RCNC01 (sample SAMN09708231, study PRJNA481090) | Marine sediment metagenome, whole genome shotgun sequencing project. | biome: marine sediment; feature: ocean; material: sediment; isolation source: Sewage treatment plant 13A marine sediment (STP13A) ...
GCTTCTCTGATCGGGTCCTGATATCAAGTTCCCATTGTTTAATGATACTGAAGTCACTGGTACAGACTATCCAATTAGTTTAGGTGACAATAGTCCTCGTTTCATTGTTGTTCAGGGAAATGAACGTTCTGTAGGTGCAGTTTCAGCTCGAGTTCCCACTCTCCCCACGTGGGCGATGGTAACCCTTATGACCCTGATGGGTCTTATAGTGATGGTTTCTTTAGAACGTGGTAAATCACCGACCTAAGCTTCCTGAGAAGTTTTATTGCGAAGCTGAAGTCGGCAAGGAGCGGAACTCAGTACTTCACTGTTGCTTGCACTTCACCTGGCATTTTCAACAGCGCTATCCATTGTGCCGCTCCATAGGCCAGGCAATAGGCATGCCAGAATCAGTCTAGTGAATATTCACATCTAAATATTGTATATCGATATATATTTATTGTTAATCGATAATATATAGACTATTATCGATATCTCCAAATTAACACTATAGGTATTGTGACATGTCCCCCGCACAACAAAATAAGCTGACAGTTTTAGTAAAACGCTTTCTCGATGTTATCTGGTTCCTGTTTCTAATAGTCGCGGTCATATGGCCGGTCACTGTCCTGGTGATTGGTTTAAGTATCCCTTCTGATCCGGAGCTACGCCATACTGACGTTAATGTCTTCTTGAGCTTTCACGTCAATTCTGAAGTGTCAACTGAACCGTCAATATCATCCGACAACAGCGGCGAGTTAATCCTGAGCGGACGAGGAGATCTGAAATTAAGTAATACACGCAGTCGGATAAGCTGGTATTTGTCCGGTGCGATTTCGGAAGTCCTGCTTTTCATTTTCCTGTATGGCTTGCTGGCAATGCGCAAGCTGTTTGCTTCGCTGGCAGAAGGAAGCACATTCACCGAGGAGAATGCCGAACGCATCAGGAAGGTTGGCTACGTGTTTATTGGTTGGCACATTGTGTCCCCGGTTTTGCAATATATCGGCAGCCGCGCGATGCTTCACGATATAGCATTCAATGTGCCGGGAGTTCAGCTATACCCTGGCTTCGAGATCAACATTGGTGGGGTGTTCGCCGGCTTTGCGATTATCGTTCTGTCTGGTGTATTACGTGAGGCGGCCAGCATCCACCAAGAACAATCGTTGACTATTTGATATGGCTACCATTATCAAGGTCAATCTGGATCTACTGCTGGTCCAACGGAAAATGACGTTAACGGAGTTATCCGACAAAGTCGGTATAACACTTGCTAATTTATCGATTCTCAAACGCGGTAAAGGCCGGGCAATTCGTTTCTCCACGTTAGTAGCATTGTGTGAAGCTTTAAATTGCGAGCCAGGCGATTTATTGCAACTCGAAGAGGGGCCTTGATTCTGGAAAAGATGACAAGACGAATGATGTGGCAGCCGACGAGGTTTCTGATCAGGTACCGTAGGGTGGGTAACTTGTTACCCACGATTTGCCAGTCTGGTTGGCTACGGTCCCGTGCGTAATAACACCGCACCCTACGTTGGTGCTCAGATCCCGTGCGTAATAACACCGCACCCTACGTCGGTACTCAGATGCCGTAAAGGGAGGAGGAGTCCATCCCATTGGAGTCGGCCGAGGGGGTGTGATTACTCGATGGTGAGAAGATGGCAGGTTTGTGCCGTGAGTTTGGTATTTCCAGGAGATCGACCAAATTCAGGAAACGCTGAACCGATCAATACAGGCATGAGTAGTTAATGAAATAACTGGCGTCTGACGTCATTCCTGATTAGGCTAATTGGGTAAGCAGCGAAAGTCTGTTTTACTATAGAACTAACAAACAGAAATCCTACAAATTAAAACCCTTAGTTATCAAGCATGTTCCATCAGAAATGGTTAGTTCGAGATTTGTTGCTAACCATTAAGATTACGGGAAATTAGAAATGAACAATTACAAACTCCATGGCGTCATTTACACGTTATTCTCGTACATTCTGTTCTGGACCTTGCCCACTCAGAGTGTGTTGGCGGCATCTGATCCGGTCGGGGGCTGCACCGATTCAGCCACGTTCATTCATGACATCCAGGGGAGCGGAGCACTAAGCACTGATGTTGGCAACATTCGCGAGATCAAGGGTATTGTCACTGGGGATTTCGAGGGCATTTCGGAGCTGGGAGGTTTCTTTATGCAGGAAGAGGATGCTGACGCCGATGCCGACCCCTCAACCTCTGAAGGCATTTTTGTCTTTCATGGTGGTGGTGCATTCTCCGTCAATCCCGGTGACACGGTGCGGGTACGGGGTACAGTGGATGAGTTCCTCGAGCTGACTCAACTCAACAGCATCGTCAGTGTCACCGATTGCCCGTCGACTGGTACGACAACACCAACGACCTGGCATCTGCCTGTGGCTGATGTCGCCGATTGGGAACAGGTTGAAGGCATGGAGATCTCCATCCCCCAAACACTCTATGCCACGGGAAACCATACCCAAGGCCGCTATGGTGAGGTTGACCTGTCGCTTAATGCACCGCTCGATGCTCCGACCAATGTTGTTGAGCCAGGGTCAGCGGCGATCGCACGCCAAGAGCTCAACGATCGCAGTCGTATCCAGCTGGGCGATGCCAGCAATGAGGAGAATCCACTACCGCTGCCACCGTACCTTGGCGCTAGTAATACGCTGAGGACGGGCGACACGCTTACTGGTATTGCAGCGATCGTAAATTACGCCCACGATACCTACCAACTTGAACCAATCCAGCCGGTGAACTTCACCAGGGTCAACGCCCGGACCAGCGTGCCCGGCGTTGGCGGTTCGATCCAGGTCGCGGGCTTTAACGTGTTGAATTACTTCACCACGATCGACACCGGTGCGCCCATCTGTGGACCGCTAGGCACCCAGGTCTGCCGCGGTGCGGATACCCCTGAAGAATTCACCCGACAGCGCGAAAAGATTTTCGCTGCTTTGCAAGCCATGGATGCAGATGTGGTCGGTCTGATCGAACTGGAAAACCATCCAGCTAGTGTTCCCACCGCTGACCTGGTCAGTGGTCTTAACGATGTTATGGGAGCGGGAACCTACGACTACATTCTGACCGGCGCCATTGGCGCGAACGCTATTCGTGCAGCAATCATATTTAAACCTGCCACGGTTACCCCGTTAGGGACTTTTGCCATTCTCGACTCTTCAGTCGATCCAAGCTTCAATGATGCCAGGAATCGCCCTGTTCTAGCGCAGACTTTCAGGGATATTTCTACGGGTGGCGCATTGACCGTGGCCGTGAACCACCTTAAGTCAAAAGGCTCGGATTGTAATGCTATCGGCGATCCGGATACCGGTGATGGCTCAGGCAATTGCAACCTGACCCGCACGTCAGCCGCTACAGCACTGGTAAACTGGCTTGCCACTGACCCCACCGGAAGTGGTGATGACGATTTTCTCATTATTGGTGATCTCAATTCCTACTCCAGGGAAGCACCCATTGACGCTATTATTAACGGTGGCTACACAGACCTGATTAAGTCCTTCCTGGGCACCGGTTTCGGGGCAGGCGCGTACTCTTTCACCTTCTTTGGCCAGTCTGGAGATCTGGATTACGGGTTAGCGAACACAACACTGACACCACAAGTGACGGGTGCAAACTTCTGGAGGATCAACTCAGTCGAACCGAGTGGACTCGACTACAATAATTACAACCAACCAGGTTTATACATGCCTGATCAATTCCGCTCAAGCGATCACGATCCGGTCCTGATCGGGCTGCAACTGGTCCCTGTTGCTGATTTGTCCGTCAGTATTAGCGACATCCCTGACCCGGTTACTGCCGGCACCACGATCACATTCAACATTGCAATCAAAAATGCCGGGCCAGATGACGCCGTTGACGTCGGTGTTTCATACATCCAGCCGTTGCCATTTCAGTGTACGTTTACGAGTGTGGCAACAGGTGGTGCAAGCGGAAATACCGGCACAGGTTCCGGTGGTTTGGACGAGACACTGCAATTGCCGTCCGGCAGTGAGGTTACCTATACAATGACCTGTAAGATTGAGCGAACTTCTAAAGGTACCATATTCAATACCACCACGATCTCAGCTGTGGTATCTGACCCGAACGATAGTAACAATAGTGAGACTGATCAAGTCGATATACTTCCTCAGCGAATCACCGAGGTACCGACATTGCCGGAATGGATGTTGTTATTGCTGATGGTGTTGTTGGCTGGAGTTGGTATGCGCTTTTCAAGACCTGAAAGCCACGGGTAGAAAAACCGGTAATCCATCGGGGCGAATACTCCATGAAAACGGGTCAGCCTGGCTCTGGGTCTGTGACCATCCACCGGACTCCTAATGACACCGTTCAAATCAGACGTCATATGTCCGATTTTGGCCAAGGGAGTGTGAAAACTATTTGACCGCCTCTGATTTTGGAACAGCGCGCAGAGAATTGGTAGCAGCCACTAAGGTAGTTGTTGATCGAGAGTCTTGGTCTTGTCCACAACGACGTCACCTGTGTGCTTTGTGGTAACAGTCTCAATCAATGCTATCCAGCACTCATCATCAGCAACCGGATTGTGCATTACTCCTTTGGGAACAACGTGCATGTCTCCTTCTATTAGGTGGACCTCTTCATTCTCATATTCGATTGTCAAATTGCCTTTGATAATATGAAACAGCTCATCTTCATCATCATGTTTGTGCCAAGTCAGTGTTCCTTTGAGTTTCGCGACCTTTACATACTGATCATTCACATGAGCGATGATTCGTGGTGACCAATATTCAGTCACATGATCGAGCTCTTCAAGTAGGTTTGATGTCTTTAGCACTGAGAAAACACCTTGTAGAATTGTTTGAAACGGTTGAATGTTCGGATGATGTGGCAGCCGACGAGGTTTCTGATCAGGTCCCGTAGGGTGGGTAACTTGTTACCCACGATTTGCCCACCTGCCAGGCCCAGATCCCGTGCGTAATAAATTACGCACCCTACGTTGGTGCTCAGATCCCGTGCGTAATAACACCGCGCCCGTGGGGTGGACATAACTGCCCACCCAACATCAATTCCAGACTACCAATGAATCCCCTGCATCAAGCTCGCAAAGGCCAACTGCTCCTGTGACGCCTGTTCCTGATCCTCGGAAACACCCTTGGCCGCTGATGAATCGGGAAACATCCTGAATGCGCTGTTCATCACTATTTCGGCAATCTTGGGCGCTACAGCGTGCAGGGTCTGGGCAAAGACACCCAGCCGTGTGGCAATTCTCTGCGGTCTGTAAATAACGGCCTGTCGGATAAACTCAGCCGCCTCATCCGGTGTGATGGTCGGAACATTGTCATACATCTTGGTCGGCGCAATCATGGGTGTACGCACCAGTGGCATATTGATGGTCGTAAAAGCAATACCGGTATCACTGTACTCAGCAGAAGCACAACGTGAGAAGGCATCCAGTGCTGCCTTGGATGCCACGTAGGCCGAAAATCGCGGTGAATTGGTGAGCACGCCAATAGAGGAAATATTGATCACTTGCCCGGTATTGCGGGCTGACATTCCCGGCAAGGCCCGCAAGATAAGACGTAAACTACCGAAATAGTTCAACTGCATGGTGCGTTCAAAATCATGGAAGCGGTCGCATGATAGCGAAATAGAACGTCGAATCGAACGACCTGCATTATTGACTAAAACATCGATTCCACCGTGATCTTCAACAATCTTGTCGATCAACTGGTCACAGGCATCCAGATCGCTGATATCACAGGAGTAACTCCAGGCCTTACCACCCATCGCTTTGACTTCCTCAAGGGACTCAGCCAGCTTTTCTTCACCACGTGCCACAAGGATCACCTTTGCACCGGCTCTTGCCATCATCAATGCAACCGCATGTCCGATACCGGAAGAAGCACCGGTAACGACCACTGTTTTGCCACGCACATGTCCACGCAAACTACGATCAATAAACAAATCCGGGTCAAGATGTCTTTCCCAGTAATCCCACAAACGCCATGCATAATCATCCAGCCTCGGCACCATGATGCCGCTACCACGCAAGGCCTTTTCGGTTTCGCGATTGTCAAACTTGGTAGGATAGTTCACAAATTTCATCATATCCGGTGGCAAGCCCAGGTCCTTCATAATATGGTTGGAAATCCTTCGGATCGGTGGCAACATCCGCAAGCCCTGTTTGATCGCCGAAGGGATGTAGTTCAATATCCTGGCGTCAATACGCATGGTCATTTGCGGTGCGTGTGCCGCATTGGCAAACATATTGAGCACTTCACCAATACGTTTGGGCTTGGGATCGGTCAGGTGGAAGCACCGGCCGTCAAGCTTGGCTTTATGGGCAAGGAAGATCGTGGCATCGACGACATAATCAACCGGCACAATATTGATCCGGCCACCTTCCAAACCCAGGGCCGGCATCCAGGATGGCAACATCTTGCGCATCTTCTGGATCAATTTGAAAAAGTAATAAGGGCCATCGATCTTGTCAATCACCCCTGTTTCTGAATGTCCAACCACAATACCTGGCCGGTAAATGCGCCAAGGCATCTGACATTCGCTACGAACGATGGCCTCGGAATCATGCTTGGTACGAAAATACGGGTTATCCAGGCGCTGTGCCTCTTCGAACATATCCTCGCGGAAAACACCCGGATAAAGACCGGCGGCGGCAATAGAACTCATATGGTGAAAACGTTTTGCCTTGATGTCGTCAGCTAAACACACAACGTTGTGGGTCCCTTCTACATTCACACGAACCTGGCTTTCAGGGTCTGCCATCAAATCGTAAACGGCTGCAAGATGGAATACGTGGTCTATTTCCCCTTCCAGTTCCCGTCTTTTTTTGGCCGTTATTCCCAGCATGGACCGGGTCAGATCACCGGTTATAGGGATAACACGTTTTGCACCATTCCCCCATTCCTTTTTCAGGGTATCGAATTTCTTTTTGGAATCTTTCCTTAACAGAACATAAATGGTGGCTTGCTTTTTCTTCTTCAGCAGTTCACCAATCAGGTTACGACCGATAAAACCGGTTCCGCCAGTAATAAAATATTTCATAGTTATCCTCCTCGCCCTTCTTTTAACAGGTATGTTGTATCTACAATCTTATCAGAATAATAAACGGTTCCCATGCTGTTACAATTCATAATGACCAATCAGTATGAATTCGAAAGGAGGATTCCCGGATGACAGAGATCAATTCACGCTTCGAACAGGCCAGTATTGCAGCAAAATCGCTGCCGGAACGACCGGATAACGATACGATGCTGCAGCTTTATTCGCTTTACAAACAGGGATCTGCCGGTGATGTATCCGGCTCGAAACCCGGATTTTTTGACTTCGTTGCGACCGCGAAATACGAAGCCTGGAAAAAAATCAAAGGCCTTACACAGGAAGATGCCAAAAATCAGTATATCGATCTTGTGAAAAATCTCGGTGGCAAGATCGACGACTGACAAAACGGGCTGATACACACAATGGCACGCCGAAACACACGGGAACTGGTTCTTGCTACCAGCCTGGCGCTATTTAACGAGTTTGGTGAGCAGAACGTGAGCACCAACCATATCGCCGACGAGGCAGATATCAGTCCCGGCAATCTCTATTACCATTTCCGCAGCAAGGACGATATCGCGCTTGAACTGTTCAAGCGGTACTTGCTGCTGGTAAAGCCGACACTGGAACTTGAGGATTACGCGACTCAGGAAGCGGAGGATCTGTGGCTGCGTTTACACCTGATCTTTGAAGCCATGGGGCGTTTTCGTTTTCTGTTTCGTGATCTCAGCGACCTTTACAACCGTATTAAAAACCTGCGGCGAGCACTCAATGGTCTGCTGAGCATGCAGCGAACCGCGCTGTTGGCCCTGATCTCAGGTTTGCAGAAAAATGGTGTGATGCAAATCTCCGACCGTGACAGCGAAGTGCTGGCCGATAACATGTTACTGGTTATGACTTACTGGATTCCCTTCGCCGAAGTACGTGGTGACCCCGGTCTCGCGGGTGGCAAAGTTCTTTCAGAATCAGTCGCCCGGGTACTACACCTGGTTATACCCTATTTGCGCGAACCCGAAGCCAGCGAAGTCGAAGCCCTCGCCCATACCTATAGACACTCGTAGGGTGGGTAACTCGTTACCCACGAGTCAAAACCACCAGAGTTGGTAAAAACGTGGGTAACAAGTTACCCACCCTACGAGGTACGTAATTCATTACGCACGGGATCGAAACCAACCCGGCCGGCAAATCGTGGGTAACAAGTTACCCACCCTACGAGGTGCGTAATTCATTACGCATGGGGTCGGAACCAACCAGGCCGGCAAACCGCGGGTAGCGAGTTACTCTCTATCGGCCAGGGTACGTAAGTTTTCTTCATGTGTGTTGCGGTCGATACGATATAGCCTGAGACTGGCAATCATGAGCATCCAGAGGACAAACAGGGTCGGAGCGTAATAAAGGCCCAACCTGAATACTGTCTCATCCGGGACCTGCCCCGGCGCGACGCCCTTGGGAAACTGTACCACCGCCAACACCGCCGATGCGGCCAGCACACCGAAACCCTGGACTGCCTTGCGTGCAAAGGTGGTGGCTGCAAACAAGACACCCTCTGAACGGCGGGCAGTTCTGATCTCGCTGTCTTCTACCAGGTCAGCCATCATCGAACTGGTCAGGATCGACAAAGTAATGACCAGTGTGATTTCAGCAACAACAGCAATCAAAACGATCGGAAACAGCATTGGGTCGCCATTTTCGGGCATCAACCCAAATAGACGCAGCACAATCGTCGCCGGCGCTATCGTAAAGGCAGCGAGGCCAACACGAATGGCACCGCGTTTCTTGCCTATTCGTTTCGATATAATCGGTGCAATGAACAGTGCAATGAAGGCTGACACAATGATGGAGAATGACAGGAGGGAGATCTGGTCAGTGCTGAATTCCCAAAAATACCCACTGATATAAAAGGACAGTCCTGTAGATAGACCTGCAGCGACCGCCCCGAACAACGCGGCGAGAAACAGAGCAAGGAATGACTTGTTCCCCAGGGTTTCATATATATCGACAAATATGCGTTTTATATTCATCGGTGCCTTTGGCGGTGGCGCTTTGAAGTGCGAAATATGACTATGTGTACCCAAGGCTGTGACGAGGATGGAAACCAGAATCGCTAATGATGCAAAAAGGCCATAGATTGCATAACCCTGCTCGTTCAATAAGCCGTTTGGGATGGCTTCTGTCGGAGCGAGAAATACCGCCAACGCGATGGTCGCCATGAGAGTGCCACCAATCCAGCCGAAAAAATATCGATAGCTAAACAAAGATGTTCGTTCGTCGTAGTCTTCTGTCAGTTCGGCCGAAAGTGCTGAACTTGGTACCTCAAATAGCGTTATACATACCCGGATGAGGATAGCCAGCGTGAGGATATATGGAAACAGTTCATTGCCAGTCAGTCCGGCGGGCGGCACCCATAACAGGTAATAGAAAATCGCAACCGGTATTGCAGATGCATACATCCAGGGATGTCTGCGCCCCCACCGGGAATGAGTGTTGTCACTCAGGTAACCCACAATCGGATCGGAAAAAGCATCAAAAATCAACGCAATTAGCAAGGCCAAACCGACCAATGGTGCATCGACACCCATCACCTGCGAGTAAAACAAAAGCAGAAAATAATCAAAACCATTGTTTTTAACGCCAAAAGCCACGGCCCCGAAGCCATAGGCGAATTTAGTTGACAGTTTTAGGCGGGTTTTTTTTATCATTGTCGATCCCTTGAATTACACACGTTACTGAACATTAAGTATGTGTTGTACCTTTGTAGTTTGAATTAATGCGAAAACCAACACTGGATTCCGCACCGTTCTATTACCCTGGACTGCAGCCATTACTTTACCAGTTGAGGAAGAAAATGGTTCTCCCAGGCTTCGCGACCGCGAAACATGGCTTGATAAAAATCTTTCTTTTCCTGGTCCGTGGGGAATGAATCATCTGCCTGGAAACGATCGTAAAGTGACTGCATGGTCAAAACACCCTGCTGAGGATGAACGCCTCCATCACTCTCGGCATCAAGTATCTGCTTGTTGCCGGCACCCCAGGATGACCATTCGGGCAGACTGCCTGAGCGCCCTTTGCCGGGCTTACCTGTGTAGGCAAAATTGCTCCAGTATTCACCCATCCGGGCCGCCAGTTGTTCGCGCTCAAGGCGATTTTGTTCAGTAAAATAATATGCAAACGCCTTCATACTTACAAAATCATTAAATACAAAAGGTATTTCCATTGAGTGCGCAGCTCCGAAAAACTCCCTCATATCCGCCTGTGGGTAGCTCGGCTGATCATCCCAGTCAAACCGATAGGCATAGATATCAGGGTTGTGCCTGCTTAGTCGCAGTGCCAGTTCGTCGACGCCCTGGGATGTCCAACGGTCACTCAGGTAGCTCGCATGTAAATTGTAACGCTGCAGATCGTGAATCCTGATTTCTGAACCCGGGATAATGGTGACATACGCGGGGTTCAGACCGAGGAAGAACTTCATTTCGTCACGATTGCTGCCGATCATGACAGGCAACTTGTGGACCTGCGATGCATCGGCAATCAGTTCCCAGGGCGAACCTGTGGGAATGACGATATCATCTGGAATACATTGTGGAGCGCGAATCAGCGCACCTATGTCCTGCGTGTAGGTATCGATCAACTCGTCGTCACTGGCGCTATACATCAAGCTGAGAAACTCATCGTCACTGAGCTTGGCAACCATCTTACGGGCTTGTTCGCGGTTCTCGGCCTGTCCACGCTGAAGCAGGACTTTTGCCGCGGTCTCGGAGGAACTGAATTCCGAGCGGTCATCTGACGTGAGTTGTTCAGCAACTTCCACGGGTGTCTGACGCAAACTGCCGCTTTGCATGATGGCTTTGTGAAATAGACCCTTGCTCAATGGTGAATACAGCAGCGTCATGGTATTCATGGCACCGGCAGATTCACCGAACAGGGTGATATTTCCAGGATCACCTCCGAAGGCTTCAATGTTCTGCCTGACCCACTTCAATGCCTGGATGATATCCAGCAAACCGAAATTGGGACTTTTATCCAGTTCTGAGCCGGCAGTCGCACGCAGCGAAGGGTGTGAAAACCAGCCAAGCAGGCCAAGGCGATAATTGATCGAAACGACAATGACCTGCTGTTGAACGGCGAGATTGCCACCATAGTGAAAACTACCACTGCCGCCTACGTTACTGCCACCATGGACCCACACCATGACCGGCAAGGGGGTAGGCTTGTCATCCGGCTTTATCGCAATCGGCGGAGACCATATATTCAGGTACAGGCAATCCTCGCTGCCGACGGCCTTACCGTAGAGTGACGGATCGATATCGAGCAGTGGGTGACCAAGCTGCGTGCAGATATCCGAGAAGGTGTTTGCAGCGAAAGGGCCGTCAAAGGACTTATGCACACGCGGCGCCTTCCAACGCAACTCACCCACAGGCGCTTGTGCATAGGGGATTCCGAGCCAACTAAATGCACCACTCTCTTCAATCTGTCCGTTTATAGGACCTGCAATGGGATGCCGTAAAGTGCCATCTTGGGCGATGCTGTTCATTGAAATAAATACCAGGGTCAGTAACAGGCCCAGGATATACCCGGGCGGTGTTTTGGTTTTCCACGTGACACGCTTGTGCAAAGTGCCCATAAGCTTAATATCGCTTGATGTAAGCCTCGACAAGCTCATTGTCCTCGGCAGAAAGCAGACGCAGTGGTTGCGGGGTCTTTTGGGAAGTCTCCAAAAATTTGTCGACGCCTATTTTATCCAGAAGTCCGAATGGCCCGAGTTCCTGACCAGTGGCTATCGTCCAGGTGCGGTCGATATCTTCCGGATCTGCAACTTCCTGAAGTGCGATGAGTACTGCACTTTTGATGAGTGCTACAACCATCGCATGATAGACCGCTGTATCAGGGCTCTTGCTGGTTAGAAAATCTGACTGCTGATAGCTGGGACCAGGGTAGCTGTAAAAACCCTTTCCGGTTTTCGTGCCGAATTCGCCGCGTTTGATATAAGGCTCAAAATAATCGGCAACCCTGGCTTGAAGCGTGTCTGAAGAATTCTTGCTCAAGGTGCTGAAAATCAAATCCAGACCAATCATATCCATAATACCAAACGGGCCCATGGGGGTTTTAAGCTTGGCCATATAGCTGCGGTCAACGTCTTCGCGTGTTGCAATACCCTCAATAACCAGGGCATCTGCCGTCAGCAATACAGCGTGAAGCAGCACATTCATAATGTAACCGGGATGTTCTTTTTTCAAAACCAGCGGCACCAACTTAAGGCTCTCGGCATAACGTTTCAAAATATCGATCGTTTCCGGCGTGGTCCGTGGACCCGCGACGATATCGACCAGCCTTGAACCCATGTAGGTGTGCAGTGCGGCAAAACGGTCACCGCGCTCTACGACATCTTCGATTTGGGAAACTAGCAAACCGGATGTATTGGTGGTCAGAATGGTTGTGTCAGGACATATTTCATCGAGCTTCTGATGGATTTCCCGTTTCAACTCCACGCTTTCATATACGGACTCACTGACAAGATCAGCATTTGCAGTCGCTTTTGCCAGGTCGGTACCCGCCGCAATTCGAGGGAAAGCTGCACCAAGCTGCGCAGGTGTACAGTAACCACCCCCAATCAGAAACGGCGCAAACTCCTTGAACCTCTTTGGTACCTGCTTCAGGGTTTCCTCAGAAATATCGTATAACTCAACGTTGTAACCCGATATGGCCGCAACCAGGGCATTGCTACAGCCCATCGTACCGGCACCGACAAAACAGACGGTTTTAACCTCTTCGATTGTTTTGGAAGCGGCCTCTTTAGCGATGTTGCCAGGTAAGGTTTCTTTCTTATCAAGCACACGGGGCATGCGATCTGGCACAAACAGATTGGTGCTGCCAGTTGTCACCATGGCCGGAAGATACCCAAGCACGGGCAAATCCGCCAGTGCATTGGCAATGTGACATTGAGTTGGGTTTTGTTCCCAGGTCAGGTGATTCCAGTCAATTTTTCCTTCACCAACATATGCGCTGGTGTAAACACTATCGGATGGAAATGTGGTTGGTTCACTAATCGCCGGCTCAAAACCGCCGACATCAGGCAGGTACCGCCATGCCATTGGATGGTCTTTACCTTCCGACGCCTTAGTAGCGGCTTCGGCCTCCTCCGGTGTTGGTACCCTGAGATTTTTAATCGACATATCGAGAATCTTGCTACCGAAATGACTGACACTGGAATGCCACTGATCATCGATAACACTGTGATCCGGTATATCACCAAATAGTTTGGGAATACCAGTCCTCTCCCGACCGGAGAGAATGGCATCTGCCAGATTCTCCCACCAAACCAGGGAATACTGGCCTTCGAGTTGTTCATTTTCACCATTGAATACTGCTGAAGCGGTCACGGCTACAAGGTTATATCCACGCCCGGCCAGCCAATCCACATCCTTGCTGCAACAATACACGACAGTGACGACTGCCTGCTCTGCAACCGTAAAGGGATGCGGCAGATAGGCTGCCAGTTTTTCCCTGTCGGTCAAATAAGGCACTACCATCATGGTAACGTCACGATACCAGCCACTGGGTTTTTCACCCTGGGGCAAGGGACCAAAATGGGCCGGCATCATATAACTTTCATATGGCTTGAACTTGAACATCTTAGAGTCCACTCATTAGATTAACTGTTGGTGATGAACCACCGGGCGAAGAAACCTTGCCCGGTGGTTAGCTCTACTTAAGACTAAAACCTGTAGTTGAGCTGTAAACCATACATCCTTGGGTCACTGAGCAGTTCAGTGCGAAGGAAACCATCCGAAATACTTCCGCCGCTGGCATCGGTTGAATGACGATCATCCGATATGTTTTTGACAAATGCGGTGAGAGCCAGCATTTCCGACGGTGCGGTCCAGGTCATGCGCGCATCAAAGCGGCCCCAGGAATCCAGCAGGCCATTCTCCGAATTGGCCGGATTGGTATACATCTCATCCACCCAGGTGTAGATACCACTGAACATTAAATCACCTTTATCACCCAGTGGAACAAAGTAGCTCGCGTTAAGGCCGATCTTGTTCTTTGGTGCACGGTTTAGCATATTGCCTTTGTAATTAACCGGTTCCTGAACAAGGGTGGACTTGTCGATGGTCTGAAAATCCGAATACTTGGCGTTGTTATAAGCATAACTGCCGGAGACACGGAAACTTTCACTGACCAACCAGGTGAATTGCGCTTCCAGTCCTTTCACATCAGCCGCGGCAGCATTGGTAAATTCGGTTCCAGATGCGCCTGTTGCCGGATCGATATAGCTCTGGTTGACCTGCAAATCGGTGTAGTCATAATAGTAAGCGGCCAGTTCCACGAGCAGTGAGTCTTCTGCCAATGAGGCTTTGTAACCAAGCTCATAAGAGACAATCGCTTCTTCGTCAAAAGAGTCCACACCTGGTGCAAGTGTACCGAGGTTGAAACCACCGGCGCGATAACCGGTTGATATTGAACCGTACACAAATCCACCATTGTTCGTGGTGTAGTCCAAACGAACCATGCCACTTATGTTGTCCCAATCCATCTTGTCACTGGCGTCATCGCCCTGATTGATCGGATAAGCGATGCTGTTACCAATGGCCTTGTGGGTTTCAGATTCAAGCACGCCGTAGGCACCACCGCCAACCGGTATCGGGAAGAACTCTTCATACAGTGGAGCCATTGCCCGGACAGTTTCACTGCCTTTCTTTTCATCGAATGTATAACGCCCACCAACTGTCATTTTGAGCTTGTCACTGAAATCGTAGTCAATTTGTCCATAACCGGCATAGGAGGTCACATCCAGATCGGTATCGAACCAGAAAACACGGTTGTTCGGATCACCCTGAAAATCAGGCAGACCGAATCCAAGTACATATGCGGTCATCGCTGCACCCGGCATGGGCCCAGCCAGTGGATAACGCGGACCGTAGTTGACGAAATCTGCAAGTCCCAGGGTTACGAATTCTGAATCCCAGGTCAATGAAGTTGAGTAAATTGGATCAACGGCATTTTGAAAATCGTAGTACAACCTCGCATCCTGTTTGAAATAATACAATCCAGCGATAAAGTTAAATTTGCCATCAAAATCCGATATGAACTGCAACTCATGGGTCAATTGTTCTGATTCAGAGGTTATATTATTGACTGAGCTGGAGTTCAGGTTTGAAGACCAATCCACATCACCGGCAGAGTCCCGCTTGAAATCTGCATAACCGCCAATGTACTTGATGTCCATATCACCCACGGTAAATATGTTGGTCAATATTGCGTTGGTGTACGTTTCATCCAGTGTGTTGGCAAAATCCTGGCTGGTTTTGCTTTCATCCTGTACCGCAGGATTCTCCTGATCCCAACCCCAGGTGTGGTTGATCGTCGTAGCACCCGGATAGACCCGCGTCTCTGTATCGTATGGCGCCAACTGGTATCTTGAACTCGGCCGGCCATCACGTTTATAAGTCAGTACCCTCAGGTCCGTTTGCCACGAATCCGTCCAGTCAGCACGTAGGGTTGTATCAAAAGATGTGTTATCGAGTTTATCGACATCAGGCCCTGCATCATTTTTCTGCAGTGCTCCACGGCTAAGTTGTGATGCAGACATACGCCATGCAAATTTATCACCCAAGGGGATATTCAACATGCCCTGGACAACGCCGTAACCGTGGTTGCCCGCTTCCAGATTAACTTCGCCTTCAAATTCATGCTTTGGCTTTTTACTGATGACATTGACTGCACCAGCGGCCGTATTGCGACCGTACAAGGTACCCTGCGGACCACGCAATACTTCGATCCGCTCAACGTCAAAAAAGTTATTGACCCAGAAGGGACCAACTCCATTGGTGAAGTATCCGTCTACATAGGTGCCAACCGCCGCGTCAATTCCGAGCGCGAGACTGTCAATGCCCACACCGCGGATGGTGATTCTTTCACCCGTGGTGACCGAGAGCCCGGGGGTACTGACGCTCAGGTCGTCCAGATTGTCTATACCAAATTCCTGGAGTTTCTCAGAGGAAAAAGCGGTGATTGAAATACCGGTATCCATCAAGCTGGTTTCCCGCTTGGTCGCCGTGACAATCACTTCCTCCAGGACAAGACCACTATCCTGGGCAACTGCCGGGATGGCCGTCATTGCACTGCCGGCCAAGGCGATAAAGAGCGCTGTTCTCCTCATCGTACGACTTGGAACAATATTGGAAAACTGTGTGAAATCTTTCATGAAACCTCCGTCTTATTGCGAATTTAGCACGACTCTCATAGTGTTAGCGTACCCACGGTAATTGAACATACAGTATGCTGACATAGCTGACAAGTATTATTACTTGTTATTTAAGGATTTTCAGTTGATTACATCGAATGTCAGCCCGGAATCGGGCTGACTTAAACAATTGGGACTATTTGTTCTTCACTATTTCAGAGCACTTCAAATAAACCGGCAGCACCCATACCGCCGCCGACACACATCGTGATAACGACATATTTCACACCACGACGTTTACCTTCAAGCAAGGCATGACCAACCATTCGCGCCCCACTCATGCCATAGGGATGTCCGAATGAAATCGCGCCGCCATTGACGTTGAGCGTGTCATTCGGGATGCCAAGACGATCACGGCAATAGATAACCTGTACGGCAAATGCTTCGTTGAGCTCCCACAAGCCGATGTCATCCATCGTGAGACCATGCTGTTTGAGCAATTTTGGCACTGCGAATACCGGCCCGATACCCATCTCATCCGGCTCGCAACCCGCAACCGTAATACCACGATAGATACCGATTGGCTCCATACCGCGTTGTTCGGCGAGTTTGCTATCCACCAGTACGCTGGCCGCGGCACCATCAGAAAGCTGGCTGGCATTACCTGCTGTAATGGAACCACCCTCAATCACAGGTTTAAGACCTGCCAGGCCTTCAAGCGTTGTGCCGGGACGGTTGCCTTCATCAAGATCCAGAGTCTTGTCAACAAGACTGATTTCACCGGTTTCCCTATCCATCACACCCATGTTGGCCGTCACTGAGAGAATTTCCTCGGCATACCTGCCAGCCTGTTGAGCTGCCGCAGTACGTTGCTGACTTTGCAGTGCGTATTCATCCTGGGCTTCACGCGAAATACCATAACGGGCAGCAACCACTTCGGCCGTCTGCAACATCGGCATATAAACATGCTCATGGACTGCTGCCAGCTTCGGATCTATCACACGGTGCATATTCTGATGCTGGTTTTGCACCAGGCTTATATGCTCCATACCTGCACCCACAATAACCTGCATACCATCATACATAATCTGTTTTGCGGCGGTGGCGATGGCCATCAGGCCGGAAGAGCACTGACGATCTATTGTCATTCCGCTAACCGATACCGGCAGACCGCCAGCCAATGCGGCCAGACGTCCGGGATTCAGGCTGCAGGTGCCCTGTGGCATGGCGCAACCCATGATTACATCATCGACCTCGGCCGGATCAACACCCGCACGTTCAACAGCGGCGCGTATTGCAATACCACCCATTGTCGGAGCTTCCGTGTTGTTAAAGAGTCCACGATAGGCCTTGCCGATCGGTGTACGTGCTGTTGAAACGATTACTGCCTCTCTCATTATTATTACTCCGAATTAGATTTTTACGCCAAGCGCTTTCGCTGCTTTGCCGACGAATTTGAAAGTCTGGTTGAAACCTGCTGTCAGCTCTTGCTCACCTTCGCGCGCGTTTATTGCATCAAGTTGCGCCAACACATTTTCCGGGGTCTGTTCCGCAGGCGGCAGATAAATGCCATCGGTTTCGTAGAGATGCGCAGAAGCATAGCCACCCGCGCCGGCACAGAGAATCAACCGGTTGGGTGCTTCTTCAGCACATAACACGAGTAAGCCTGCAGTCACGGACTCTGTTGTCATTAAATCAAAAGCTGCCGCGTCGATCAGACCTTCGGTCATTGCGGTACCAGCTGTTGGCGCAAGCGTGTTGATATTGATTCCATACTTGGCGCCTTCCAACACCAGGGTATTCATCATTCCCACTACCGCCATCTTCGCAGCGCCATAGTTAGCTTGACCAAAATTGCCATACAAACCACTGGAACTTGCAGTCATGACAATGCGACCATAATTCTGTGCACGCATGATGTTCCAAACTGCCTTGGTGCAGTTAAACGTGCCATTCAGGTGGACATTTATGACAGCCTGAAAATCTTCGAGCGGCATTTTGGCAAAGCTCTTGTCGCGCAATATACCCGCGTTATTCACCAGCACATCCACACGGCCCCATGTATCCACGGCCATTTTCACCATGGCTTCAACTTCATCGAAATTCGCCACGTTGGCGGCATTGGCAATAGCTTCTCCACCGGCGGCGACGATTTCCGCGACAACCGCATCAGCTGAGGCAAGGTCATTGACAACAACTTTAGCGCCGCGTGCAGCCAGACCCAAAGCGTGTGAACGACCCAGTCCTGCGCCGGCACCTGTTACGATTGCAACCCGATCTTCAAACCGAATGCTCATTTCCTGTCTCCTTGATAAATTATTTTGTAATAGCCATGGTGAGCCACTCGGCAATGAGTGCTGGTGTAGACTCACCTTCAATTTCTATACTTACCTGTTGTTTGATCAAAAACTGTCCCGGTTTCTTTTCCGTCACATCGAGCAAAAGAGCTTTGGCGCGGACACGTTTGTTCACCTTGACCGGTGCGAGGAAGCGGATCTTGTCAAAACCGTAATTAAGCCCCATCACCATGTCCTCGAAAGCGCAGCCTACACTTCCAGCAAAATGAGACAGCAGGCTCAATGATAAAAAGCCATGCGCTATGGTGCCGCCAAACGGTGTCTTTGCGGCGCTTTCCGGGTCGACATGAATGAACTGTTGATCCAGTGTGCAATCTGCAAAAGCATTGATGCGTCCCTGATCGATCAAAACCCACTCAGCAGTGCCCATATCAGCACCGATACTTTCCTTCATGTTGTCGCGATTTAATATCAGACCCACATTGGTCTCCTCGTGTAGATGGCTAAAGCTCCAGGCGTTCGATCATCTCGCTTCGAAGCTGTTTCTTGGCGATCTTTCCAGCCGCAATACGTGGTAAGGGATTGCTGTGGAACCAGATATGCTGCGGTATTTTAAAAGCGGCAAGCCGGGAAGCCAGAAAAGCCTGAACTTGTTCACTATCAATCTCACTTCCTGGTTTTAGCAGAATTGCTGCGCCAACAATCTCGCCCAGGCGTTCATCAGGCAATGAAAATACGGCAGCCTCTGCAACCTCTGCATGTGCATATACAGCTGCCTCGACTTCCAGACAACTGATGTTCTCACCACCACGGATAATGATGTCCTTGATCCTGTCAACGATGTAAAGGAAATTTTCCTCATCCTGGTAGCCGGCATCACCTGTGTGTACCCAGCCATCTTTGAATGTAGAGAGGCTTTCTTCCGGACAGTTCCAATAACCACCGGCATTGGCGGGAGAGTGAATGCAAATTTCACCAACCTCACCTTTGGCAACGGTATTGCCCTGCTCATCAACAATGCGATGCTTGACTAGTGGCGGTATGGGCCTGCCCACAGATTTGGGTCTGTCCAGGTAATCCTCCTGCCCGAAAAGAGTTCCCAACGCATTGGTCTCGGTCAGCCCGTAACCGACAGAAGCCATTGCACCTGGAAAACGCTCCGCCAAGGCAGCAACCTGGTCTGCTGGTCGTGCGGCACCACCCGAGGAGATGTCCACCAGTGTCGAGACGTCGTAATCTGCCAGACGCGGATGGTTCAGCAACTCCATGGACATCGTCGGGACACCATTGATGTGCGTAATCTTCTCGGCTTCAATCAACTCGAGAGCAACATCAACATCCCATTTGCGCATCATCACAAGCTTGCGACCGACAGCAAGAGACAACAGTAGCAAGCCGTGTAGCCCGGTCACATGAAATAGTGGTATAGCGAGCAAAATAGACGGCTGGACCTCTGGTTCCTTACCCATGGTGCCCGCTAAAATTGCCTGGGCACTGACTGCAACCAGCCATGCACCAAGTGCGGATATCACACTTCGCTGGGTTGAAAATACCCCTTTGGGTGTTCCCGTACTACCGGAGGTATACAAAATCAGTGCGAGATCTTCAGGGTCGATATCAATCTCAGGAAAACTACAGGGTGTTGTATTGGCCAGCAAAGTCTCCAGCCTGTCGATATCATCAGGCAACGGCGCGCCACCGGTATCCACACCTATTACAAGCAAACCTGATGCTTGAAGCCACCCGCCCATCCGCTTGAGACGCGTACCATCCAGGATAACCAGGCTGGCACCGCAATCCTGCAGACCGTAGATCAACTCCTCACCCTGCCACCAGGAATTCATGGGTACGGCTACTGCACCGAGCGCGGTAACAGCCATGAAACTGATACACCATTCAGGCGCGTTGCGCATCGCAATGGCTACCCGGTCGCCTTTTTTCACACCATATCGGTCAGCCAGGGTATGACTCAAACTTGCCGATTGTTGAAGCACATCGTTAAAAGAGTAACGTCGGTCACCATCGACAAGAAGATCCTTGTCAGCATAACCGGCTACAGAAGCATAGTAATCACGCAGGTTATCCGGCAAACCACCAAATACCTTGCGCGTAGAGCCGTCGATGACTTTCTCCAATATAGGGAACGGGCCCTCTGGACCAGTCAACCCCGCAATCGTTGCTTCCACCTCCTGGTAACGCATAACTCAGTACCCTCTGAGCCGGGCAAAACGATCGCTGTGATAGTAGTCATCACCATATTCCTGACGTGCAGCAGCAGATCTCTTCATGAAAAATCCGATATCGAATTCGTCGGACATACCGATGCCTGCAAACATCTGTACCGCTTCATTCACTGCCAGTTTCACAGTCTTACCACACTTGAATTTGGCCACACTGGCCAGCAACGAGCGATCAGCACTGTCTTCATCTATTGCCTGCAGAGCTTTCAATACGACGGACCTGCATAAACCGAGCTCGCAAAATATAATCGCTGCCCGATGTTGCAGCGCTTGAAAACCACCTATGAAGACTCCGAACTGTTTCCGTTCCTTCAAGTACTGAATCGTCTGCTCAAAGGATTCCTCGGCGATCCCCAGCATTTCTGAAGATGAACACACGGCGCCGATATCAAGTGCCTTTTCCAGCTGTGGCCAGGACTTCCCTGCTTCGCCCAATAGTGAATCCGGGCCTACACGGACCGCATCAAATTGAATATCAGTGGCCATGTGATTGTCCACGTTTCCCGTATTGGAGAAACTCAGACTCTCGCTGTCACGCTCAAGCAAAAACACACTCAGACCATCCTTGTCACCCGGCGTACCATCGGTTCTCGCCACCACCAGCAGTTTTTGAGCAATATTTCCGTCAAGTACGTGAACTTTTTTCCCACTCAGGACAAACCCATCACCATCAACAACCGCTGACATTGCCGTCGCTGACGGATCAAATCGGCTGGTCTCATTCAACGCGAGTGTCAAGATCAATTCACCGCTGACAATCGCCGGCAAAATTGCCTGTTTCTGATCATCATTGCCAAGTGCTGCAACAATTGATGAACAAACCAATGCAGAAGAGAGCAGCGGTGACGTCGCCAAGGTCCTGCCACACTCCTCGAACAACAGACCCGCCCCTACATAACCAAACTCCAGTCCATCGTACTCCTCCGGGATAACGATGCCGGGCCAACCCATTTCCGCCATATTCGTCCACAATTCGGGAGACCACTCCTCACCCGCATCGCGAAGTGCACGCAGACCACTGACCGGCGAACACTCCTGGAGGAAAGTTTTTGCGGAATCACGCAACAATTGCTGCTCTTCATTCAATACCAATGCCATGTCTAACTCCTGCTTGAGTTACCGCCGCTCAGGACGGTAAACCTAGAATACGTTTGGCAATAATGTTCAGCTGTATTTCCGAGGTGCCACCCTCAATGGAATTGCCCTTGCTTCGCAGCCAATGCCTTGCCTTTGTCATTTGTTCCTGCTCACCCCAGGCCAGAGCCTCAGAGCCACCAATGGACATTAACAACTCATTACGGAACTTATTGAGCTCGGTACCGTAGTATTTCAACATTGAAGATGCCGCACCCGCGCCCTGCCCCGACTTGATCTCGTCAACGACCCTTTCCACGGTGGTTGCAAATGCTATTTCGTCTATTTCAAAAGCAGCCACATCAGCACGGAGCCCGCCATCAGCCAGCATGCCATCTTTCTCACCAAACGCACCCAGTGCTGTCTGGCCAAGCGATTCAGCGCCGGCCTTGGATAACCCGAACCCGCCAATCATTTGCCGTTCATGGGTCAACAGGTACTTGGCAATGTCCCAACCCTTGCTTAGGCCACCAACCAGGTTTTCCTTCGGCACCTTGACATTGTCGAAAAAGGTCTCGCAAAAAGGCGAGTTGCCACTGATCAGTTTAATCGGTTGCGTACTGACGCCAGGTACTGCCATGTCGATCAAGAGAAAGCTGATTCCCTGGTGTTTTGAAACTTCAAAATCTGTTCGAACCAGGCAGAAAATCCAGTCGGACTTGTCGGCATAGGAGGTCCAAACCTTCGAGCCATTAACAAGGTAGTGATCACCTTTGTCATCGGCACGGCATGCCAGACTGGCCAGGTCAGACCCTGCATTGGGCTCACTGTAGCCCTGGCACCAACGAATTTTTCCATGAACAATTTCGGGGATATACCGGTGTTTTTGCTCCTCGGAAGCGAATTTCAAAAGCGCAGGTCCAAGCATATCAACACCAAAACTTTCCAGTGCGCGGCGAGCGGTAATACGCGCCAGTTCCTCACGCAGAACCTTGGCTTCGGCTTTGGGAAGACCGCCACCCCCGTACTCGGCAGGCCATTCCGGCGCGGTCCAACCACGACCGGCCATACTCTCAAACCACAAGCGTTGGTCGTCGTTTAGAAAGACTGCGTTACGCCCACCCCAATACTGGTCATGTTCCGATTTGATTGGTTGCCGCATTGATTCCGGGCAGTTTTCTTGCAGCCAATCACGGGTTTGTTGTCTGAACTCTTCGATATTTGTCATATTCAAATTACTCATGCATTCACGTTATTGAACATCTGGTATGTATAATACATTTAAAGTATGTTTTAATGCAAATAAAGTATGTTTTCAAAATAAAATCCCACTTCAGGCTGTGTGTTCTGCCATTAACATGTTAGAATTATTCCAACCCTTGGTATTTTTATAGAACAAGAACTAAATATAAGTATGGCATCAAAAACACCCAGCTCTGACCGTCGGATCAAGTCACCTTTTTCCCGCAGCAACCAGCATGAAGTCAAACTTCAAACCATCCTTTCTGAAGCCGCACGCTTGTTCAATTTTCAGGGTACAAGGGCAACCACGCTTGGCGATATCGCACGGAGTATCGGTCTGACCAAGACATCCTTGTACTATTACGCACGTAACAAGGAAGAACTGGTCTACAAATGCTACCTGGCGAGCTGTGACGCGGGTGACGAAATCATGGCTGAAGCCAGCCAGGGTGCCAACACAGGTCTCGAATGCCTGTGTAATTTTGTGAAGGTATTCTTTGCGCGTTGGCAGGAGATCAATCAGGGCCAACGACCCCATACGGCAATGCTCATTGAAATCCCCACGCTGGCCGATCAGCACCGCGAAGAAATTGAGACCCGTGTGGACAAGCATTTCAATACCATGCTCAAATTTGTAAAACGCGGCATCAAAGACGGAAGCATTTCGGATTGCGCACCCATTCCGACTACCCAGGCTTTTCTGGCGATTGTGTACTGGTCATATGTCTGGTTCGGCGGGGTTTCTATCGAAGAAAGACCTGCCGTGATCAAACAGCTTCTCAAGTTGATCAAGGGTGGTATCAGCACCGATACATATCAGTTCAACAAGATTGCTTTTGCCGCGCTTGAAACCCGCTTACCGGCAGGTTTTGACCGGGACAGGCAAAACGAAATCAAACGAAGTGCTTTTCTCCAGGTTGGTTCGCAGATGTTTAACCAACGGGGTTACATGGGGGCATCCCTGGATGATGTCGCCGAGCAACTGGACGTGACAAAAGGTGCGTTTTATTACCATATTCAAAACAAGGAAGACCTGCTTTATCAGTGCTTCCAACGGACGCTGGAACTGATTGGTGAAATGATCGAGCGCGCCGGCAAAGATGGCCGGAATGGCGCTGAAAAAATTGAACTGGTATTACGCTACCTTTTCAACGTACAACTCAGTGACGATGGACCCCTGATTGCCTACCGCTGCCTGCCATCACTCAGTATTGAACGTCGTAACCAGATTCTGCAGCAAACACAGGCAAGCAGTAACCGTCTTGGCGATTTCATTTCTGAAGGAATCAAGGATGGCAGTATCCGTGATGTTGAACCTGGAACCATCGAAAATGCCATCGCCGGTACGATCGATGCCGCACCGGGGATCGCAGAAAGAATGCGTCTAAAGGACAATTCAAAAGTTTCAGCCGAGTATCTTGAGTTATTTTTCAACGGTATAGCAAAACGCACATAACAAAGTGGTACAACGTTGCTGGAATTCAGACCGATCCCGTGGGTAATAAATTACCCACCCTACGGGTTCCTAGGTGTCTTTCTCTGGCTCATCGTCAGGCGTCTGACCAAAAGGCGTTGGAAATCCGGTCAACTCCTGGTATTGATCCGCCATGTATTTGATAGCTTCTTCCGGGGTCGGGTACGGCTGTACGAAAGCGCTCGTCAACTGCTTACGTAGCTGATCCTGCACCTCCAGGGACTGCAATACCAATTGCTCAAGGTGAGGACTCATCACCGCCACCATTTTATCACCAAAAAAACGGATCAACTCCTCCAGAACCCGGTTGGTTAGTAAGGACTCATGCCCTTCCGACTCCATCTCGGTAATGATCTGCATAAGCACACTGCGAGTCAGGTCAGTTTCAGTTTTTGAGTGAACCACCTTAAAGGGCTCGCGCTCAACAACCAGTTGCTGAATATCTGCCAGAGTGA
>RCNC010000961.1_pt1 | contig 24968 bp, 26 predicted proteins | sample 2041301 | NCBI WGS metagenome assembly RCNC01 (sample SAMN09708231, study PRJNA481090) | Marine sediment metagenome, whole genome shotgun sequencing project. | biome: marine sediment; feature: ocean; material: sediment; isolation source: Sewage treatment plant 13A marine sediment (STP13A) ...
TGATAGTGAAATAATTGATATTACCGATTTAATAAAAATTCTTTTAGATAAGCTAAACCATGCTAATATCAGAAATGGAATACTTACAATAATTAGAATATAAGAAATATCAAAGTCGAAAATCTCACTTAGTAAAATGGCAATACCTGTTGCACCGCCATCTAAAAAACCATTTGGAAGCAAAAACATTTTTAGTCCTACACTTGAAAGAAGAATACCTATTGCAATTTGAAAAATTTCTGATAAAAGTTGTTTCATAGTATTTAGTTTCTCTCTTTTCCAATCAGACGAACCGAATTGTATATTAAAAGAGCATTATCCTGGATTCGCTTTATCTCTTGGCTAAAAAACTGGTCTAAACTATCATTCCATTTTCTGGGTTTAGTATCTAGAGCTTTAAAGCTATTAGAAAGTGTAGTAATGTACTCTTTCTTTTCTTGGTCATCTCGAATGAATATCGGTGGATATAAATGATACATCAATATCCAATTTTTGGCTATTCTAGTGGTACGACCATTTCCATCAATAAAAGGATGAATTCTGATTAATTCATGATGGAAATAGATAGCCCGGATAATTGGGTTTTCAATTTGATTCATATTGAAGAAAAGCTGGGAAACAAGATTTGGAATTTCATGATGATCAGGACAAATATAAGAACCGATTTGAACTAATTTATCTCTATACCTGTTTGGATGATTTGTGTGACATTCAGGCGATACGGATCTAAACAATTGGAATAGTTGTAATTCTGTTTGAAAGTCAACCTGATTTTCTATTTCTTTTATGACCGTTATTAATGTTTCATTGAGAGAAATTAAATAGGATTCTGCCTCCTGAGCTGTTTGAGCCTCCATTTGAGCATTTTTTATACTCAAGAGTTCTTTTAAGTCCGCTGTACTCGACAAATATGCGTTCAACAGATCATCTGCTTTATGTTGTCGGCTAAAAGTTATGAGTCTAAAAGTAGACTGCATGATTGAATCAATGCTCTTAATTTCAGATAAATCCACTTTAATTTCGCTTATTGGTAAGATTTCCATAGTGCTCTATATTATTGCCAATAGTATTGTATATGAAATGTGAAAATTTGATCGTCTTGATCTTTTCGGGTCGTATAAATGCATAAAAAAGTGCAAGCTTTAGTAACTTGCACTTGTTAGCCAATTTTTTATACGGTTTTGAACACAGCTTTTATTCTAACCAATCTACTTTTCCGTTGTCCATATCGTAAACTGCCCCTGCTATTTTTATTTCCCCTTTATCTTCCATTTCTTTTAGAATAGGGCTGTTTATTCTAATTTGGGCTATCGTGTTTCTTACGTTATTCTCGCAAACCATATGTACAAATTCTTCATTTTTAGCATTTCTTTCACCATCATATACGACACTCTCTACTGCCGGTCTTATTTTTTGAAGCATAGGAGTTATGTTACCTAATTTAACATTATCCACAGCGGCTTTTACTGCTCCACAGTGTTCATGTCCCATTACTAAAATCAGTTTTGAACCCGATACTTTACAGGCAAATTCCATACTTCCTAAAATATCTTCATTAACGAAATTACCCGCTACGCGTGCCACAAATAAGTCACCAATACCTCTATCGAATACATCTTCAACGGGAACTCTGCTATCTACACAGGATAATACAATAGCTTTCGGATATTGTGATAAAGTACTTTTTCTAACTTGTTTTGAATGATCTCTCGCTGTCAGGTCATTATTTGTAAATCGGATATTTCCATCTGTCAGAAGTGTTATCACATCATCTGGTGATAAAGCTTCTTGCTGTTCTTTAGTTAGAACTTCTTCGACAAGCCCTACTGGCGAATCAGCTACTTTGCTTACTTCTGTTTCTAAATTTGATTTTTTTTCTTGATTGCAAGCCGTAAAAGCAAATACGGTACATGCAACTACTGTAAGTTTCATTGTTTTATTCATTATTTCTCTATTTAAAAGTTTAAAAATGTTTTAATTCTATAAAATTTTATTTCTTATTGACGCCTGCTGCCTCCAATTAATTTCGCTTTCATAACCTATTGTTCTTATAATACGACAAAATTAAAGAAAATAAATCATATATTATTATATATATATTTAATCGAAAGTATAAATAATATTCATGCTAATTTTAGGAGTAATAGGAAATTAAAAGAAAGGAGGCAAAGGAAGCACTCATCACCTTAGGGTTTCAAACAAGTATCTGGATTTTATTTAAAGAAACGATAAGGAGTTACAACAGGGGCTAAAATTCATATCGGCTGCTGAAGTTGAAGATGATTATGTATAAGGGGAAGTTTTTAAAAACTGAATAACAGTCATAAGATGAGTGTTAAGTTATCTCTATGGGTAAATATAAGATAAGAATGAAGAGGATAGAGTACTAGAATAAATGAATAGCACTTAATAACTTAGGCTTGTGTACATATGATTCTCCGACTTCCTTTTAACTAAAAACCAATAACCCATGAGAACCTCTCCTTTATGATAAGCTCTTTTTCCTTATTCAAATATTCTATATACGCCAATGCCGCAGGAGACAGTTTTTTCGATTTTAACCAGATCAAATTCCAGGAGGTACTTACTGGTAACCCCTTAACAGGGATGATTTGTAAATCTTTATTTTTAAGCTCATTCCTGATGCCTATAATTGGCATAATTGAGCATCCTAAGCCTGCAAGGACTGCTTGTTTGATGGCTTCATTTGAGGTCAGTTCCATTGTCTTTCTTGCTGAAAACTTGTTTTTAGCAATAAAGGTTTCCATGGTATTTCTTGTAGCGGAGCCTTGTTCCCGATAAATTAGTGGTAATTCTTCAAAAAGTTTTTTACGCGATAGCTGCTTTTTTTCAAGTTCTAATCTGCTGCTGGCTACAAAAAACAGCTTATTCTGCATCAGCTCGATTTTATTGACCTTTAATTTCTTTGGTAAGACCGAAACCAATGCAAAATCGACTGAATTCAGTTCCAAACTTTCCACCACGCGTGACTTATTAGTCACATCCATAATCAGATCAACACCTTCATTTTGTTTCATAAAATCTGATAAAAAGTAGGGCATAACATATTTTCCCGTAGAAACAATAGATAATTTAAGTCCACCAGAAAGTTGTCCTTTAAAAGCATGTGTTTTGTAATTGATCGCATGCACTTCATTAAGAATTTTTTCGGCTGAACTAGCGATTTCCATTCCAAAATCTGTCATATAAAGTTGTCTTCCTACTACTTCAGTTAATGGAATTTGGAATTGATCTTGAAAGTTTTTCAGCTGTATTGACACCGCTGGCTGGGTCAGGTGAAGGGCCTCTGAAGCCTTGGTAATACTCTTAAATTCAGCTATTTTTAGAAATATATGTAACTGGTGTAAAGTATAATTCATAAAAAAAATTAATGTATAATAAAACAAATATAAATAAAAATTACTGACGAATATATTTAATATTTACGCTATCAAATGAATATTTTCTTTTAGAGTAGAACAGGGGGCGTATGTTTTATTACGCTGTTTTAATTAGTACCGCTGTCAGGCGCTAATCCCCAAACATTGAATAATTTGGCAATTGCACTCAATCTTTTTACAGTAATTTCATTCTCTTTAAGTTGTGAAATTATCAGGCTTTGTTCACGTGAATTGATCAAAAACAAGGAGCTCTCACCCAAAAAAAACTTTCGTTCTTCTCCATTTAAAAGAACTGTGTAATTAGCTACAATTTTTTGAACAATTTTTTGTTGGTCATTTAAAGATAAAATTTCAGTTTTCACAGCTGTAATTTTATTCCTGATAGCCAATGAAGAGGAAGTGATTTCATAGTTTATATCCTGTAGTTTTAATTTTGCCAACTTCACATCTCCTCGTTCTTTTCGCAGGAAAATTGGCATACTAAAATTCACCATGGCTTTGTAATTGGAGGTATTAAACAAATATTGTTGTTCATAGTCTGAAGCCAGAAAATTGTACTGCACATCGAGTTTAGGCAATAGTTTATTTGACTTCAAACGGCGATCCACGTTAAGTGACTGCATCTTATAATCAAGAGATCTTAATTTCGGATGATCGCTTAGTGCTAAAGAATCTGAAGAGATTATTTCCAATGACAATGAGCTGTTGAGGATGGATTCTGTTGGTAACTCCGGAACGACTGAATCTTCAAATTCTAAAGGCACATCTTCTAGCCATAAATACGTGCTGGCTTGTAATCCTGCTTTTTGGCGTTTTAATTTGGCCGCTTCGTATCCTAACAGCCAATTTTGAGCTGTGATTTTCGCCTCTAGTGTATCAATGGCAGCTTTGTCACCTGCCAGATAATTTTGCTTAACAGCGTTTAAACGCCTTGTTGCATTTTCCAAAAAATCAGTATAAATCTGTTCTTCATTATAGGCTTGTAACCAATTAAAATAGGCAATACTGGCTTTATATAATATTTCATTCACCAATAAATCTCTGTCGGCTTTTGTTTGTTCCCTAAAAAACTTAGCCTTTTTTAAGGTAGCCATTCGATCATTCATGATGAGTCCCTGTCCTAAAGATACAGAAACTCCGGCACTGTATAAACCTTCCTCAGGTACGGTCATACTTGGATCTAAAAAGACACCAGTATTGTTTTCAAAATTTCCCTTAAGCTCAACGCCATACCAAACGGGTATTTTAAAGGTTGCATTTAATTCATTATAATACTCCGTATTTTTAAATTCCTTACTATTGTAATCAACTTCTACCTTTGGATCAAAACTGCCTCGCGCTTTTAACAGATTGGCTTCTCCGATATTCAGGGTTAAATTCGCTTGTTTTACCAAGGGGTGATACATTTTTACATAACTCAAATAGGCTTCAAAGGTAAAGGCTTCTTTTATAGGACTCTTTCCTTGAACACTGTAAACTATTGTAATGAATAGTAGGTAACTTATAAACCTTTTCATGGGATTATTGTTTTTATTTGTTTTCAACAGATTTTGAATTCGGAGTATAGTAGTTTGGGGGAAAACCATTTAATTTTCTCCATATTTCATACCAAATAGGAACATCTTCCAATAAGGCTATCGTATAGGCCCCAGATCCGACACGTACATTTTTTGGCCATTCATTCTGCTCATGATCCGGAGCAATCAATACTCTGAATTTTCCATTGCTGCTAATAAACGTTTCCACGGCTACCACCTTTCCTGCAAAAGTTCCAAATGCAGCATTGGGCCATCCACTAAAGAATATTGCAGGCCACCCGTCGAACTGGATTCGTACTTTCTCTCCTTTGTGAATTAAAGGGAGGTCAAAGGGTTCAACAAAAGTTTCGACGGCAAGGTCATAGTTGGCAGGCATGATTCCAACCAAAGATTCTCCTTCTTTAAATGTTTCACCTATACCTGCTCTTATCGCCTTGTTCACGAAACCATCCAGAGGTGCTGTTATATAATATAAACTATTTCTAATTTCGTAATTTGAGGTTGTGTTTTCTAATTTTGATGTTTCTACTTCTGCTTCAAATTGATTGGAAAGTGCTGTGTATTTATCGCTTTGCGTTTTTGATACTTTATCAGCGTATTCAGCGGAAATGCGATTAATTTCGATTTCAGCATTGATCACATCGTTTCTGCTTGACATCAACTTGTTTTCCTGAGAAATTAGTTTTGCTTGAGTTCCTTGTAACTTTATATTCTTTTCTTCTACATCAGTCAATGCTTTTAAACCTTCCTTTTGAAGTGTGACCGATCTGTTGTATTGTATTTCTGCAATTTTATAATTCAGCTGAACAGCACCGAGATCCATGCTGTCACTTTTCACTTTTAAACGCGATTGAAGTAACGCATTCTTTGCTTGAGAAAGTCTTAGTCTGAGTTCGTTTTCAATAGCGGATAATTGGTTCTCTAATGCGATGACTTTCTGCTTGTAAGACAAGACCGAATTGTTCTTTGCATCACGTTGCAATCTACTTCTCTCGATGAGTTTTGGGTCTTGATATTCGGTTTTGATCTCAGAAATATGAAGAATAGTATCTCCCTTTTGTACATAATCACCCTCCTTGACATGCCATTTTTCAATACGTCCCGGAATTTGAGACTGAATTGTTTGAGGTCTTTGGTCGGGAGTTAAGGTGGTAACATAACCATCGGCTGTCACATTTTGTGTCCAAGGCAAAAACAGTATGACAATACAAATGACAGAGAAAACTCCTAGGAATTTATTAAAAAACTTAAATTGAATTCGTTCAAAAGCTTTTTGATAAGAAGTATAACCAGATATGGTTACCTTTTTATGCAATTGATTGTGGGATATATTAAGCATCTTTAGCGTTATTATTCATTATAATTCCGTTATTCAACATAATGGTTCGGGTACAGTTTTGTTTCCATAGAAGACCTTTACTAGATACAATAAGCGCCCAATTCCTGTCTGGTGAGGCTAAATAGTTGATGATTCGTTTCGCTTCTTCATCTTCAAAATATTCCAGAGGATCTTTTAATATGAGTAAACTTGGTTCATGAATGATGGCACGTGCCAGTAAAATACGTTTGGTTATGGTAAATGGTATTTTTTGCCCCTCAGGATGAAGAACTGTATGTATACCATTAGCTTGTTTTTTAACAAAATCAAGCAAGCCTACTTGTCTTAAAACCTCATCCAAACGTTTATGATCGAAATCTTTGTTGTCAAATGTAATATTTTCTAAAATTGTTCCTTCAAACGGGGTTTGGCCGGGTAATACCTGACCTATGTTTGCCCTGTAAACTTTTAGCCAAATTGCTTTAGCTGATATGTCATTAATATACAGTGCTCCCGAACTTGCCGGGACCAAACCCGAGATAATCTTTAATAAGGTAGTTTTGCCAGAACCTGAAGCCCCTGATAATTGAATTCTATCTTTGGATGAAAATGAAAAAGTGACTCCTTTTAGGACTTCTTCTCCTTCCAGAGAATGATATTTAATGTCGTTCAATTCTACTGAAACACTTTTATTTTGGATAAAGGGATCTTCTCCTTCTTGCTTTTCCAATTTCTTATCTACTACCTGTCCCATTTTTTCAAGTGAAGTAAGTACGTCATAGAAAGATTCTAGCCCCGTAATTACTTTTTCAACCGAGCTGATTAAAAGAAGTATGATAATTTCAGCTGCTACGAATTGTCCTATATTCATCTGCTGGTTTATAACCAAAAGACCGCCAATCAATAACAAACCCAAAGTAACAAGCACCTTAAAACCTACCATTTGACTGAATTGAATCATCAATACCCTAAAATGACTCTCTCGGGCGTCGAGATAAGCAGCAGTTAATTCATCATTTTTATTCATGGCGAGGTTGGTTCTGCCCGAAAGTTTGAAACTGATAAGTGAGCGAGCAACCTCCTGAATCCAATGCGCTACATGGTATTTCTTTTTAGATTCCAAAAGGCTGGTTTTCAAACCGTTTTTTGCTGTTGACTTAAATAGTAAAAACACTAAAAGAATCAATAAGATCCCATATAGAATAAAAAATGGATGGTAGAATGACAATAATAGCAGGCCCAGAATTATTTGTAACAAGGCAGCTGGAAAGTCGATCAATATTTTAGATAAGCCCTTTTGTACAGTTAATGTGTCGAAAAACCGATTGGCCAATTCAGGCGGATAATCATTTCTCAATTCATCTATTGTGATCTTTGGAAAACGATACACGAACTCAAAGGAAGAACGCGTGAAAATCTTTTGCTGGATGTTTTCCAGAATGCGTATCTGCATCAGTTGTAATATGCCTTGAAAAGCGACCCCAAGTGTAACTAAGATGACCAGTACGATCCATGAAGTGGAAATCTGTGCGCCCTGAATTAAATTGATAATGGCTTGAATTCCTAAGGGAAGAGATAAAGCCACCAAACCAGCGAATATAGCATAGAAAAAAACTTGTTTTATATCCTTTTTATCCAATTGCAGTAAGGAGATAAAACGTCGCCATGGGGTTAATTTTTGTATTTCCATTTTAAATCAAATAAGTCATGGTAGCAACTACCATAGTAATTAATAAATTATCATTTGAAATGATTTTTAAGGAGCATTTCATATGATTCGAATGCAAATATAATAGTATTGCTATTAATAATGAATAGTAATACTATTATATTTTTAAATAACGCTATAGAAGTTATCAATTTTGTTTTTAAAGATACCTATTTCTCCCTAATTGAAATCAGTTGGATCAAAGTTAATTTACCGATAATTAGAAGTTTACTACTCTGATGCTTTTAGAAACTAAATACTTTACTGAATCATTATATCATTACATCATTAGATTGTTTTATCTTCGATTTATTGAAATATTTTGTATTCTTCAACTTTTATTTAGAAATTTGATCAATGATAAGCTCAAAAGACCCTCACGTAAGTATTCATTATAAGTGTGCTATATTTTTCATATTATTCCTTTTTATTAATGTGGCTTATGCTCAGAATACGGCTAGCATATATCAGAAATCAAGCATTTCCTTTAGTATCAAGAGTTTCGGGATAAATGTTAACGGAACTTTTAAACAGCCTGAAATTGAGGTAGCGATTGACACACTTGTTTTAGCAAATAGTTTTATTAAAGCTAAGATTCATGTGGCTTCTATTGAAACCGGTATCTCCAAACGAGACAAGCATCTTTTGGAGGAAAAGTTCTTTTGGCAAAGCAAATATCCGGATATTCTTTTTGAGTCATCATCTATTGAGCGGTCAGGAAAAGATGCTTATGCTGTAAAAGGGCAGATCAATATCAAAGGTGTTTTGAAAAATATCAGTATTCCGTTTCAATTGACATCAAAGAATAAAGAAAGCCTTTTAAATGCAGAGTTTGAAGTAAATCGACTTGATTTCGGAGTAGGAGACAAAAGTTGGACCATGTCGGATATAGTCAAAATAGCCGTATCTTTTACCATTAAAAATTGAGAGGAAAGGATGTCCTTTAAGCATGTAATTGTTGTTGGTGGTGGTTTGGCAGGATTGACCAGTGCCCTCCATTTGTCTCGTCTTGGTGTGGCAGTTACTTTGATTGAGAAACACGATTATCCCAGGCATAAAGTATGCGGTGAATACCTTTCTAATGAAGTATTGCCTTATCTTAAATCTTTGGACCTTGATCCTTTTGAAATGGGTGCAAAAAAAATTGATCATTTTGAATTAAGCACCGTAAAAGGAAATGCGATAAGGGCCAAGTTGCCCTTGGGAGGTTTTAGCCTGAGCCGGTATGCACTTGATTATGAAATGTTGAAACGGGCAAAGTTGGAAGGTGTTGCGGTGCTGCGGGATACTGTAAATGACATTAGATTTGAAAATGATCGTTTTCTTGTAAGTCTTAAAGAGAATGGAATCATGGAAAGTGTTTTTGTTATTGGTGCCTTTGGGAAACGCTCTAATCTGGATCAAAAGCTCAAAAGAAATTTTTTAAATTCCAAAGCTCCATATTTGGCTGTAAAGGCTCATTATTCAGGTGATTATCCAGAGGGGTTAGTGGGTCTTCATCATTTTTACGGAGGATATTGTGGTGTGTCGAATGTAGAGAATAACATTCTGAATGTTTGTTATATAACAGAATATAAAGAATTTAAAAAGTTTAGAAATCTCGAAGATTTTCAAAATCAGGTAATTTCCAAAAACAAAACCTTAGGGTCTTTATTGAAAGATTCGAAGATGGTTTTTGACAGGCCTTTGACCATAAGTCAAATCTCATTTGTTTCGAAACCACTTATTGAGAATCATGTTATCATGTGTGGAGATAGTGCTGGTATGATACATCCTTTATGCGGTAATGGTATGAGTATGGCAATTCAAGGAGCAAAAATGGCTTCCGAACTGATCATACAATATTTTGACGAAGGTTTATCTAGAAGCAAAGTAGAAAAAAATTATAAAAAACAATGGAATAAGGCCTTCCGTTTAAGAGTAGAAACGGGGAGATGGTTGGCCCGGTTATTTAGAATGAAATCAATAGCCCTTTATACAATGAATGGCTTGAAAAAATTTCCAGGACTCCTCAAACATATCATCAGTATGACCCATGGGAAATTAATTGAAAGCATATGATAGACACGAAACACAGAACTGATGAAAGAGAAATTATGGATGATTTTACCCTGGAAGGTGATGATTTGAGAGTCAACTTAGATATATTGGCTTCCATTAATAAATGGCTGGGAGGTAATCAGATCACTCTAAATGGAATTAAAAACCTTGTGAGTGATTATCCTAAAAATCATAAGTTTGTAATTGCCGACCTTGGATGTGGAAATGGAGATATGCTAAGAAAGGTTTCAAAACTTGGTGATAAACTTGGTTTACAGTTCGAATTGATAGGAATTGATGCAAATTTGGATACTGTAAATTATGCGAAAGAGCTATCTTTAGGTTTCAAAAATATCAGTTATATTCAAATGAATATTTTTTCCAGGGAGTTTGATGAGATAACATACGACATTGCGCTTTCTACACTTTTTCTGCACCATCTCAACGATGAGGAAATTATAGTTAAATTGAACCAGCTTAATAAGCGTGCAAGAATAGCGATTATTGTGAACGATCTTCACCGTAGTAAACTGGCCTATTTTTTATTCAATATCATAAGTTTTTTTATCAATAATAAGATTGTGAGAAATGATGGACTGGTATCAATCCGTCGGGGATTTAAAAAACATGAATTAATGCATTTTGCGAATCAATTACATGTAAATAGTACTATTGGATGGAGGTGGGCTTTCAGGTACCAATGGATCATGAAAACGAAAATATGAGTGTAAAAATTACTTCGGTAGCCAAAGCGTTACCAAAATATACAAGAGATACCAAGGAAATTATCCCCTATTTGGATTTTTGGTTAGATGGACAAGACGACCGATTCAAACGAAAGATCAAAAAGATTTTTGAGAATGCTGGCGTTGACAGAAGGTATTCTATTATGAGCGCCGAGGAAGTATTTAATAAAACTTCTTTTGAAGAAAAAAATGAGATCTATGAAAGAGAATCCATTAAGCTGGCTGAGCTAAGTTTAAAAAGGGCTCTTGAAAAGGCGTCATTGTTGCCGACAGATATTGATTTTCTAATTACCGTAAGCTGCACCGGAATCATGATACCATCTCTTGATGCCTATTTGATCAACAGATTAAACATGAAACAGGAGGTGGTAAGATTACCAGTTACCGAAATGGGTTGCGCTGCGGGAGTTTCAGGTATTATTTATGCCAAGAATTTTTTAAAAGCAAATCCCAATAAAAGAGCCGCTGTAGTGGCTGTTGAATCACCTACTGCAACCTTTCAAATAGAAGATTTTTCTATGGTTAATATGGTTAGTGCGGCAATTTTTGGTGATGGGGCCGCAAGTGTGATTCTCTCATCTTATGCTCAGGAAGAAGGTCCTGTAGTTATCGATGAATCCATGTATCATTTTTACGACGCTATTCAGATGATGGGTTTTAAGTTAAGAAATTCAGGTCTGCAAATGGTGCTCGACAAATCAGTGCCAGAAACCATAGCTGATCATTTTCCTAAAATAGTTCATCCTTTTCTTGAAAAGAATGGAATGGGTATAGAAGATATTGACCATTTAATTTTTCATCCAGGAGGGAAGAAAATTGTTCAAACTGTAGAATCATTGTTTGGCTCACTTGGCAAGAATATTGATGATACCAAAGAAGTACTCAAATTATACGGCAATATGTCAAGCGTAACGGTTTTATACGTTCTTCAGCGGTTTATGGAACGGAATATTAAGGCTGGTGAAAAAGGATTGATGCTGAGTTTTGGTCCTGGATTTTCAGCTCAAAGAGTATTATTGGAATGGTAAACGAATTTAAAACTAAAGATTGGGCCCTTATTCTTGGAGGCTCAAGAGGATTAGGACTTGCCTCTGCTAAAAAAATGGCGAGTCACGGGATGAATATTTGTATTGTTCATCGTGATCGGAAATCGGATATGCCGGAGATTGAAAGGCATTTTTCTGAGATTCGAAAAAACAAGGTCTCATTGATATCTTTTAACAAGGATATTTTGCAAGCAGGGCACAAGAAAGATATTTTAAATGAATTGAAAATTAGTTTAGGAGAAGAAGGGAAAATCAAATGTTTGCTTCACAGCGTTGCCAAAGGTAATTTAAAGCCTATGGCAGGGACCGATTCAAGCAGTTTGACCCTTTTGGATTTTGAGCTCACAACTCAGGCGATGGCCCTTAGTCTTTACGATTGGTTTAAGTCGATTTTTGATGAACAGATGTTTGCCGAAGATAGTAGGATCATCAGTTTTACGAGTGAAGGAGGCAGAAAAGCAATGAAAAATTATGCGGCAGTATCAGCTGCAAAGGCTGGGTTGGAAGCAATCACAAGGAATATTGCATTAGAATTTGCTCCTTTTGGAATCAGAGCCAATTGCATTCAGGCAGGGGTAACCGATACGATGTCTTTAAGAATGATACCGGGGAGTGAAGAGATCAAGAAATATGCTGTAAGGAGAAACCCGTTCAAAAGACTTACTATGGCAGCAGATGTGGCTAATGCCGTTTATTTGTTATGTAAAAAAGAAGCAGCCTGGATCAATGGTTGTGTGCTCCCGGTTGATGGGGGTGAACATATAAGTTAGAGAAATGAAATCGGAAGAAATTATACATTATTTGCCTTATGAAAAACCTTTTTTATTTGTTGATGAATTAACAGAGATATCAGAGAATGGAATCACAGGAACCTATACTTTTATCAAGGAAAGTTTTTTTTATCAGGGTCATTTTAAGGGAAATCCGGTAACCCCTGGGGTCATTTTAACCGAGGTTATGGCCCAAATAGGGGTCGTATGTTTAGGGATTGTATTGATAAAAAAAGAGCTTAACTCCGAGATGCCAAAAATTGCTTTAACATCACATAAAATTGATTTTTTTCATGCGGTTTATCCGGAAGAAAAAATAACCGTAATATCTGAAAAACAGTACTTTAGATTTAATAAGTTAAAGTGTTTTGTAAGAGCCTTAAATGAAAAAGGACAATTGGTTTGCAGGGGTGAGATTGCAGGAATGTTAACATAAAAAAATGAAAAGAAGAGTTGTCATTACAGGGCTTGGAGTTGTTTCACCTAATGGGGTAGGTATCCCTGAATTTCTTAAGGCTCTCAAACAAGGGGTATCTGGAATTCAATTTTATCAACACCTGAAAGACCAAAATTTTTCATGTTGCATCGGAGGAATTCCTGAGGTATCGGATGAGCTAAAGGCCAGTTATTTGACCCCTTTACAATTAAAAAATTTTAATAGTTCTGGAATTTTGTATGGATGTATGGCTGGTATGGATGCATGGAAGGATGCCGGTCTCGAAATTGACGGTGAAAAAGAAGTTGATTTTGATTCGGGAATTATTTTTGGAACGGGTCAGTCAGGGGTTGATAAATTTAGAGAAGCCATATATAAACTAGATGAGGGCAAGGTAAGACGATTGGGGAGTACTACCGTGGGCCAAACAATGTCTAGCGGGGTAAGTGCCTATTTGGGTGGCATTCTGGGCTGTGGTAATCAGGTGAGTACAAATTCTTCAGCCTGCACTACCGGAACAGAAGCGATTTTGATGGGAGCCGAACGAATTCAAACCGGCAAGGCCAAAAGAATGTTGGTAGGAAGCTGTAGCGACCATGGTACGTATATTTGGGGAGGATTTGATGCCATGCGCGTAATGACTTACAAGCACAATGAAAACCCAACAGAAGGATCCAGACCAATGAGTGAATCAGCTTCAGGGTTTGCCCCCGGATCGGGCGCCGGAGCTTTGTTACTTGAGGAACTTGAAAGCGCCCGGGCAAGAGGTGCTTTTATTTACGCAGAAATACTTGGTGGCCATATTAATTCTGGAGGTCAGAGAAATGGAGGTACCATGACGGCCCCAAATTCTTTAGCTGTTCAAAGGTGTATTAACTTGGCTGTAAAAGATGCCGATATCAAGGCTTCTGAAATAGATACGATCAATGGGCACCTTACGGCAACAATTAAGGATCCATTGGAAATAAAAAACTGGAAAATGGCCCTGGGCCTTTCAAAAAATAATTTTCCTGTGATCAATTCACTTAAAGGAATGACGGGTCATTGTTTAGCAGCTGCAGGAAGCATTGAATGTGTGGCTTCAGTGTTGCAAATTACACATGATTTTATATTTCCTTCTGTAAATTGTGAAGATTTGCATCCTGAAATTGAAGAAGAGATCGGAGCATTATCTATTCCGCATAAAGCAAGAGATCAAAAGGTAAATACGGTAATAAAGGCCAGTTTCGGATTTGGAGATGTAAATGCCTGTGTTATTTTTCGAAAATTAAAAAATTAATAAAATAATAATGGAAAAGGAAGTATTGATTGATAAATTGAAAGATGTTATAAAGCCGTATGTTCAAGACCAGCAAGCCTTTGACAACCTTACGGAAGAAACCGATTTTATCAACGATTTGAAAGTGAATTCGGCTAATCTTATTGATATCGTACTCGACGTCGAAGATGTTTTTGACATTGAAATAGACAATGAGTCGATGGAACAAATGCTTACTGTTGAAAAGGCCGTTGAAATCATTCAGGCAAAAATGAATTGATGATTATTTGTTATGATTGGTAACGATATAGTTGACTTAAAACTGGCCGCGGTTCAGAGTAATTGGCGGCGTAAAGGATTTCTGAAAAAAATTTTCACATCCAATGAGCAATCGATGATCTTTGAATCACGGCAGCCTGATCTGTTAGTATGGAAGCTTTGGTCGATGAAGGAGAGCGCCTACAAGGCCAGACTCAGAGTTCAGGAAAGAATTAGATTTGATCCCAGGTCTTTTGATTGTCATATCTTAGATGAAAATGAAGGAAAAGTGTCTTGTGAAGGGAAAATGTATCATACGATATCCAAGATAAAAGATGATTGTATAGATACCTATGCTTATTCAGATAAATTTAAAATCCACCTTTATCAGGGAACTATTGGAATCAATCAAACCTGCCTCCGGCAGGCGGGCTTTAGACCTTACAAAGCCTTGTATGCTGCTGTAATTTCTTTGGTAGCCCTAAGAACTACCTGGAAGGAAAACGATTTAATGATTACTAAGAATGAGTTAGGAATACCCGAGATCTATCGAAATAATCAGAAAACATCTATTTTGTGTTCACTTAGCCATCACGGTCGGTACGGCTCATTTATTACGACCTGTTAGCATGAAAGAGTTTATTGCATATTCTAAAGAAAAATTGCGGGTAGATAAGCGTTTACTTGTTATCTATATATTGTTTTATGCGCTTTGGGGATTTATGATGGACAAGTTTGGAACGATGACTGAAATCGCCCGTTTTACTTATTGGTGGCAGGTAATCACTGTTTATATCTTATATATGGTTCCTATTTCTTTATTAGTAAGAGGCTTACCATTTTATCAACAGTATGCCTACGGACTGGTAGCCATGAGCTTATTAGAATTTGCAGGCTATGCCTTGCAAACCTCTTACGCCTATCCTGATAATGTTTTGGACCATTTTTTTAACATCAGAAATTTCAGCCTTGGAATGGCGCTATTTTTTGCACTTTATTTCCCTCTGGGCAATTGGGCCGTTAACAAGTGCTATGAGAAAATTTTTCAGGAATGATATGGAGCTTATAGTTGCCTAAGTTTTTTGGATAATCTCCTTATTCCATTACATCACTGCATCATTAGATCATTATATCATTAAATCACTACATCATTAAATCACTACATCATTAGATCACTACATCATTAAATCACTACATCATTACATCATTACATCATTAAATCATTACATCACTATATCATTACATCATTTTATTTCAGTAACTTTGGTAGAATGGCCAATAGTTAAGTATGAATAGTAACATACGCATACCGCATCGTGTCAGGTCCTTTTTAATCGAAGTTGGAGAGCTTTCTTACTTTGCCGGAAGGTTTTTTAAAGAATTGTTTACCAGACCTTTTGAACTAAAGGAACTTCTCAGGCAATGTTATCTGATGGGTAACAAGTCGCTTATGCTGGTTGGTGTTACGGGTTTTATTTTGGGCTTGGTAATGACCTTACAATCTAGACCGACCTTGATGGAATTTGGAGCGGAATCATGGATGGCCTCCATGGTGGGTATATCTATCGTTAGGGAAATAGGACCTGTTATCATTGCCCTTATTTGCGCAGGCAGAATCAGCTCAGGAATCGGAGCTGAACTAGGATCTATGCGCGTAACTGAACAGATTGACGCAATGGAAGTCTCAGGAACAAATCCTTTTAAGTATCTGGTAGTTACAAGAATATTGGCAGCTACTTTGATGATACCTTTACTTATTATCTATGGAGATGCAATTGCCTTATTTGGCTCAGCGTTGATTGAAAATATTAAGGGAGATGTATCTTTTCAGTTGTTTTTCAATAATGTTTTTGATACCCTTGAATATTCTGATATCAATCCGGCTATAGCGAAGTCGTTTTTCTTTGGTTTTGCTATTGGACTGGTAGGATGTTTTAAAGGATACAATTGTAAAAGAGGTACGGTAGGGGTTGGTGAAGCCTCTAATTCTGCTGTGGTATATACTTCCATGCTCTTGTTTGTGATTGATTTTGTCGCAGTATTTGTAACGGATATATTTTATAACTAATCAGATTGGAAACGAATCAAAAAATACGAACCATGTTACAGATCCATGATCTGAAAAAGCACTTTGGTGATAATGAAGTGCTGAAGGGCTTCAATATGCATTTGAATGAAGGTGAGAATCTCGTGATCATGGGAAAATCCGGATCTGGTAAATCTGTAATGATTAAATGTTTAATGGGATTAATGCAACCCGATGTGGGTGACATTGAAATCATGGGAGAACAGGTGCTTGAACTAGAGCAAAGTGAGCTGGATCAGCTCAGAAAGAAAATAGGATTTCTTTTCCAGGGGAGCGCCCTGTATGATTCCATGACAGTAAGAGAGAATCTTGAATTTCCTTTGAGGAAGCAGCAGATGCCTCAAAAGGAAAAAGATAAGCTGGTGCATCAGGCACTTGAAAGTGTTGGCCTTTTGCATGCCATAGAACTAGTACCAAATGAGCTTTCGGGAGGAATGCAAAGAAGGGTTGCCCTGGCCAGAGCAATCATTCTGCATCCTAAAATCATTATCTATGACGAACCTACTACCGGGTTGGATCCGATAACGGCAAAGGAAATTATTCAATTGATGAGAAACATACAGAAAATTTACGGATCGTCTGCCTTGATCATTACGCATGATGTTGATTGTTCTAGGGTGATAGCCGATCGCATGATCCTGCTCATTGATGGTGTAAATTATGCTGAAGGAAGTTTCGAAGAATTGTCTTCATCTATGGATCAAAAAATACAGGCCTTTTTTAAATAATTGATTATGAAAATTAGCAATGCACAAAAAGTTAAATTGGGGACGTTCGTTATAATTACCGGATTGATACTTATTTTTTCTCTTTACTTAATTGGTAAAAAGCAGAATTTGTTTGGCAATACCTTTAAAATTACTGCAGTTTTCAATAATGTTAGCGGACTAAAATTAGGCAATAATGTACGCTATGCGGGAATTAATGTCGGAACGGTAAAAAATATAGTGATGGTGAATGATTCGACCATTTGTGTTGATATGAACCTTGAAGAGGGTATCCGAAAGCACATGAGAAAGAACGCGCTGGCTTTAGTAGGATCCGACGGATTGGTAGGCAGTATGGTTGTCAATATTCTTCCAGGTGCTTCAAATAGTCCGGCTTTACAGAAAGGAGATACCCTGAAGTCTTTAAGAAAAGTTTCAACGACCGATATGATGTCAACTTTGGAGGTTACTAATGAAAATGCCTCTGAACTTACTCAGGAACTTTTAAAAATTACTCATTCCATCAATGAGGGAAAAGGGACCTTGGGCTTATTAGTGAATGATGCAGCGATGGGTGACGACCTCAAGCAAACCATGACCAATCTCAAAACAGTGAGTTTAGACGCGGCCAAGGTTATTGAGGAGATAAAGGAAGTGGTTAGTGGCGTGAATAATGAAGAAAATCTTTTGCACGTTTTGGTGAAAGATTCAGTTGCCTCACAACAGTTTAGATCTGTTATGGCGAATCTTGAAAAATCAAGTGAAGACATAAATCTTGTCATAGGTAATTTGAATGATGTCATTTTAAGCGTTAAAGAAGGAGAAGGTACCTTTAACTATATTACTTCTGATACCATTTTGGTACAGGATATAGGAGAGACCGTTGAAAATATCAAGAAAGGAAGCGTGATGCTGAATGAAAATCTTGAGGCGCTAAGACATAATACATTTTTCAAGGGTTATTTCAAAAAGCAGGAAAAGGAAAGACTCAAACAGGAGAAGGAACTCCAAAAACAGAAGGACCAAGAGAATTGACACAGGTATAATTCAAAAAAGCCTGAAATTTGATAATTTCGAACAATTTCATTCATGACTTAAACATTGATATCTATGCAGGTAATTTCCGGTCGCATACCAATACGTCCGGGAAACCCCAGCCATCCCAAACCACGGTTAACATTTAGAAATTGATTGTTTTCATTATGCAGGCCGGCCCAGTGTTTGTACTTGTATTTGATCGGGCTCCATTGTTTATTTTTTAAATTAACCCCGGCTTGCATCCCATGTGTGTGACCAGACAAGGTGAGTGCTATGTCTGTGTGGTCGACAACTTCTTCGGGCCAATGTGTTGGGTCATGAGATAAAAGTATCTTAAAAGGAAGATGATTCACCGGTTTGAGTGCTTTATTGAGATCGCCATATTGTTTAAACGGAGGCATTCCCCAATTTTCTACACCAATAATACCAATCTCAATACCATCTTTATTGATACTTATTCCTTCGTTGAGTAAGAGCGAAAAGTTAATTTTCTTGTAAAAATATTTGATCGATTCAAAATTGCTCTTTTTATGTTCAGGACTTGCCCACGAACTATAATCGCCATAATCATGGTTGCCCAGGACGGCAAATTTTCCATTTTTAGCGCTGAGCTTATCCAACACCTGTGCCCATCCTTTCAATTCCCAGGCAAAATTATTTACCAGGTCGCCAGTAAAAATGATAAGATCGGGTTCCAAATGATTGATCAACTTGACCGCGCGCTCCAGAATATGATATCTGAAGTTAAAACTGCCAAGATGAAGATCTGAAATATGAACGACTCTAAGCCCTTGAAATGCAACAGTATGCAAATGATGTACCTTAAACCGGTACAATGCCTTAAAGATAGCATAGACTATTGCAAGAAAAGGTAAAAATCCTGCCAGAAGGCCAATGATTGGGATTACCAATAACGACTCATTTTCCGAAAGAACATAATTAGAAAAATACAAAAAGGAAATAATAATCACGAATATGATCTTTGGGATAAAGGAAGAAACGGTGAGGCCGTATAAGGAAGTAATCAATAGATGTTTTCTTTGTGGATGTATCTTGTCTAATCTGGCCTTCAAGATTACAATAGAGGTGATAAGCCCTATGGTAAAAAACCAGAACGCTATATAGATACTTAACCTCAGCTTTGGCATACTGATCAGCTGAGTTATGGAATCAAGCCAGTAAAAGGCCAGAAGATCAATCACCAGAATGGCGATGCAAAGCAATAAAATTGTAAAATTTGAAAATTTCCTCATGCCCTTGTACGATCGGTTGTTTTTTTCCTTCTTTCGTCTCTTTTTGCCCAAATATATCCTTTAACACCTGCCACCCATTGAGGATAAAGGAAGATCAATAAAATTTCCTCCAGAGTTTCGATGATGCCTATCGCGATCATCAAATAGAACAACCAGTATACAGGTCCAAAGAAAAGCAACCACAGGATGAATAAAGCCTGAATAACTGCTGATAATTTGGCAAGATAGGTATGAAATGCAGTTGCCTTACCATATTTGTTAAAGGCAATGAACATCTGAATGAAATACAATACAAAAGGGATCAGAATCCATTGGTAATTGTCTTTGATAAATTCAAATTCAAAACGTAACAAGCCTAAAAAACCCACGAGCAACGTGAGTTGGTCACCAATAGAATCCAATTGGGAGCCTCTTGGGCTGGTAATTTTAAGTTTCCTTGCGAGAATGCCATCGATCATATCAGTACTATAGCTCAAAAGCAAGAGCCAAGTGAACAGGTCTCTGTAACCGAGCCAAATAATGATAAGCAAAAATGGAGCAGCGAAAATTCGATAAAATGAAAACCAATCGGCAATATTGAAGTTTTTAAAAGTTAACATATATGGTTGCGCAGCAAATTTTTGTTGTCTTCAATGAATTGGCTAAGTGCTCTTAATTGGGAACATCCTGAGATATTTAGCGCTTTTAATTAATCGTTTAACCGAATTAGTCCGATTGAGGGTTTAAACAAAAGAACTGGTTAGAAGTTGTAAATCTCCCATTTTTGATCTCCCATTTTAACACCAACCATACGTTCTCCCAAAAATTGAGTGGTCAATTCAGGCTTTTTCCCCGATTTCATTTTATCTGGAACACAATTTCTGGTATGTAACATAGGGGTCATGGCCTTATCATTAAGATCAATAACAAATTCTTCAACCTCATAGCATACAACATCTTTTCCCAATACTTTATTTTTCCCGACAACTTCCTTTGTGTATTGCATTACAATGGCAAATCCATTATTGAAAGGAGTGGCATTGACATATTGAATTAAAATCACTTCCTCCCCGGTGGTATCTATATAGCCATAGAATAGTATACCATCTTCCAAACTACTTATAAGTGCTCTTCCGTCGTGAAATTCAGGCGCTATAAGAATACCATTTTCATCTGTAGTAGCCACCAAATCATCCCGAAAGTCTATAACCACTTCTCCTTTCTTATCCATGAATGCCCATTGATCTCCTTTTTTTATGGCGGCAAGGCCTTCATTGAAAATACCGACCTGGTCCAAATTTTTCATTAACTGCGCGCTGCTCGGAAGACATATCATAATTGCCAGCAATAGTGTATAAAGCTTTTTCATGATTAAAAATATTTATGTTATAACCTACTAAAGGTAGAAAACAGCACGATAAAATACAATGATAATTATCATGGATTTAGCAAATGAGTCCATTTAATCTTCAAAGGGATTAAATGAATTCAAACACAAAAAAACCAAATCCACAAAAGAGTGAATTTGGTTTTTTATCTGCGGTATGAATTGATCAGCTTAGGTTTTTAGAGATCCACGAAGTACATTGCTGAAAGGAATCAAAAATATGTTCTTCTGGAATAAGATCAGGAACAATATCGATAGAATTCATCAAATATAGAGGTTGCGTTTGCACGTCTACAATCAACACATGAATATCATTTTTTTCAAGCTCCAGCATAACATCTTCCAATGCATAGAGCCCTGATTGGTCAATATAAGGCACTTTGTCCATTCTAATGATCACGTGGGAGGCAGTAGGTGGAATCTGTTTGGCCAGCACCTGTATAAAACTTGTAGAGCCAAAGAAAACAGGGCCTTTGATATGTTTAATAAACACTTTTTCTTTCATCTCTTCCGGAAAATTCTTTTCATCCGCCCAAGATTTCTCAGCCTTCAAAGTTTTAACATCTGAGGTGTCAGCAGTGTAATCTCCCATTTTTTTCATAAATACGAGTGACGCAATGATTAGTCCGATTCCAACGGCATATACCAGATTCCAAAAGGTTGAAAGTAGTAAAACCACAATCATCACTATAACTTCTGCCCGTGGCATGGAAGGAACTGCTTTTAATCCTTTGTAATCCATCACACCAATACCAACCGTGATTAATATACCTGCCAAAACAGCCGCTGGTATTTTTGATGCAAGAGGTCCAATGGCCAAAAGGATTGCCAAAAGGAAAATTCCTGCAATCATTCCGGATAATTTGGTTTTCCCTCCCGCGTTTATGTTTACTACTGTTCTGATAGTGGCACCTGCTCCTGGAAGCCCACCAAATAAACCAGCCAAACTGTTTCCAATACCCTGGCCGATCAATTCTCTGTTAGGTTTGTGATTTGTTTTTGTCATATTATCAGCAACTACAGAGGTGAGTAATGAATCAATAGCACCTAAAAAAGCAAGTGTAATGGCTGTAAAAATATAAGGCGAAATTGATGCAATACTAAACTGGTTGAATATACCAAAGTTGAGCATGGGGAAGCCACTTGGGATTTCTTCAATGGGCCTATAATCAAGATCGGCACCGATGGCAACCGCCGAAACTACAACCAAGGCAACCAAAGTTGAAGGGACCTTTGTACTGATTTTTTTGAATCCATATATGATAAAAATAGTAGCCAACGCCAAGATCATTTCCAGATAATTGATGGATTTGAGTGCTCTGGGTAAACTTTTAATGGCACCTGTGACGCCGGAGTTTTCTTTATTGGCCAAAATTTTGGCCTCATTCATGATTTCCTCTTCAGAAATCTTTTCCGCCCTTTTGATTGTTTCTTTAAAATCTTCCAAAACTAAAAGGCCTTCTGCCGCCTCATCTTTTAAAATATTTTCAATAATCAGTTCTTCAGCCTGGGGTTTGAAACTTTGTATTCTTTCATGATCATTTTCTACATAGTAACCTAGTATAGGTAAGAGATTGGTAATAATGATAATAACACCAATTGCAGTCATAAACCCGGAAACTACCGGATAAGGTATATATTTTATGTACTTCCCCAATCCGATCGCACCGATGAGTACCTGAAAGAGGCCGGCTATAATAAAAACACTTAATATAATGGGTAAAGCCTTGTCGATATCACCATCATTGGTTTGAAGTATTCCGGCAATCATGATCATACTTACAGCCGTCATCGGGGCTGTGGGTCCTGAGATTTGTGTAGGTGTTCCTCCAAAGATCGCGGCGAAAAACCCTAGGAAAATGGCTCCATATAGACCTGCACTTGGCCCTAAACCAGAGGAAACCCCAAAGGCAAGAGCAAGAGGCAGGGCCACAATTCCCGCGGTAACACCTCCAAAAGCATCACCTTTGATATTCGTAAATATATTTTTCATCGACGTATTATTTTTTAAAGAAAGTGAAAATAATCAATTTTAGACTATTATCCATCCTTTTTTTATAGTTTTGGGTTTTAGATAATAGTAGGTAAAATAGCTTTTAAAACGCTTGATAATGTTAATTCTAGGGATTGCCGGAGGAACCGGTAGCGGTAAAACAACAGTGGTCAACCAAATTCTAAACGAGTTACCTGAAGATGAGGTAACGGTGATCTCACAGGATTCATATTATAAGAAGAATGATCATCTGAGCTATCAGGAAAGGTGTAATATCAATTTTGACCATCCCAATGCCATTGATTTTGACTTGCTTATTGATCATATGCAAGAATTGAAAAAAGGTAATGTTATTGAGCAGCCCATATATTCATTTGTAACTCATAATCGGGTTCAGGATACCTTGATTACCCATCCCAAAAATGTGGTAATTATCGAGGGAATTCTGATTTTGACCAACAAACAACTCAGAGACCTTATCGATATAAAGGTTTTCGTTCACGCAGATTCTGATGAAAGATTGATTAGGAGGCTGAAACGTGATATTCAAGAACGTGGCAGGGATATTAACGAAGTATTGGAAAGGTATCAGTCAACATTAAAACCGATGCATCAGGAATTTATAGAGCCGACAAAAAATTATGCAGATATTATTATTCCTAATGACACCTATAACACTGTTGCCATTGATATTGTAAGAACGGTTATTAATGAAAGCTTAGGAAGATGACGTTAAAACAAATCAAAGAGAATAAAGTCTTCCGCATTGTTAGTAATAAGTATGTCATCATTTTGGTTCTTTTTATTATATGGATGGGTTTTTTCGATGAGAATTCATTTATGAACCACAGGGAACTGGATGAAGAAATCGATAAATTGGAAAACGCCAATGAATACTACAAAAAACAAATTGATTCAGATCAAAAAGTAATTGACAATTTGAATCATCCTGATTCTCTTGAAAAATATGCAAGGGAAGAGTACAAGATGAAAAGAGAAAATGAGGATATCTTTATTGTTGAGTATGATACTATTGACAACGACTAAAAGAATCTTTTGATAATCATCGGCTTATACTTTTTTAAAAATAAAATTGTCTAAATCAGACCAAATGTCCCCAAGAAGTTATAATCTCAGACAAAGAGGCATAGAGCTTTCCAATAAATTCGCTCAAATGGAAGGGAGACGACCTAGAATTCTTATTGGAAGGGCCGTTAATTCTACTACGGACACAATGAATAAAATATGCAATACTTTCGCCGATATGGGCTCAAATGTTGATGTAGCCCCAACATTGGGTAAGGTGGAGGAACTTGCTAAACAATGCCTTGAAAATGATGCAGATATTGTACTGCTCTTAGGGGCGGATAATGCTGGAGCCACCGAATTAAAGAATCTTTATGAACTGATTGTAGCCAACCATCCAGAGATCATTCTATCACTACTTCTTGGAATATCTTCGTCAAGCACAGATACATTTGAAGCCAGAGACAAGTATATTGTTTTCTCAATGGAAACAGATATTTTTGAAATGGGTCTGTCTTTATTAGAGCATCTTTTAGGGAAATCATCCTGATAAAACTTCTGCAGATGCAGGGAGTTTTCACCGCGATAAAAACTAGTAAATATATCGCAATAGCTTATTTTTATGAACAAGCAAGCGTAATTCTTTTTCCATAAGATGAAAGTATTTACTTGTTTTTGATTTACCAATCATGTCGATTAGATCCTTTTCCCAAACGGTTGCCAATATTTTAAGATCTTCCTTCTGATCTTGTTCTGATTTGGTACTCTCTAAAACATCGTATACTTCATCCACATAGCCTTTGTTATATTCCATTAATTTGGAAGTCTCTAAATTGGTAAGTTTCAGTTTGTTCACATAGTTCAAGGTGTTTAACAGCACTTCTTTTGGTACAGTTTCCTGAGCCTTCAAGTTGTCTGTTGTGAAAAGCCCCAATATAATTATAAGTAGTAAAGCATTTTTTTTCATAGTAATTTTCAGT
>RCNC010000765.1_pt1 | contig 24945 bp, 18 predicted proteins | sample 2041301 | NCBI WGS metagenome assembly RCNC01 (sample SAMN09708231, study PRJNA481090) | Marine sediment metagenome, whole genome shotgun sequencing project. | biome: marine sediment; feature: ocean; material: sediment; isolation source: Sewage treatment plant 13A marine sediment (STP13A) ...
GCCGTGCGGAGTGTAGAAAGCACGCTAAGACGTTTAGTTGGGATGAGCATGGTAGAAGTCTGCTCGCAGCGCTCGATATTGGTGCGGGGAAACCCACGCAATGAACGCAATGTTAAAACAGCTTGTAAGTCCTGTCTGGGCAATTATGGAATACGGCTCGTATCCCTTCTTGTTACTGCTATCGACCCCATGGTTTCTTCACCAGCTGGGTACTGAACAGTACGGTCACTGGATGTTGCTCACCGCGACTGTCAGTCTCGGCGGAGTGCTCAACTCGGGTACCGGAGCGTCGACCATCAAGGCTATTTCGGCAGGCATCGGTGGAAACGTCGCGGGGCAATCGGACAGGGCCGTTAGTGCCTCACTTGCGATCGCAATGCTCGGAGGCGGTGCGCTCGCGCTGTTGGTGTTTTGTCTATTTTGGTTTGGGGCGCCGGTTGTCTTAAGCCGGATGGGAGATACCGAACTGGTCCGCGCGACCGGCGTGGCGGCGGCCGTTTTGATTTGGATAGAACAGCTGGACAATGTGTTTAGCTCGGCGATGAAAGGGAGCGAGCAATTCGGTAGTGCGGCCAGGATCGAGATCGCGAGCAAAACGACGCAGATCGTCGCAGCGGCGATTATTCTGATTAGATTTCCAACCCTGCCTGCGCTCTACTGGACGCTATTGGTGGTAGCGATTCTGCGATTATCGGCGAAGGTCATTGTTGCCAGACGGCTGTTGAAATTAAGCCGCCTTCGTCCCTCTTTTCGGGACTCATCCGACATATTGCATTTTGCGAAATGGGGTTGGCTGCAGGGTGTCGGTGGTGTGATGTTCGGAGCGGCGGATCGGATTTTGATTGGATCAATGTTGGGCGCGTCCAGTCTGACTTATTATGCGATTGCCTCTCAGCTGGCGATGCAAATTCATGCTGTCTCAGCAGCTGGTCTTAGCGTGATTTTCCCGAAGGTGAGTCGCAAACTTGAAAGTGGTGGCTCGTTCACACTGTCACGGTTCACCGGGATAACGACAGTGGGCAATCTGATTTTGAGTACCAGTCTTGCGATAGTTTTGATATTGATTGGTCCGACTTTCCTGCACTATTGGGTTGGCGCCGAATCTGCAGCCCCTGCGTCACTGTTATTGCCATGGTTGGTCATTGCCTATTGGATACTCTCTCTGAACTCTGTGTCCTATTACCTGCTCCTTGGCATGGGTCGTATTCGATTTATCAGTCTGACCGTAATTACATCGGGAATCTGCGCGGTAATCGCAGCGTATATGGCGATTGATTACATAGGTCTCGTTGGTGCTCCTGCGGGTCGAGCCGCGTACGCTATTATTTCCCTGGCACTGCTGGTTCCAGTTTTGCGTCAATTGCGTAGCGAACGCGATCAAATTCCCGACATACCGGCAATTAACTCAGTTCCAGGCAGTGAGTGATCGTCATGAACACTGAGCTGCGCGACAGCTGCCCGTGCTGCGAGAGCACAGATCTATTCAATATTGGAGTACTGCCGGACTCCCAATGGTTTGCAGGTACCAGACTCGCGCAGCCATTGGCGGGTGGCTGGCTTTTTCGTTGTCGCAAATGCAGTTTGAAGTTCCGGAATCCGACTCTGACTGCAGCCACTTACACGCAACTCTATGACAACACGGCTACGGCGACCTGGGCTGCCGATACTTCCAGGCCAGACTGGGACTTGATCGCCAGTTACGTCACCGAGAAGCTGCCCCACGGGGGCAGCGTGCTGGATTTCGGATGCTACACAGGGGGGCTACTCGCAAAGCTAGGCGCGCCATATCAGCGGAATGGCATCGAGGTCAACCGTGCGGCCGCCGACATCGCGGCACAAAATATTGGTAACGATGTGTGGTCTTCAGTCGACGAGATACCGCATGAGCATCGTTTCGATGTTGTGATCGCGGCGGATGTAATTGAGCACGTGACCAATCCGATCTTGCTCGTCGAGCAGCTGACGTCAAGGCTATCGGAAGACGGAGTTCTTATTTTGACGACCGGGGATGCCGACAATTTCTTATGGAACCGTTTTGGCGCGAACTGGTGGTATTGTTTTTACCCCGAGCACATCGCATTTATCTCCAGAGACTGGCTGAAGTACATTTCTGAAATTATTGGCGTAGCAGCTATTCGTTGCGAATCATTTCGTTATTTCAAGTGTAGCTTGCCGCGCCGTATAGCTAATTTCGTGCTCACTTGCTTCTACGGTGTATTCCCAAAGACGTTCCTCGGCCTTGTTAGACTTCTACGCAAAATCCTGGGTCGCCTCGATTCGACGAGTATTCCCGGCGCGGGGATGGGCCGCGACCACTTGTTTATCGTGTTAAGAAAGGCCTCAAAGAAATGAGCCAGAGCAGTCTAAGCTTATGACAGACATTAAATTCTCAATCGTCACGGTATCTCTAAACTCAGAAGAAGAAATCGAAAATACCATCGTCAGCGTGGCAGAGCAGACGTATAAAAACAAGGAGCACATTATTATCGACGGTGGATCGCAAGACGCAACCGTCGACATTATTCAGAATTACAGCAAGCACCTGTCCTACTGGGTTTCAGAGCCGGACAACGGCATAGCTGATGCTCTAAACAAAGGGGTTGAACATGCTACTGGAGACTACATACTCTTCATCAACTCAGATGATTTCTTGATAGACGATAAAGCGCTGGAGTCAATTTACGAGTCGATACAAGATCAGCTTGACTACTATATTTTTCAAGTAATGTCGTCTTATCCGGACAAGGGTCGGAAATTGCGGCCAAACAGAAATTTCGGATTATCGACATACTTCAAGATGGGCTCTTGTCATCAAGGCCATGTCATATCGCGAAAACTATTCGAAAGATACGGGTCCTATGACACTTCATTCAAGATCGGAATGGACTACGATTTCGTCCTGCGAATACTTTCGCAACAGGTTACATCGAAATCCGTAAACGTCGCGGTCTCGTGCATGGGACAAACCGGGATTAGCTCGAGAAATGATTGGATCGGTCTACGTCAGCGCTTTAAGGACGAACGAAAAGCACATGAAAAGAATTGCCCCAACGCTGTCTTAAGAGCGGTTTATCCTGTCTTTTGGTTGGTTTACCGTGCTTATAGAAAGATAGCTTACATAGCCGCCAATCTGTATAGCCGTTCCTAGATGGCGGCGATGGTCTAAGGACTCACAACGCAGCGGTGATAAACCTGGTACTGCCAACGCAATGGCCACACGGCTAAGAGCAAAGCTTGAAGGGCTCTGAAAGGCCACATGTAGATTTTGCCTTTCTTTACCCAATCGAAAGTCAGGACATGCAGATCCTTCCAACGATCAGTTACCGACAGCCCGCCGGCGACAAACAGTGCGTCCCATGCCTCCAGAGTTCTGACTACTTCCTTCGCGTCCACTTGATACGTACCGCCAAATAAACCGAGCTTTCGGGTTAGAAAGTCCTTGTTGGGTACGAGAAGTATGATTTGAGCGTCCGCCTTAGCTACCCGCGCCATTTCTTTGATGCTGCTGACAGGATCGACAAAATGTTCCAATGAACCAAGGCATGTAATAACGTCGAAACTATCGTCGTCGAAGGGCAAAGTCTCAGCTGGCTGAGCGTAAAACGTCCCCTCTGACAGCCTCTCTTTGCATATTGCGATCGCCTTTGCGGACAGGTCTACGCCCGAAATGCTGCAGTTTTCGCTAGCACAGGCGTCGAGCCATTCACCGGTGCCACAGGCGACGTCCAGCACGGTGGCACCACGGTCTATTTTCAAGCGTTTGAACAAACGAAAATAGTGCTTCGGGACTCGGCTTACACTGGAGGCAGTGGCCTCCGAATAGTAGACGTTGTCATAGAAGTCTTTGATCTCTTCCTGATCGATTTCCTTTTCGTCGTGCAATTAATCACTCACTATCGTGCGGGTAAGCACGTAGCTTACAGACAATGACAAAACGGGTCGAACAGAGATTTCCGGATCACGGGGAGTCGCTGACGCTCCTGGAAAGTTAAAACAGCGCCCGCACCAACAATAGAAAGCCAAGCGATACCAGTGGAATGCCCACAAGAGAATTAGGACGCGGCTCTCCTGCGGACTCGTTCACGCTAATTAATTGACCTCAGTCATCATGACCATGGTGTCCGTTCGGACGCCATCTTCCGCCGCGGGAAAGAATCAATGCTGTCAGCTTGACTCATGCGATGGTGGCGCGGGTCGCTCCTTCGGTCGGTTTTCTGATCGCAACATGGCTAAAGCAGGAAGATTCCGCCGAATTAGCCGAACAGGCTGGCTTATGGCGGCGCACGTGGATTGGCGATCTGTACTCCTGAATCCAGCGGCGATTTCTCCTGCAGGCTAGTCAGTCGAGTCGCCGTTCGCCGTTAGTGCTATCCCATCGATGGCTGACAGCGCTTCTAGCGGTTCAATCAATCGTGAGCCGATTGGCGCCGCAAGGTGCGAATCGAAGGTAAATGAGCTCGATCGCGTCGGCACGACGTACAAAAAATACCCGGCATCTTCGTTGCCGAAACCCAATAAATCGATACCGCCGAAATTCTCACAGTCCAACTTGGCCTCGTCACCTGCGCCATGCAGGCAAATGGTCTTAGCCAGGTCATTTAGCAATACGAGATCTGTGCGCCGCACCAATTTGTCCTGCACGGCTCGCGCCGGCTTGATCATCAACAAGGGTCGATAACGGCTATAACCCCATAGATTGTGCTTGTTGATCTCCAGATTGTACGGTTCGTCGGCGAAATATTTGGTCGGGTGGCCGTGATCGGACTTAAATACAACGAGCGATTGATCGTAAATCTCAAGGTTTCTCAGTGCCTGTAAAAAATCGCCCATTTTTGACAGCGCACAGCGTGTTTCATTTTCCAGGCCTAGCTCGTTCTGATTCGCATCAAACCAACGCCGATCGTCACTTCTGTATGCACATTGCTCATCGAAGTCGACCGGATAGTGCGTGAAAGCGAAGTGCAGGTAACGGTAGCTCAATGGTTTGTCGCTGATGCTCAGATCTCGTGTATATGAATCGAACTCGTGGATTTCGGCAACTGACCGCTTGTCCCAGTCTGGACCAGCATGATTTCTCATTCGACCAGCCAAATCGTCGCTACCCTCCTCCGCCAGCAAGTCGACGAGTGCAGCAAAAACGTTCTCGCTCGCGCTGCTATTGACGGCGTAGCGCGTAGCGACTCTTGCCAAGGCGTACCTCAGGAATTCAACACTATCGGCGGTTGCAGTAGCGTCGTTCTGACCTAGCTGCGCGTCATCGCCGAACGGGTAGTGTTTCTGATACGCATCCTCCGCGTACAGCAACGGTATTTGATCAGCCAGACCGCGATTGACTAGTTCTTCTTTGACCTCATCGATGCTATTGCCAAGCGCTTTGTAGTCTCGAACACCAAACAATTCACCAACCATTGACGCCACCGTTGCCGGCGATTGCGACAACGCATTTTCGTAGATCGTGAAGTCTTTGAACGCCCTCGCGGCAGCCGGTTCGTCTCGTAGCAGATCGGCCACAACATGGCCCTGGAGCCCGTCCAAACTAATTACGAGTACGTTTTGCTCTGCAGAAAGTCGCGTTGACTCGGGCAATTCTTCTTCCGTCGTAGCCGTTGGTCTGATCAAGTCGGAACGTGAGACCGAATACACGGATGTAGCGACAGTAAACAAGCAGAGGACGATCGCGAACACTAGTACATACTGCCTTGCCGCCGTTTGACTTAGCCAGGTCAGTCCGCCGGCAGCTACCGCGGTTAGAATAAAGTGTTGAGCATCTACGCCGGCAGCTTGCGCATCAACCATGCCGGCACTAACGGAGACCGGCAACAGGAAACCAGCGATCAGGACCCACCAAAACAGAAAACCCAAACCAAGCAGCGCAATTTGGGCTTTTCCCCAAAACGAAAGCACGCCATAGAAGGTCAGCAACAGCAGCGCCAAACCGCAACTAAGCAACGCACCGGCGACAAGCAGTACCGTAAGATTGATAAAACCGAAGTCGTTCGGGTTATTTCCGATCATGAATAAGGGCACTGCAAGGAACTGCAGCGCCGCTATGGCCGCGCAATAGCCAAAGACCCCGGTGAAGCTAATTTGATTCCTGCCTGTCATGCGAAACCGAACAATTTGTCCAGCGCCATGCGCCGCAGTTGATCGTGCATAAAATGATAAGTAGTGCCATCCATTTCGTCTTGTGCAGTTGCCGGTATGTTTTCAAAGGCCACATTGCTTTCAATGAGTTCTCGAAGCACGCGGCACCGCACCCAGGGATCGATCAATGCATAGGCCATTCTGTAACGAGTGAGCGTATCAATGCCTGCGTCGATATGAGCACGAACCTCTGGTAACCAATGCGTGGCAATGATATCTCCCGTATCTATGCCAGGTCCCATATAGAACGCGGACGCCGACGGCCGCCGCTTCGTCAAAATCGACCACAACAGTCCATCGGCGCCTCTAATATCGGGTAGAAATCCGGGGTGAACGTGGACAAAGCGAGATTTGGGGGCGGCAAGCAACGTTGCCGGGACGATTCCGCCACCGGTGTAGAGAAACTCCTTGTCGGTCTCGCCATCCACGTAATTGAGCAATGCCGGGTCGCGCAAGTTCTCGATCAGTAATGTATCAACCGAATCGCTGTATTCAATGAGTGGCTTATTGGTTTGCGCCTGGCGAATCGTTTCTTCTGCGAAATCGAAACTGGCGGCTACCTTACTGACTATGGCCGATACCGCGTCCGGATGCTGTTTCGCAATAGCATTCGGCCAATAGAAAATTCGGTTTCGCTGCATTCCTGCGGCAATGGGTTTGCGCAAAACTGTTGGCAACCACGGCAAATTCTCTTTGCCGCTAGCAACGTCAACCGCCGAAATTAAATGCACGATTTTGCGTGGCCGCAACCCGAGGCTCGCAATGGTCTCCAAGTACGCTCTCGCGATCGGGCCTTCTGAGAAAAGCACGGTTAGCGGCAATATTGTACTCGCTCTGTCGCTTGCTGTGCTGCTTTCAACAGGCGTCATTGCAACGAAATTGGCCGCATAGGAGAAACTGGCCGTGCGCAGTGCATCAGAAAACTTGTTCGCGTCATCAGGAGCAATCGCTGCGAGATAGTCGATTGCTTTATGCGCTACATTCAGCCGCTTCAAGACTAAGGGACTGGCAGGTTTCTGGTCGGTTTGCGCAACAAACGCTTGGCAAAGAACAAGCGCACAAACTGACCGCCACGGTTCAACGATTCCTGCGGCAGAACATGAATCGTCGATTCGCCGCGTCGTGTCCAGCCTCTTTGATAGCTGTTCAATGAATCTCCAATCATCACTCGACCACTCGTCAGTCCGCAGCAATCGATTCAGATCAACAATTACGGAGACCTGGCCTTCGTCATGCTGCGCAGAACACGTTACGGTGCTACGTAAGTACGTTAATAGATCGCTAAAGGAATTCATTTTTTTGTAACTAGCTGCTGAACGACCTGCAGTACGTTGGCCGTTGCCCAGTACAGGACCATTGCCGACGGAAAGGGATAGAACAGCACGAAGAAAGCGATGGCCATGAGATACAGATTACGCTTTTGTTTTCTCGTCTCTGATACGGGCGCAACGTGATCTTTATACGAAATCGCCAATCCAATCGTGACCACGGTCATCAGAATTGGTAGCAAATTTAACGTACTACCAAAAAACGGAATGCCACTGCCCGCTTCCGTAAAACTTAGAACTGCATCCGGGTACGCCAGGTTCGACATCCACCAGAACGTCTGTCCCGAGAGGAACGGTAGCTCACCCAACATATTAAATACGGCAACCAGGATGGGAACTTGTATGAACATGCCCAGCATCGGCTTGAGTGTATAGAACGGCGAGACGCCCAGATCCTTATGCGCCGCCATTATCCGTTCATGCGCTTCCTGACCATCGTAATTGGCTTTGATTTCCTGTAGTGGCTGCTCTAGTGCCGACTGTATGGTTCCGACTCTGCGCTGCTGTTTTACAACAAACATTGTGACTGGAATAAGTGCGACTTTGATCATGACGCACAGCAGAATAATAGATAGTCCCCAGCTCAATCCGGCAATGCTTTGAATGCCTGCTAGAATCTCTTCCAGAAGCAAACAAAGCACCCGTAGCCAGCCCCACAGATGCGTGTACCGCAGGTCTCGCGACTCAATGCCGCCGAATGCACCCCGCCCGCTCGCATCGATCACGCCGAATTGCATGATCACGTTACCGTTAGCGCCCGGCGTCAGCTCGATTGTATTTCCACTGATGACGACGCGACCTTCGTCCGGCTTGACCAATACGGCCGCAAAACGACCTTTCCAACCCTGCCAAGTTGCGCCCTCAGAGGATTGAATCTCAATTTCTTCGACTTGGTTGTAGTACGCCGCCAAGCCGTAGAAGCGTTGTGGCTCGGCGAGAAGGTCCAGTTGCGGACTATAAGTTAGCGTGGTCGCTTCGCTCGTCACCGCTCGCAGCGTCAACAACCCACCGTCGCAGGTCAGTAAAAACGTAATGACATCAGGACTGGACTCTGCCCACGCCGCGAGGTCGCGGTTAAATGGGGAATGCAAATCTGCGCACGCAGCATCATTTGACGCGCCAGCTGGTGGAGAAACCATCAGGAACATCATCGCTACCGTACTGAACATTCTCATGATGAGTGATCCGCCAGGATCTGCTGCAACGCTTTCGCCCCAGCTTCACTGCTCCGACCGACATTGAAGACATGGTTCACAGCGACTTCCTGCATATCCCTGTAAGAGGACTTCTCAAGCAAACGATGTACAACTTCACCAAGCGTGTCTAAACCGTCTTGTGGGACAATTTCTCCGACGACAGTACGTATACTCGACTCAAACGGTTCAATGTCCAATTCCTCGTATTCTAAATTGTTCACTTTACGCGGTGTGTCAATAAACACGACGGGCTTGCCGAGTCCGAAAGCGTAATCCAGTGCCGCACCAGACCAGTCGCTGATCATCACGTCCGAGGTCCGCAACGACGCTGTTGACGAAACATCATCATCGAAATGAAAAAACGGGTTTTCCCAGTGGCGATTCATAATGCTCTCGACCGTCTCTCCGCTTTGTTTAATGGTTTGCGGGTGCGGCCGCAGGGTAACGCGGAAGCCGGCTTGCAACAGCGCCGTCACTGGAGCTTCGCCAAGTTTTTCAATAATGCCACTCGGCCCCCAGGACGGAGCGATTAGTATATGCGGTGTTTCGTCAGCGCCCGGCGACGACCCCTCGTCCGCTCGTCCGGCCAAAATCTGATCGAGCCGTTCGTAACCATGCTCGACAACCTTTTTCGCTCGCGAACCGCGTTGCTTTTCCAGCGCGCGAACCTCAGGAACATGATGTGGGCCGGCGCAAAAAATCGTGTCGAAATGGTCGAAGGCGCCGGGCCTATAGGCCATGTGCAGACTCACCAACGAGTGCTGCACGTAGACGTAATGAACATTGTGTTTTGAGCGCTTGAGTTGGTATTGCTGCAAGTCCGGCGTCGTCATTACTATGAGATCGGCGTCAGTATTGGCAAATAGCCAATCCCTAACCCACCCCTCATCGACCAGAAAGGTCTTCAGATTCGGGTGCGTATAGCTTAGACCTGGGTCGTCCGGATCGGAACTAAATAAACAAACCGGTACATCGGAAGCATCGAGGAAACGCTGCAGAAGAAGGCCGAGGTGAGCCCAATAGGCCGGACCTTCCGAGTAGAAAATAACTCGTCGCTGCTCCCGCGGTAGCTGCATGAAGCTAACAAGGCTCGAAATGTGATTGAAGAATCCCAACTAGTACTGATCCAATTTGCAAAACGCGTCCAGCTCGTGCGTCTTGGCAAGGTTTTCATACAAAGTGAGATCGGCAACGGTATCAACCTCCAACCAACCGCCGTGCACTCGTACGCCACGTACCGGCCAACCTGCATCAATGTGCATCTGCAATAAGCTGGTCATGTACATATTCTCGAAAGACTGACCGTCATAAGTTGCGGCACGGTCCAACGCATCGTAAAAATCGCAGAAGGCCTGTAAGGCGTCGCCACGAATTTTGATCAGCCCCGTGTACTGCGCCTCTATTTCGTCATAGGACTGTGGCTTCTTGCCGAGTTCTGCCAGGAAATCGCCATCCTTGAACTTCAGCGTTTCCGCATCGCTTAACGGGTCAGTCAGGCGCTGGCTCCAATAGTCGCGCCAATTCATATCGACCATGAGACTGATGTCAGCGTCGGCCTCCATTAGGCGGCGAAGATTATCCGGCTCATAAACGATGTCACCGTAACTGATGATCAGATCTTCGGGCCCCGACAGGAAATCCCTGGCCGCGAACAGCGATTCGACCATATTGGTCGATTCAAAGCGTTCATTTCTAAAACAGCTGAAGCCGAGCTCGCGAATTTTCTCAATTCGATAACCGCCAACAATGGCAATCTCGGTGATGCCGCATTCCGCAAACGTTTCCGCCTGTCTGGCCAACAGGGAACGCCCTAACACGTCAACCAAGCACTTCGGCTGATCGTTGGTCAATGGCTGAAGCCGGCTCCCCTGACCGGCTGCAAGGACTAGCGCTTTCACAATCCCAGCAGACGGCGCGTTAGCGACAAGTCGAACTCTGAAAACGGATTTTCTCTTTCAGGGTGCCACATGACAGCCGCGATTTTCTGCGACGCATGCGAGAGTGCTTCTACCGTGCCATCTTCGGCCATCGCCAGCGCGTTAACTTGTTTGCCCAGGTGCTCCGGCTTGAGTCCGAAATCATGAAAGCTGTTTACGTCCATTGCTGCGGCGTCCGACAAATCACCACAAAAGGATATCCGGTGACGACGTGCGACATGTTCGCCTATTTCAAAAGTCGAACCACCAAAATAGTGGTTGATGAACTGCATGCCGCGACAAACACCCAGAATCGGCTTGTTGTTCACTAATCCCCAATCCAGCAACGCCGATTCGAACGCATCTCGCTCCGGCGCGGCGTCCTGCGCCGTCTCTTTCTGCGTCAGCAATGAATTACCACCGCTCAGGATGATTGCGTCGGGCAAGATCAAGTTCAGATAGGCATCTACCTTGTCTGCGCGGATATTTGGCAATGGAATAGGCGCACAATTGAGCGCGTCTGCAAAGTCAGACCAACGCTGATCAAGGCAGTCACGGCGTTCAGCATAAGCCTGATGCTCTTCGACGCGTTGACTAATAGCGAGTTTTTTCATGCGATCACTTCGATTTTTCTGGCATTGCAATCGAGCCGTATTCGGCGGCTGTGCGCGAGGCTTTCGAAAAGCCTGTCGCCAACGCCGATTGCCGCCGGAATGCCTAGTTCTGCTGATCTGATCGCCATATGCGAATTGGCACCTCCATACTGGGTTATCAATCCGACAATTCCGTGCACGAACATCCAATCGTAGCCGGGATCCGCCTGAGAAACGAAGATAATTTTTCCTTTCAGATCGACGTTTTCTGTACGGTCCAAATGCAGGCAAGGCGCCTCGATCGCTTTGTTGGTTACGAAATTCGGTTGTGAGCGCCGTTGCTCGAAGCAATGCATGTCATCAACATTGACGATTAGCTCTGGCAACTCAACCATTTGGCTGATTTTCGCCGCCTGTCGCCGAAGCTCAATATTCTGCAGCAAACCGGCCCGGCCGACGGCGCCGTTTTGAGCGTTTCTGAAGTCTTCAAAACTCAGATGCGCCAAATTCTCACGTGAAATCTCATGAGCTTTACCGTAACTCACGAAATAGTCCAATGCACGACTAAGATTTTTCGTGAAAATAAACTTCACTTCTTCACGAGTTCGAATCGCATTTTTCATATAGGTGAACAATGCAAGCGGATCCGATTCGATGCCTAATTCCTCCAACACCGCTTGGACCCGATCACAGAGTTCAACATCCGGTACAAAAGGAGAGCTTTGATGATTCGCCTGCAGTTGCTCACCGCCCATCAGATATCGATCTGCGTCTTCGCGATAGGTTGGAACGGTAATGTCGTAAGTGCCTGGCCTCAGGTGTCCGTATTGCTCGACAAAGACCTGCATTGATATTTCCGCGTTGTTTAGTCGTAGCAAATCTTCTTCAAAGTCCGTTGTGACGGTTTTGATCCCTGTCAGAAAGTGCTCTCGCTGCTCTTCCGTCATGACGCCGATCGTGACGAAATCGTTCAAGAACGTCGTCGCCACGAAACCGGCTCGTGCAGCATGGGCAAAAGCCAAGGTGCCCAGGTTTCGACAATCCTCAAGCAACGTAATCGCTTTTTGCAAGTCGGGCATTGTGGTCGATTCGATCAACTCACGCCGTCGCGCCAACTCATACACAGGAGCGACGTCACTTTCGAGGCGATTCAGTGCCTGGTTCGTAATAGCCCTGAGTCCCTCTTCCAATGCGTCGATATAGTCCCGGTCGCGCTTGCCCTTGCTCGGCAGGCGAACCGCTGCATTGTTTCGAAAACAAGGACTTAAGACGGTGAACGCAACATCAAATTCCAGCTTGTCGTGTAAATCCCGATTGTTGCCAAGACATTTGATGTAGGCATTGACCAGGCGATCCGCACAGTCCGGCGAAATAGTGGCTGGAATAAAAGAATTCAAACTGGCGCGAATGTCGACGTACGGCTGGCCGGAAAACGAAACGACGAGCTTGTGTGGTCGTACATCTCGATAACCAAACTCAGCTCGTTGTTCGGCCCAAACTTGATCGGTGATCAAATAGCGATACAAGCTATAAGCCAGGGAGCTCGGCCGTGTCCCGATGATTTCGGCGGGATTCCAATCTGGCATAACGCCAAACACCGTGCGCTCTCCTATGGTGAACGGATTGCATGTTTGAAATTCCCTAAACCGTTGGCGATCCGACTCAAGTGACGCGAATACGTCTACGTCTGCCGCTTCGAACTCGCTGTGATCTACGGTAATCGGTCGAACTTGAAAAATATGGACCTTGTCACTCGTGTCGACCGCAAACTCGATATCCAACTTGTCATACCCAAGCAATTCCTCAAGTTCGACAACGGCCTCCATCAAACCGCTAAGAGCCGGCTCCACTTCGTTAATACGCCGTGGGTCTTCGCGCGAAACAAGTACAGTACGCAGAGAGCTTCCTGTACCGCTGGTTACCGAATCAGTTGCAAGCGATTCGTCATCGAAATTTATGCGGTAGTAAGGCGCACCCGTCGCCAGCCCGCGAGTGAAAACGACGCCGGAACTGGCAACGTTGCGCAAGAGCTCCTGCACCAACACCCGGTCCTCACCGCCCTGGCGAGCGTAGGAGTCGATGACATTATCGACCGCATCACAAATTTTTGCTGGCTCGTCGCTCGGTACTCCTAATACGCTGTCGTAACTGCCGGCAAGCGACCCATCCCAGTTATCCTCAGACTTGGCACTGCTGCGAACTATAAGATTGGTGTCGGGAAATTTTGCCGCGATCCGGTCGAGTACCTGCGACTTCGTTCGCAGCCATTCACTGACAGAGAATGTTTCCTGACGTCCAATCTCGGATTTGGTCACGACATTTTCAAGACGTGCGAGTGTTTCCGCTTTGGTGCCGAGCACGAATCGCGCGAGGTCTGCCGGTGCGTTAAATTCAGCCCATTCAGCTTGTGCGTCTACGAATTCAACGACCAGGCCCTGACCAAGCAGATAACTAGTTGCGTCGAGAAGATTGCTTCCGATCGCCGCTTCGTTTGCTCTTGCCAAACGCGCAAGCGCAGATTGGCGAAGCAGCATGAGGCCGGTAAATTCAACCGTGGAACTGCGTGTATCAGCCTGTAAATATTCACTCGTGTGATCGGATAGGTCGATCGTCTCAGCCGACTTCACATCCTCGATCGTTCTCTCTTCATAGCGTTGTCGCCACAGAGAATCAATGCACACCACCACGTCGGCAGTTACATCAAGCATTTCCCGAATGACATGCGGCCGAAAAACAGTGTCGGAGTAACTTATGATCGCCGGGCGTTCGCGAAACGGTGCCGCGAGCAAAGTATGCAGGATCGACTTTCCGGACCAATCTGCGACCACGGTGAAATTGAGCTGCGGATACTTGTCGATAACCGACTGGACCTGGTAACCACCCAAAAAATGTATAGTTGGTTCATCAATCGCATCGCGAAATGCGTTCTGCTGCCAGTCAAGCGCGCAGGTCGCCAGGTTGATGTGTTTAAGCGCAGATGGGCGTAAGCCCCTCGCTGGTCGGCCGGCGCCTAGTAGGAATACATCAAGATTGCTAACGCGCAATTTACTCGTCGTTCTTTGCCGGATTCTCAGGAGGCGATTGCGTCTTAGAGGCACCTGTGAACAGAGCTTTGAGTTTGTACCAGTAGGTCTTTACTGCGAGGCCGATGGCAACGAAAAAACCGACAATAGCGCCCATGATTGCACTTCCGGAACCTGGGTCGATATAGGCATGCGCCGGCGAAGATAATAGCGTCAGAATTACCGCTAAAAACAAGTAGTTAAAATTCACGAGAATTCCTGATTCAAAGAGGCGGGAGCTTTTTGCGTGCATTGCATTATGGTAATTTAAGCTCCCCTGTCGCGCAAACGACGCAGTTCACAGAACCATCGAAATTAAGTCGGCGGACGAGTATTAGACGAATAAAGGGCCTTTTCCATCACGCCCACCGCCGTCGAAACGCCGTTGAGCACATTTTGCGTCCCGAGCACGCCGGGAATCTTCCCCGAATTAGCCGAACAGGCTGGCTTGTGGCAGCGCACGAGGATTGGCGATCTGTACTCCTGAATCCAGCGCCGATTTCTCATGCAAATGGCTCAGTATCTTCCTGATGACCACGGGATCCTCAATGCGGGCACACCTTGGCTACAGCACCGCAGACTCGGCAGGTTTCTACGTCAATGTTGAATACCCGTTGCAGTCTCTGAGCCCGTGTCATCGCAACATGACTCGGAAAAGTGTCGGAAATAAAAAAAGGGCTAGCCGAAAAAACCGGTTAACCCTTTGTTTTTAATTGGCGCGCCCGGAGAGATTCGAACTCCCGACCGCTCGGTTCGTAGTTAGGTCAATGAACCGTAACTTGTTGTAATTAAAAAAGAACCGTTGGGGCGCTCGTTGCATGAATTTCCCTACCGTGCGCAACGGTGCACGACTCAATCACGCAATTGTCCCGCAAGCCGACCGGAACACTTCAACTAAATGGAATTCTCGGCAAACAGCCGTAGCCAAAAAGGCCCGGCAATTTCCCGGCAACAAAATTCACGTTAGAGGATGACCGCCAAGTCTAAAAGTCATTTCTCAATGAAGCACTGCCTGGGGTCGGCGTGTTCTGGTTTCACCTGGTCAACTCCCCCAGCAGCTCAGGCAACGATACAAGAGCAAAGGTAGTCGAACGGTCACTGATGGCGTAAGGAATCACGAGCTTGTCATTGTGGATCATGCCGCCGCACGAATAGACAACGTTCGGGACGTAACCGACGCTCTCCTCTTCCAGTGGCACAATGAGCGGCTCGGCGAGACGGCCGATGACTCGGGAAGGGTCGTCCAGATCCAACAGCGCGGCGCCGATCGAGTACTGGCGCATCGGACCAACGCCATGGGTAAGCACCAGCCACCCGGATTCGGTCTCTATCGGCGACCCGCAATTGCCAATCTGGATGATTTCCCAGGCAAATTTGGGCTTGAGAAGGAGTTCGGCTTCGTTCCAAAAAAGTACGTCGTCGGACCTCAAAAGGAACAGATTTTCATTGTCGAGCCGACCGAGCATCAGGTACCGGCCGTCGACCTTCCTCGGGAAGAGCGCCATCCCCTTGTTGAGCGCGTATCGACCGCCCAGCATTCGAATTTTGGCCGTGTGAAACCCGGTCGTTTCGAGGATCTGGGGCATGATGTTCGAACCGTCGTAGGCCGTATAGACGCCGTAATAGCAAATGCCGCCATCGTCCGAGCGAAATTGCACCAGCCGCATGTCTTCGATCCCGTGACTCTCGGCGTCCGAATTCGGGAAAATTACGAATTCGGACACCTCTTGGAGATCTGGCAAGTGAAGATCGTAGTTCGCCCGCGCGAGAGCGATCATCTTGTCGACGGTCTCCGAATTCAACAGAGCATATTCGTGCGACTCCCAAACGGCATCGATCGCCAACTTGAGTTCGACGAAGTTGAAGGTCTTGCCCAGCAGGTTCAGTACTTCATCGGAAAATGTTCCGGTCGCGCCTATCTCGATGAGTCTCTTCTGGTAGGTTGGTTTTTCGAATTCCCGATTTTCAACGACTTGCAGCCGACGGCTGTGTTGGCTGACCGGCTGAATCCGTATTCGATTATCGCGATCGATCACGCCCCGACGGAAGACGGCCGAAGAGATGTGTCCTTCGCCGGTCGCCCGCAGGCTCATAACAAAACGAGTGCTCCCCACGTCAGCGCCGTCCTGCACAATAGCCGGCACCATCGAGGGGTTGAAAAGCGCCGCAGACTCGATCGCGTATTCCATCGTGAAGTAGGCACCGATCAGGAGCCGCCGCTTCATTTCGAGTTCACGCTCATCGGAAATAAGGTACTTGACCGCGTCGTAGTTGCTCTTGACGATCATGGCGATATCCGGGTGTTTTTCCTGAAAGCCCCGCCTGAGGTCCCTCACCAATTCGGAGACCTCGGATCGGTCCAGCGCCCGAATCCGTTCGATGATTCCGCGCAGCCGTTTCTCGTCGCCGGGGCCGAAGAACCGAGGAATGACACGTGTCGGATCCGGGTCGAGCTGCTCGGAAACACGTTCGATTTTCACTCGTGAGCGGTACATTGTCTCATTGGATTTCATGGCACACTTCCAAGGATGGAGTTTTTGTTCGAGAACCAATGAATTATACTCAGGAAAGTCGGTCCAGGCTGTCGCGTGTTAGCATTGCTACTCAGGCCAGCTGCTTATCGGGCCAGCCGCTTGCGAACGGAGGGTTGGAAGGATCTCTGCATGGCGTCGTCTCCAAAATCAGTCGCTCTGATCGGCTGCTATCTGCCAAGACAATGTGGTATCGCCACCTTTACGGCTGACCTTGCCCGCGCGATTCTCGACAACGATCCGAATATTGATTGCAGCATCGTAGCCATGAACGATCGGCGTGAGGGCTACCGGTACCCGGACACGGTCAAATTGCAGATCAGCCAGGACCAGCTGAACGAATACCGTCGCGCTGCGGATTTCCTGAACCTGAAGAATCCAGCGGCGATTTGTCTACAACACGAATACGGAATATTCGGCGGTCAACGCGGTAGCTTCATAATCGAACTTGCGAAGAACCTGAAAAGCCCTCTTTTTACGACCCTGCACACGGTATTGAAAGAACCCTCGACGGAGGAGAAAAAGATCATCCTCCAACTATCGGAGCTCTCCGCCAGTTTGGTGGTCATGAGTGATCACGCCGCCGATTTCCTTCGCGACATCTATCAGGTTCCGGAGCAAAAAATAGCGCTTATTCATCACGGGATTCTCGATGTTCCGTTTCTGGACCCAGACCCTTGCAAGAGTAAGCTCGGGGCAGACGACAAGACAGTCATCTTGACGTTCGGTCTGCTCTCACCAGGCAAAGGTATCGAATTCATGATCGATGCCTTGCCGGATATCGTCGGCTTACATCCGGACGTACTCTATTACGTCGTCGGCGCCACCCATCCGCATTGCAAGGCCGAAAGTGGTGAGGACTACCGCCTGAGTTTGCATCGTCGGGCGAAGGATTTGGGCGTCGGTGACAACATTGTATTTCTTGATCGATTCCTGGAGCGCGACGAATTAGTTGAGATCATTCGGGCTGCCGATATCTACGTCACTCCATACTTGAACGAGGCTCAGGTTGTCTCCGGCACACTGGCCTACGCGGTGGGTGCGGGCAAGGCCGTCGTGTCCACTCCCTATTGGCATGCACAGGAGATGCTGGCCGATGGTCGCGGCAGGCTTGTGCCATTCAGAGATTCCAGGGCATTGACCAAGGAGATCAATCGACTTCTGGAATTTCCGGAGGAGCGCCTCACGATGCGCCGGGCCGCCTATGATTATTCGCGACCTATGGTTATGAAAGAAATGGGCCGCCATTACCTGGCACTGTTTTCACAGGCCAAAGTGCAACATGCGCGTGCGCGCGATCTGCCGGCGCTCGATAGCTTGAGTAAAAAGGAACAGAGGCTGCCGAAGATGAACCTGAATCATCTTCGCAATATGACGGATGACACCGGCATGCTGCAGCACGCGAAGTTCACGGTTCCCAACAGAGCCCATGGATACTGTGTGGACGATAATGCGCGAGCGCTGATGGTTGTGATCAGGACGAGCGACCTGCATCGAAACGACCGGTCTCTTATCAAATTGTCGTCTATTTATCTCAGTTTCCTGGACAGTGCGTTCGATCCGGAGACCGGTCGATTTCGCAATTTCATGTCTTACGAGCGCAAATGGCTGGAGACGGTCGGGTCGGAAGATTCTCACGGACGCGCGCTTTGGGCCCTGGGTGTGGTGGCTGGTCGGGGGCATCAATCTGGTCAAGTCGCTCTCGCGACTAAACTATTCAATGATGCGCTGCCGAAATTAGAGAGCTTCTCATACTCTCGTGCCATCGCATTCTCAATTCTCGGAATTCAGGCGTACCTCCGTCGGAATGACGACGATCGCCGAGCCCGCAGTGTAATTGAATCGTTAGGCAACAGGTTGCTGAAACGCTTCCGGCACTTCGAGACCAAGGACTGGCTATGGCACGAAGCCGAGTTGACTTACGACAATGCGCGCGTGCCTGAAGCACTCATCGCCTGTGGTCGAGTTACCGGGGACAATGACATGGTGTCATACGGTGTAGAAGTTCTTGCGTGGCTAAGAAACCTACAGGTCGATCCGTCCGATGGATGGTTCGCCCCGGTTGGCAACGACGGCTGGTTCCCGAAATCCGGAAACAAAGCGCAATACGATCAACAGCCTCTTGAAGCCGCGGCTATGATTGGTGCCTGTCTCGAAGCCTATGAATGCACGCAACGTGAAGAGTGGCTTCAGCTGGCATCCACTTGTTTCAATTGGTACCTGGGGAAGAACGACCAACAATTGCAACTTTACGATTATGCCACTGGCGGCTGCCGCGACGGCCTCACCCGGGACGGTGTCAATGAGAATCAGGGCGCGGAGTCGACGCTGTCCTACCTATCCTCCCTGCTCGCAATCTACAATCTGCGAGGACTAACAGCGAATCACAATCACGCTGTGGAATCTGACGCTGATCAGCGCCTCACAGGGCAGTCCGATGCGGCCTGATCGCCGATCAATTTGCCTTGAGCCTTAATAACAGCTCCGGAATAGAGACAGTTGCAACTCTGCACCTTTGGTCAGCAATGCCGTACGGAATGACCAACGTATCCCCGTGAATCATGCTTCCGCAGGTATAGACTACGTTGGGCACGTAGCCGTCCCGCTCGTGCTCATCAGGAGTCAAGATCGGCTCATCCAGGCGGCCGATAACCTGCGACGGATCATCCAGGTCAAGGAGCTCAGCCCAGATACTGTATTTGCGCATTGGTCCAACACCATGAAACAGCGCGAGCCATCCCTCGGGCGTCTCCACCGGCGATCCACAGTTGCCAATCTGAACAAACTCCAGCGGATGAATGGGTTCCTGCAGGAGTTGCGCTGTCTCCCAGTGGCGAACGCTGTCGGAGAACATGATGTAGTTATTGACACCATCCTGGCGTGACAACATCACGAATTTGCCGTTAATCTTTCTCGGAAATAGCGCCATACCCTTGTTCTGTGCAGCCTTGCCGCTGATCGTATGCATTCTGAACATCAGGAAGTCGGTCGTCTCGAGAATCTGCGGCAGTATGGTATGACCGTTGTACGCGGTATAGGTAGCGTAGTAGATAACGGATTTATCATCATTTTCGAAACGCACGAAGCGGGCATCCTCGATGCCTGAACTCTCGTTTTCCGACACAGGGAAAATAACTCTTTCAGAGATCTGCTCATCGGGCCGGAATATCACTTCATAATTGGAACGGGCCAACCACAACACCGTTTCAATCGCGTCGTTCTTGTCCTTCAGTCGAAACTTGGTCGAGCGGAGTTTTCGAATTTTTGTTTCCAACTGACCAAACGAAAACGTCTCACCCAGTCCTTTCAGCAACTTATCCGTGACCCGGTCGCTTGCTCCCATCTCCTCGAGTTTTCGCCGAAAATGAAGACGATGATAGACAGGATCTGTATGCATCTCAGGCGTTGCAACGTATTGGCTGATAGGATCGAAGTATATGTCGTGGTTGTCGTCGGCCACCCCACTACGAAATTCAATCGAAGACACATGTCCTTCACCCGTCGCCCTGAAACTCATGACGAACCGCTGTGATCCCTTGTCCATGCCCTTCTGGTCAGGGTGCGGAACAATAGAAGGGTTAAACAGAGCCGCCGCCTCAACGGAATACTCAGCGGTAAAGTAAGCGCCAAGCAGGCATTGTTGTTCGTCTGACAAGGTGATTCGTTTCGGGACGTATTCTGCAATTCGACCGAAGTTTCTCTCGAGGACCCCACGAAAATTACGGTGGCGGCCCGAAAAGTCCTGCATTACAGCGTCAAGCAAGTGCTTCACGTCTTCTTCGTTCAGCTTTGAGACCCGGTCGATCAAATCCTTGATCCGCGCGCTGTCACCCGGAATATGCGGCCGCGTTATGACGCGGGAGCTCTCGGCGTTCAGTACAGTCGACCGCCGCTGGACCAGCTGCCTGCGTTGTTCCCTAATCCTCATCAGTGATTGCACACGGATGTGATCTGACTAACAATACTCATGGGTCAGTGGCCTCGATTCAGACTATGAGGATTATAGCCGTGATGGCCGCCGGACGCTTTGATTAGAATTTACAGTCCTGAAAATCGCCGGAGTTCAGCATGTCCATGCGCATCGCAGTCCTGAGCCCCATATCCTGGCGTACCCCTCCTCGCCACTATGGGCCCTGGGAATCGGTGGTCAGCCTTCTCACGGAAGAGCTGGTACAAATGGGCCTGGACGTAACTCTTTTTGCCACTGGGAATTCGAGAACCAGCGGCAAATTGGTTGCCGTGGTTCCACACCCGTATTCGGAGGACGACTCGGTCGATCCAAAGGTCGCTGAATGCCTGCATATTTCCGAAATCTTCGAGCGCGCCGACGAATTCGATATCATTCACAATAATTTCGACTTTCTACCGCTAACGTATTCCGGACTGGTTGAGACCCCGGTGGTAACGACGATTCACGGATTTTCTTCGCCGAAAATCATCCCCGTCTACAGAAAATACGATACTCGCAGCCACTATGTGGCGATCAGCGAGTCAGATAAGTCTGCGGAACTCGATTACATCGCGACGATCCATCACGGTATCGATGTTGCGCAATTTCCATTTTCCGGCGCCATAGGTGAGTACCTCCTGTTCTTTGGTCGCATCCATCCGCACAAGGGCGTGTACGAAGCGATTCAAGTCGCACAGCGCGCCGGAATGAAACTTGTTATAGCGGGCATCATTCAGGATCAGGATTACTTCGCAGCAAAAGTAGAGCCTTATGTTGACGGCACGACTGTAGAATATATCGGATCTGTCGGCCCTGATCAGAGAGCAGACGTGCTGGGCGGTGCGCTGGCGTTACTGCATTTGATTAGTTTCGACGAGCCGTTCGGATTGAGCCTGGTCGAGTCCATGGCTTGCGGAACGCCGGTCATTGCGTTTCGCCGCGGCTCGATGCCGGAAATTATCCGTGACGGCGAAACCGGTTTTATGGTTGAGGATATTGAAGGCGCAGTAAACGCAGTGGCCGGTGTTACTTCCATCGACAGATCCACCTGCCGCGCCGATGTCGAAAAGCGCTTTACCAGCACACGTATGGCACGCGACTATGTTCGCGTTTACAAAGAGATTTTGAACCGGGAAGCACGCGATGATCAATAAGCCGATAGTGGCGCGGTATGAGGGCAATCCAATCCTCACCAAGCACGACATCCCCTACTCCGTGGAGACTGTTCACAATGCAGCGGCAACCAAATATGAGGATCAGTACATCCTGCTGTTTCGCTCGCACTTGCGTAACGGACGATCGATACTCGGTATCGCACGGAGCGACGACGGTTACAAGTTCCGGGCAGATCCAAATCCGTTCATGGTTCCTTCCAGCGACAGCGACTTTTCAATTCACGAAGAGTACGGTGTCGAGGATCCACGAATCTGTTTGATAGGCGATGAGTACTACATCACTTATAGCGCTTATTCCAGGTTTGGAGTGCGTATCGGTTTGGCAAAAACGGGCGATTTCAAGACTGTCGAGAGAGTGTCGCTAATTAGTCAGGCGGACATGCGCAATGTCGTGATTTTTCCGGAAACGTTCGATGGTCGTTACGCGCGGATGGATCGGCCCCATTCGGAAATCAACCCCTGGTGCATATGGCTGTCCTGGTCCCCGGACCTGGTTCATTGGGGGGACTCGGTGCCGGTGATCCAGCCTGTCCAGTATCACTGGGATGAAATGAAGATAGGCCCTGGCGCTACACCGATCAAGACCGCCCAGGGATGGCTCAACATCTACCACGGTGTATTTCCGACCATGGATGGTGCGGTGTACCGACTGGGTGTGGCGCTGCATGATCTTACCGATCCCGCGAAAGTGCTCGGCGTTGCTGATGAATGGATTGTGTCGCCGGAAGATCCGTGGGAGCTGACTGGTTACGTCCACAATGTGGTCTTTACCTGCGGCGCTATCGCCGAGGACGACGGTACAGTGAAGATCTACTGGGGAGGCGCAGACAACGTTATGTGTGTTGGTGTCGCGAAGATCGACGACCTAATCGATCTTTGTCTGAATAAGGCCCGACCGCCTTTGTAATACGGCGTTTGCCCACCGCCCGGTCAGGTATTCGTGCCTTCGCGGCCGTAATTATCCTCGAGTCTGACGATGTCGTCTTCGCCCAGGTAGTCGCCACATTGCACCTCGATGATGTGTACGGGCTCATCGTACGGATTCGCGATGCGGTGGACGGCACCGATCGGCACATAGGTTGACTCGTTGACATTAAGATCGAACTCCTTGTCGTCGAGCGTGATCCGCGCTGCGCCTCGCACGACGGTCCAATGTTCGGCCCTACGTGCGTGTTTTTGCAGCGAAAGGACAGCGCCCGGATTAACGATCAGCCGTTTAACCTGAAAGCCGTCATCACAATCGATACTGTCGTAGCTGCCCCACGGACGAAAGACCTGGCGATGCAGCTTCGCCTCGTCGCGATCGCTCCTTATTAGGTCGTCGACGATGTGCTTGACGTCCTGCGAACGATTCATTGTCGTCACGAGCACCGTATCTTTCGTCTCGACGACGACGACATCTTCGAGGCCGACGGCTGCAACAAGACGGCTCTCACCTCTGATGTAGCTGTTACGGCAGTCCTGAACGACGACGTCCCCGATCAGCGTATTATTGTGGTCGCCAGACTTGGTCATGTCGTGCAACGCCCCCCAAGAGCCGATATCGCTCCACCCGGCGTCCAGTGGCACCATCACGGCCAATCGAGATTTCTCCATTACGGCGTAGTCAATCGAATCACTCGGACACCCGAGAAAAGCGACTTTGTCGGGACGGATAAAGTCGGTGTCAAACGTACTTTTCTCAACACTGGTACGGCACGCCACGAGAATCTCCGGCGCATGCTCCTCCAGGGCTTTGACGTAGCTCCCAGCGTTGAACATGAACATGCCGCTATTCCAATAGTAGTCGCCACTCTCAAGATAGGCATTGGCAGTGCTGAGATCAGGCTTCTCGACGAAAGTCTTGATCGGACTGACAGGCGCGCCGTCTCCCTCGGTCTGCATATAGCCATAACCGGTTTCAGCCCGCGTGGGAACAATGCCAAACGCGACGAGCTTGCCGGCTTGAGCGGCGGATTTGCCCGTCGCAACCACATTGTGAAAGGCCGCGACGTCCCTGATCACGTGATCAGCTGGCAGGACGAGCAGCAGCCGTGAATCGTCCTGCACATCGTCCGCCGCTATCAGAGCGGCGATAGCCACGGCCGGCGCTGTATTGCGCCCTTCGGGTTCAAGTACGATTTTCGCGCCGATTCCGATATCGCGAAGCTGCTCCGCCACGAGGAAGCGATGCGCTTCATTGCAAATGACGAGCACGTCGTCGGTGAGATCATCAACTCCTTTTAGGCGCAGCACCGTCTCTTGCAGCATCGTGTTCTCGCCTGCGAGCGGCAAAAGCTGCTTTGGGTACATTAATCGTGAGGCCGGCCAGAGCCGCGTGCCCGAGCCGCCCGCAAGGATAATTGGCTGGATGGGTGCCATGTTAGTTCCTTAATCCGAAGTGTTGAGCAAATTTCCGAGACTGATGCTTCTTTGCAAATGTGGCATCAGGCTTATGGATACTTTACCTCAGACACAAACGTCTACGCTGGGTCATGCATTTTGAACAACGCGCCGAGTCATCGATAGTTGCTCCCACGTGCCGGAGATCTGCCGGACTCGGTCCGGACTGTTTGTGACCATATAGATACTTACGTCGGTGGTCATCCCCAGTTTACCTATTACTAACAACTGCCTACAAACGCCCGAACGTCTTCGGGAGGCAGTGATCTACCAGCAGAGATTGACAAGAACGTCTTAGTTACTAACCAAGTGGTTGGGGAAGAGTCACGCAAAACTCCCGCACTGTTCGTTTTAAAGAAAAAAGCAGCTAGCGCCTGAGGCACTAACTGGCTGATCTAAATCGAAAAGTTGGCGCGCCCGGAGAGATTGATTCAGATCGCCTTTCGGCGATCTTCACCCCTTCGGGGCGCCTGCGGCGTCCAAAACGCTAGCGCGTTTTGTCGAACAGCAGTTCTCATCTTCATCCAGGACACATCAAAAACAAAAGGGCCCCACAAGGGGGCCCTTCAGTTTTTGGCGCGCCCGGAGAGATTCGAACTCCCGACCGCTCGGTTCGTAGCCGAGTACTCTATCCAGCTGAGCTACGGGCGCATTGTTCATTTCGCGGCT
>RCNC010000733.1_pt1 | contig 24903 bp, 24 predicted proteins | sample 2041301 | NCBI WGS metagenome assembly RCNC01 (sample SAMN09708231, study PRJNA481090) | Marine sediment metagenome, whole genome shotgun sequencing project. | biome: marine sediment; feature: ocean; material: sediment; isolation source: Sewage treatment plant 13A marine sediment (STP13A) ...
AGCGGGGGAGCAGGGGAGAGAGCATCTCCATAGCCCCCTTGCCCCCTTTTCACCTGTCACTTCTTTGCCGAATTCGGGCACGGGCACGGGCGCGGGCACGGGCGCGGGATGACCCTGTATACTCCCCCGCGATGATGACGACGGTGGAACCAGAATCCAACGTACCGCCGGTCGAGCTGACGGTCTTCTCGGGCCCACTCGATCTGTTGCTACACCTCATTCGGAAGAACGAGGTGTCGATCTATGACATCCCGATCGTCAGCATCTGCGACCAGTACCACGTCCATTTGCGTGGGATGCAGGAACTCGACCTCGATGTTGCCGGCGATTTTCTGTGGATGGCCTCGTGGCTGCTGCACCTGAAGTCGAAGATGCTTTTGCCCAGTGTTGTCGAGAGCGAGGAGGATCCGCGAGACGAGCTTGTCGAAAGACTGCTCGCTTACCGCAGAGTCAAGGAGCTCGCGTCATATTTGCACGATAGCGACATCGTGAGACGCTGCCTTTGGATGTCCGACGTGGAGACGAAAATCAGTTCGCCGGCTGAACCTGAGCTTGATTGGGAGGATGTCGATCTTCGGCTGCTCGCACAGACCTATCTCGATGTCATGCAACGTTTCGAGGCCTCTCACCCCCCGCCGATCGAAGTCCTCCCGCTTCGCTACAAAGTGGAAGAGAAAATGACCGATATTTACCAGCGGGTGACTACCGATGGGTTGGTGCCGCTGCTTCGCCACCTGAGCTCGCGATCCGACCCGGAAGAGGTGGTCGCAGTTATTGTTGCCACCCTCGAGCTTGTTCGGCTGCGGGGCGTCTTTGCCGAACAACGGAAAGCGTTCGCCGAGATCTACCTTCGCCCTGGGGACCGACAACTCAGTCACAGGGAATTACTGCATCACGGAGAGAACAGTGGATAGAGAGACGATCACCGCTTCGGTCGAGGCGATCCTCCTGACTGCCAACGGACCGGTCACTGTTGCGGCCTTGGCAGAGGCGCTTGACGACAAAGAGGTGGGCGCGGAGCAGGTCAAAAACGTCCTCGCCTCGATGGTGAGTGCGTGGGACCGCCCAGATAGCGGGATCCGCCTCGAGCAGGTGGCGGACGGTTGGCGTTGCGTCACGCCTGCGGCCCTCGATTCCTATCTGAGAAGCTATCACGGTATCGCTGCACGGCAGCGCCTGTCGCAGGCGGCCCTCGAGGTATTGGCGATCGTCGCACACCGACAACCGGTGACGCTACCTGAGATCAATTTCATCCGAGGCGCCAACTCGGCGAGCGTGGTCAGAACTTTGCTCGAGCGCAAGCTTCTGAAAATGGCCGGGCGCAAAAAAGTGGTTGGAAAACCGTTCCTCTACCGGACGTCGAAGGAATTTCTCGTTCACTTCGGTCTCGAACGCCCCGAGGATCTGCCCGATCCGGAAGAATTGGTAAGGGACGAGACCATCTCCGTCGAGTAGCGTGGCCTATTCAGTCGAGTGCGACGATCTGTGCGGGTCGTGCCGGCCACAGGGCGCTGCCCAGATCTTCAGCGAGTAACCGTAACCGTTTTTCGAGAGCGTCGAAGGCCCACTGTCGAGTAACCTCGACCACGAGGGTTCCGGCGAGGATTGTGGCCAGGGCGGCCACGAAACCAGTGGCGATTCCACTTGCTATCCAGACCGAAGCCGCGACGAACAACACCCCGGCAAAACCGGCCGCGTGGGCACCGTGGGTCTCGAGAGGTTTGCAGCTCACCCTGAGCTCCCAGAGATCTGGATGCTGTTCCAGGTGGAAGGTCACGTCTTCATCAACATCGCGAGGGATGAGACCAAAGACTCGTGTCCGCCACGGGAGGGTCGTCTGCCAATTCGAAGTGTTGTCTCGAGTGGCCGTGAGCTCTGACGGCCGCAGCGCTTCTCCGACCTTTTGTTCGACGTCTACCGGCGGTACGCCGGCGGGCACCTGATAAGAAAGAATGAGGCTCTTCCCGGGTTCCTTGCGGGCCAATTCTGGGAGCCATTTGGATAAGCGAGACATTGGTGGATTATGAGGGGAACACGGTTCAGGGTCAAAGGGGGTGAATTCGATCCTCAACAAGGAAGGACCAGATGGACCCGAAGTTTTAATAGCGATCCCGACAGCGATAGGCGTGCGCTGATTTGACGTGGCTGCGAATTCGGGCGATATACTCGGGATCGATGAGAGAGGAGGCCGAAATGGATGACAGTCGAACCCAGCCAAAGACTCGGGTGCTGATGATGCCTCGCGATACCAATCCGGCCGGCACCATTTTCGGTGGGGTCATCCTTTCCTACATTGACCAGGCCGGAGCGGAGGAGGCGCGCTACCAGGGCGCAGAACGAGTGGTAACTGTCGCCATGAAAGAGGTGGTATTTCTACAGCCGGTCTTTGTCGGCGACCTGGTCTCGTTCTATACCGAGCTTGTTCGGTTAGGGAAGACTTCCATCACGGTACGGGTCATGGTCACCGCCGCTCGTCGATGGGATCGAGCGGAAGAGGCCCAGGTGACGGAAGCTGAAATCACCTACGTCAACATCGACGCGGATCACCGACCCACACCCATGAAGCCTTCGAGCCAATCAGATAGTGTCTGAGTGCGACCAATACCTCCGCGAGCTTCTGCAGCGTGCGATCCGTGCGGGTGCTGCGCCGGCTGCCGTGGCCGCGTGGGGGAGGGCTGGTCGAGAAGGCTCCTGCCAGGGTCTGGGTTATTCAATGTTGTTTCCTGAGCGTGTCGAGGTCTCAGGAGAAACCTGGTTCGATCTTGCGTCGCTGACCAAACCCCTGGTGACGACGACGCTGACTCTGCTCGCATTCAGGAACAATGTCATGGCGGCGACAACGAGAGTCGGAGAGGTGTTGGATGAGGTCCGTGGGACCGAAGTCGGCGACCTCGATGTGAATCAACTTTTGACACACACGGCGGGCCTCCCGGCATGGTTGCCACTTTATTGCCTCGCGGAGGGTCGGGTCGATCTCTTGGCGTCCCGACTCGGCGAGATTCAGTTGGAGGGGCGACCAGGTGAGCAAGTGGTTTACTCCTGCGTCGGCTTCGTCACTCTCGGGCTGATGTTGGCGCGGATCGCCGACGAGAATTTGGATTCTCTGTTTCAGCGCGAGGTTCTGAAGGTCCTTGATTTGGAGAGTGAGTTGGACTTCAACCCTGCGCCCGAGACTCATTCTCTAATAGGAGCTGCAACTCAACCTGCCGCAGAAATGCGACTGATCAGAGATCTCGGATTTGATCAGCGATGGATTCCAGAGATGGAGTACGGCCTTCCTGACGACGGAAACGCTCGCTTTCTCGGCGGTGTTGCCGGCAACGCCGGGCTCTTTGGCACCGCAAGAGGCGTCGCGGCATTGGCATCTGAGTACCTTCCAGGAGGCGGAACACTGCTGTCATCTATGGAGGCAGCCGAGGCGACCGCGTTCAGAACCGAGGGCCTCGAGCAGGGGAGAGGGTGGGGTTGGCAGTTGGGCTCAACCCCTGATTGTTCCGCAGGATTGGCGCTATCGGATCGGGCCTTCGGTCACACGGGATTTACCGGGGTCTCGGTGTGGTGCGATCCGCAGACAAAGTACGTTTATGTGCTCCTGACGAATCGAAACCACCCAGCGCAGCGCGGGAACGACCTCCATCCGTTGCGGAGGCGATTTCATCAGTTGGCAGCCGGTAAATGAGGGCAGAAATCGGCGTCGACCTCGAAGCCTTGAAATTCATTTGACTGCGATCAGCGGTGAAACGCCGCACGCGATGACACCTGATGTCGGCATGCCGACATTCTCATCCGATCAGGTTCTGAGGGTTGTCATGCGGTTAATTGCGAACAGGACCGCGAGGACAACCGGGGCCCAGGCGCCAATAACTGGTGGCAGAACGTCAACCTCGCCGAGCCTCCCGAACAGGGCGGTCGACATAAAATACGCAATGCCGAGCATGAGGGCGACGGCTACTCCCTGCATCGTAGTAACCCTGCGCCCACCTCGGTTGAGTCCGAACGGCAGAGCGAGGAGGACCATCACGAAGGCGGAGAGGGGATAGGCGAACTTCTGGTGCCAGCGAACAATGAGCTTGTTAGGTCTGTAGCCGGAATCAATGAGCTCACGAATATAGGAGGCAAGCTCTCCGACTGACATCTCCGACGGGCGACGATATTCCTGGCCGAAATAATCCGGTCCCTCTGGTATCTCGAGCTTCATCGGCGCAGAGATGCGCTTGAACTCGTCGGTACCGTCCGGAAATATCTGACGGAACCAGCCGGAGTCGGCAACCCAGACGCCGTCGAAGAATCGAACCCTGCGGCTGAACAAATAGAATTTCAGATCCATGTTCTCGTCGACCCGAAACATCGTGAATCGAATCAATGTGTTCGAGGGATCGTCGTAACGCAGAAAGTTGTAAAGTGATTCACTGTCCCGCGAGAGGAGCCACTGACGATCGCTTGCGCGGTAGGTTCTGGTGGTTTCCCGGCCCTTGATCCGGTCAAGGAGCCGTTGCACTTCGCGATTCGAGTTTGGCACAACCACCTCTCCGAGGAGCCACAGGCTGCCCGCAGAAACCGATGCAACGAGGAGTATTGGTATCGTAAGTCGAAACAGCGAGATACCCGCCGCCTTGAGAGCCGTCATTTCCTGCTGCCTCTCGAGAAGAGTGAGCAGGATCAAAACTGAAATCATCAGAGCAAACGGAGTGACGTCGAGGAAGACCTGTGGCACGAGGTTGGCGTAATACGCCAGGATCACTCCTGCAGGCACGTTGTTCCTTGCCATGTCTTCAATGTTGCTGCTGAGATCGCCGATAACGTAGAGCAGGGCGGTGCTGAAGACCACCAGCAAGAGAGGCGGCAACAGCCGCATGGTGATGTAGCGATCAAAAAGGGCGGGGAAGCGGATGGCATATCTCCGACGTTGAACCTGGATGGGAATGCTGCCAGTGTGCGGTTCTATCCTGCGGCCGTTGCCTCGACGCTGCTGCCGTTTCGCTCTCCAGTCGCGAATCGTTTTGAAGATACGTGACACGGGGCTCTCAGCCTTTTCCTGCTCCCCAAGCCACCGTCCCATGCGTGTCATGAGATAAAGAGCGACCACCATCAAAACAATATTGGGCAGCCAGATCCCCAGCCAAGGTGGGACCCGACCTTCCATGGCCATCAATTCGCCCTGGTTGGCGACAAGGTAGTAGACCAGAACGACCGCTACTGAAACCACAAAACCACGGCCCCTTCCACCTGAACGCGAACCGACGCCGAGGGGGAGGGCCAGAAAGGCGAAAACCACACAAGCGAATGGGATTGCGAGTCTTTTGTTGAGTTCCACCGCCGCGTGGCGACGCTCAATCTCGGTATCACCTTGCTCAAGAGAAACTTCCGAGTCTTCCGACGAGCTCAGATCTCCGCCTCGGAGAAAGCTGATGAGCTCCATCGTATCCCGTTCCCTGATGCCGAGACGAAAGCGAACCGTGCCGCCGCCTCCAATGTCCGGTCGGAAAAGTTGCGATCGTGTGCGGTTGATTCGATAGGTCTCAGGGTCGCTTTTTGAGAATTGGTGAGTCACGACCTCTTCGAGGCGAATCCACTGTTCCACTTCTGGCATCTCGCCAGTGGTCGTTTTGGCATCAACGCCGGCTGTGACCATTCGTCCGCGTTTGGCTAGGGTCAACCTCTCCTCGGTAGGGTCGCTACTGTCGAAGAACAGGACGTCACTCCATTCGCCGGTGTCCATGTCCGCGTTGCGAAGGTACAGCAGAACGTTTGGGAGCTGTTCGTGAAAGACCCCGGGTTCGATTCGGCCAAGGTTTTTGGCCTCCGCGAAAAGGCGAACCTTCAGTTCGCGCAGTTCACGACCTGAGCCTGGAATCACGACAAGAAAAAGATAACCGTTGAGGATGGTCAAGAGAACGCCAAGAGCCACGATCGGTCGAAGAAGGCGCCTGGCCGGAATGCCTCCTGCCTGCATCGCAACGATCTCGTTTTCGGCATTCATCCGACCTACGGCCAACAGCACACCGAAGAGAAAACTCATCGGGATCGTCAAAACGACGATGTGAGGAAGGGTGATCAAGAGAACCTGGAGTGCGTCCTTGATCGCAACTCCTCGAACCAGAATCTGTTCGATCAGGTTGAAAATCCCTCGCATCACAACCATGAAGGTATAGGTCATGAACCCCAACGCCGTCGGCGGAACGATCTCCCGAATCATCAACCGATCAATGACTCCGAACATCTTCACGGGCATCTCTTCCGGGATAGGGAGATGAATAGGTCCATCCGGGAAATTCTACACCTTTTGGGTCTGCCTTTGAAATTTCGAAGGGTTTTCAATGTGGAATGGGGGCCACCGGGAGTTCGTCCACAGCTTTTCCACAGGGGAGTGGTTTTCCACAGATATTTGAGTGAGATACAACGTCCGATAAGTTATATTATGTAAACCTGATATTACCAAAAGACATTTATAGCTGATGTTTGTTTCAAATTAAGGCTCTACCCTGCCACGGATAATCACGGGTCCGGGGTTTGAGACTCTGAGAGCGAGGTTTCGATTTCTCGAATGACTTCACGAAGCGCCGCGATGACCTGGCGTGGTTCGGGTTCAGTTTCGGTTCGAAAAGACAATGACAACGAAAATGTCTTGTCGGGATTGCGGAACCTCATCATGAACGGTCTGCGTATTTCGGCTGAAGGCCGGGAGTCGCCGTCGCTGGGCGCATGGTCGAGTTGGGCGCGGCGTTGGCGAATGGCGGCTCGATCCAGACGATTCTCTACAATCTCTCTAATGAGACGAGCCATGGTGTCAAGATTGGAGGCCTTGGCAATTTCCAGGAGAACGCCCTTTGCGGTGATGTCGGCATGCCGACATATGTCGCGGATGGATTCGGGAATCTGAAGAAGGCGAAGGGTTTCGGTAATGGTGACTCGTGAACGGCCGACAGCCTGTGAGACCTGTTCATGAGTGTAATCATATTTTTTGATCAAAGTTCGATAGCCGTCGGCCTCTTCGAAAGCGGTCAGGTCTTTGCGCTGGAGGTTTTCGATGAGAGCAATTTCCAGGGCCTGCTGATCTGTGACTCTCAGCTCGATACAGGGAACTTCGGCGAGGCCGACGGACATCGCGGCATGGAAACGGCGCTCGCCGGAAACCAGCTCATATCGACCATTTTCGAGGGCCCGTACGAGGAGCGGTTCGAGAACGCCGTGGGTGTTGATTGACGATTGAAGATCGTCGAGATCTCCAAGGCTGGAACGCGGTTGATCTTGATTTGAAATGATGGCCGTAATGCGCACCATCCGGCCAATACCCTCCCCCATTCTTTGTGCGAGCTCGTCCACGAAATGCCGATCATGACGCATGCGGCGATTGGGGGGAAGCCCCGCCTTTGCTTTACTTTGACCCGACACGCTGCAAGACCTCCTCGCACAATTTGTAATACTCATAGGCTCCACTCGATGAGGGAGCGTGAGCGAAGATACTGGCTCGGTGAGCCGGTGATTCCTCGAGGCGCACGCTCTTGGTGATGAAGGTGTCGAAGACATGTTCGCCGAACACCTCGAGAATTTCCTGCCGCACCTGTTTGGCGAGAATCGTCCGGCGGTCGAACATGGTGATCAAGATCCCGAGCATCCGCAGCTGAGTATTCGGTCGTGCCTTGATTTTGTCGATGGTCTCGAGAAGATCGTCCGTTCCCTCGAGGGCAAAATACGAAGCTTGGATAGGAATCAATACGTGGGAAGCTGCTACCAGCGCGTTGACGGTCAAAAGCCCGAGAGTTGGAGGAGTATCGATGATGATCGCGTCGAACCTCCGTCTCACAGTGTTGATGGCGTCCTTGAGACGGTAGGGTGCGTCAAGCTCGCCGATAAGCCGAACATCGAGCTTTGCCATGGCAATTCTGGAAGGTGCAATCCAGAGGTTGTCGTAGGCGCCCGGGATGATGATCTCCTTGAGGGGCGTGATGGCGGAGAGCACATCGTACATGTTGCCGTTGATGGCTTCGAGTTCAACGTTGGACATCGTCGAGTTGGCCTGTGGATCGAGGTCGATGAGGAGGGTGCGCAGACCTTTCTGGGCGAGACCCGCAGCAAGGTTGATTGCGGTGGTCGTTTTCCCGACCCCACCCTTTTGATTGGTGATAGCGATTTTCATGGCGTCTCCGGCCCTCGATTGCCTGACTTCATGTCATGGCGGAATGGCAACTATAGGGGTGCAATGAATGAGGTGTCAATCAGACGGATGAGACGCCGGTCACATCTCGTACTCGCCCATGTCTTCGGGCCGCATTTTCTCGAGAATCGAGCGAAGGGTTTCTTCGGTCGTAGCCTCACCAATGACGGCGCGTTCAAGGACTGACGGGTCAACCAGAACATCGACCTTTGCGCGTAACGCCAGGGCGATCGCGTCGGATGGTCGAGAGTCCACCTGATGGGTGGTTGCCGAGGAGTCTCGAAGTTGAATCGAAGCGATGAAGACGCTGTCGTCAAGCGTGTGAATATATATATGATCGACGGTGCAGCCGGCGGTGGCCAGGAGATTCTGGATGAGGTCATGGGTCATAGGCCGCGGCGGCTCGACTCCCTCGAGTTCGAGGGCGATGGAGTTTGCCTCGCAGACGCCGATCCAAATAGGTAAGAAAGCGGTGCTCTCAGAGTTCTCGAGGATAATAACGGGACTATTGGACGTTGGGTCCATGACCAGACCACGGACCGTCATGAGGACGGGTGGCAAAGCATCGGTGATCTCGCTCATCCATCCAATGTGAGGATGTCCACGCGCAATGTCAAGCGGCACCGACGACCGGAAGTCTGCCGTCGCCGGAGCAGCGCTCACCGACCAGTGAGTGGGCACCCGCGCGTTTGATCCGAACATCGACGATATCGCCGATTTCTTCCCGCCCACATTTGGCGAAGTTCACGACACGGTTGTCTTCGCCCCTCCCCTGCCAGTGGTCTGGATTGCGGCGGCTGTTGCCATCGATCAAGACCGGAAGATCGCGCCCGACGAGTTCCTGGTTGAGCTCTGACGAAATCTCTTCTGTGAGCGCGAAGAGCCGATGAAGTCGATCCATTTTGGTGACTTCTTCAATCTGGTCACCGTATCGCGCCGCCGGAGTGTGCGGCCGCGGTGAGAACGCGAATGCGAAGACCTGCCCGAAACGAACCTCTTGCAAAAGATCGAGACTCTGCTGGAAATGCTCCTCGGTTTCGCCCGGAAAGCCGACGATGACGTCGGTAGAAAGATTGATACCCGGAACTGCCTTTCGAAGTTGAATCACCAACTCGAGATACTCTTCACGCGTATACCGGCGGTGCATCCGCTCGAGGATTTCGTTCGCGCCGGATTGAAATGGGAGATGAAGATACCGCGAGACCTTTGGATTGTTGGCCAGCACATCGATCAGTCGAGAATTGAAGTGACGGGGATGTGAGGTGATATAGCGAATCCTGGCCAAACCGGGGATGGCAGCTACCTCGGCCAGCAGATCCGAGAAATCGGAGCCAGTTTCGGGACACTGGTAAGCATTGATCGTCTGACCGAGAAGTTCGACTTCTTTGAGCCCGGTCCCCGCAAGATGGCGAACCTCTTGAATAATCTCTGGAAGGGTCCGGCTGACCTCACGACCTCTGGTGTAGGGAACGATGCAAAAAGTGCAGAACTCATTACAGCCCTCGACAGCCGTCACCATGCCGCGGGTCGAACTCTTTCTGAAGATAGTGTGGAAACTGTGTTCGCGTTCTCCGTCAAAGCCGATGAGAACAGCTCGTTCACCCTGCTGGATGGCGCGAACCGCCTCCCCTACCCTCGAAATTTGTCCGGGCCCGAGCACGAAACCGACGCTTGGCGATCGCTTGAGTAACTCGGACCCCTCCTGCTGTGCTACACATCCGCAGACTCCGATGGTTGGCGGATTCTCCATTTTCTCGAGGGAACCAATCCGACTGACGATTTTATGTACGGGACGCTCGCGAACCGAACAGGTGTTGAGGATCACGAGGTCGGCATCGGAGGCTTCTGACGCTGCAGCCATCCCACGTTCACGGAGCTGTCCCTCGATCAGCTCGCTGTCGTGCTGATTCATTTGGCAGCCCCAGGTCTCTATGAAATAGGATCTCATTCGCAGTTATCATCCAACGAACAAGATTCTAACGCTCTCCTCAACGCGCCGCAACCGTTTTTCCTTTGAGGTTTATTAACTAATTGTATTATAAGCTATTTAGGAGGCTCTGTTGACCCTCTATCATCGGCTAGCATCGCATCGCCAGGTCCTAGTCTCGGATTCCTTGGCCTTGGGGTGGGTTCTTTGATGTCGCGCCACCAACCGGGTTCGGCCCCGTCCCGCCTCGCCTCCTCCTTGATCTGAGCGAGCTTCGGCTCCTCCTCCAGGAGAAGTGCCGCGAGATCGTCTCGGCGCTTCAATGAACGGTCGAGCTTGGGTTTGATCACCCCATCGCGATACATCGGGTCGTCCCGAGCGTAGAAATCAGTCCACAACGACGGGATCTCGAGATCCAAATCCTCGATCTGATGCTTGATCGAAGCGATACGATCGAGTTGCTGCGAATATTTCTGCTGCCAATAGTGCTTCCGCTTGTTCTCTTCCGAGGTTTCGGAGTCGATGACCGTGACATTGGCACCAGCGTGAACGCCGCGAGCTGCTGGTTTCTTGCCGGGATTGGCGGTCGTGAGGCCGCCCTTGGAAGCGTAGTCAGACAGATTTTCGTTTGTGATCACAATCGATCCGCCCGAAGTTCCCGCCATGTCGCCCTTGAGCTTTTTGTCTTTGGCGACGTCGGTCAGGGACTGACCTCCGCCCGGCCTCGGCGTCGGCGTCGGAGACGGCGTCGGAGACGGCTTCTCGGCCGCAATGGCAACTGCTCCAAACATCAGCAAGACGCCTGTTAGAGCTTTGAGAAGCGTCGTTTCGAATATTTGGCAGGCCATATGTCACCTCTCCCCTACCAATTATACGTACGGGTAGGTGAATTCGTTAGCCCGAAGATCTCACCGGGTTTCGTTGCAATGGCTTCGAGGTGCCGAAGCAGGTAGTTGGTGAGGTAGGCAGCCTAAGGGGCGCTGGTTCCCTGGCGTCCATAACGATCCTCGAGCCGAACTACGTCATCGAGTTGAGTTGTCGACACTTCGAGCAGCAAGCAGTCTGTTACAGCCACCATACGGTGTAGGGTGCGGGGTGGAATATGAAAAACCGTTTCTGGTCCGATCTGGTGGTTTTCGAGCCGTTCAACATCCGTCCCGGTGACCAATTCGAGCGCCCCTTCGAGGACCCGAAGGGTCTCTTCCTTGACCTCATGGTACTGGAGGCTCAAGGCCTCGCCCTGACGAATGAAAAGAATCTTGCCAACGTAATTCTCTGTCTCGGCAAAAATCTCTTCGTGACCCCAGGGCTTCTCCACTTTACGCGCTTTTCTAATTTCCATATTTTGTCCGCTCCAGACGAGTGCACTAAACCTGGATTTTCGTTTTTGCGAGAAGGAATGCGAGCCGTTCAAGAAGATACTCTTCGACATCCCGGGCGGTGACTAACTTTGCCGCCTGCCGCGCTATCTGTCCAGCCTCGCGGAAGGACAGTTGACGAATCAGTGAACGCACCACCGGGACGGCCTGTGGGTTCATGCTGAAACTGCGAAGTCCGAGGCCAACCAACACCGGCACCATGAGCGGGTCTGCCGCCATTTCGCCACACATGGAGACGTCCGTACTCTCCGCTTCACCGGCCGCGATGACGTTCGCGATCAGTCGCAGTACCGCCGGGCTCGTCGGACGGTAGAGATCAGCCACGAGGTTGTTGGACCGATCCACTGCCAACGAGTACTGGATGAGATCATTGGTACCGATAGAGATGAAGTCGACCTCCCGCGCCAGCTCTCGCGCCATAATTGCTGAGGAAGGCACCTCAACCATAGCACCCAGGGGGATGCCCTCCGGGACTTCATGACCATCGGCCCTGAGTTCGGCGGAAATTTTCCTCACCAAAAGACGAGCCACCCGGACTTCTTCAATACCACTGATCAGGGGAAACATGATCTTCAGCCGACCGACAGGAAATTCACCCGCGGTCAGCAACAATGCCCGCAGTTGGGCGCGGAAAAAGTCTGGCTTCGAAAAACACAGGCGAATACCCCGCAGCCCGAGGACTGGGTTGGCCTCGGATCCATCACCAATGATTTCGCGAGCCAATTTGCGGCCCCCGAGATCGAAGGTGCGGATCGTCACCGGGTTGGGTGCCATCTTCGAAACCATCTCGCGATAGACCTCGATGTGGTCCTTTTCCGTCGGCAGCGCCGGACTCATTTTCATGTAAAGAAACTCGGATCGATACAACCCGACGCCGGCCACGTTCCAGTCCATTGCGTTGTCAATTTCATTTGCCAAATCGATGTTTGCCAGCAACTGGATCGAGCGTCCGTCGCGAGTCACCGTCGGCACGTGCCGCATCTGCAACAGCGCGGCCTGCTGCTCCTTGTATTCACGTTGTCGCGATTTATATTCGCTGAGTTCAGCTGGATTGGGGTCGAAGACGATCTTGCCCTCGAAGGCATCGAGCGCAATACGGCGGGAGCGTTTTGCTTCATCGCACGATCCGTGGGCCCCGACGATCACCGGGATTCCGAGAGAACGGGCGATGATCGTAGTGTGGGATGTCGGTCCACCCATTTCCAATGAAAATCCCAAAATCTTGTCGAGCGGAAGCTGTACTGCAGCTGACGGCGGCAAATCGTCGGCAACCAGGATCACCGGTCTGTCGAGCTGTTCGAGCTGGCCAAGGTGGAGGCCTTGAAGGGCGTGCAGAATCTGAGTAGCGACGTCGAGGACGTCAAGCTTTCGATCTGCAAGGTACTCGTCCGGAAGTGCCTCGAATTTGGAAATCAGCTTTTCGAGGACCTGGTCGATAGCCCAGCCCGCGTTGACCTCCTGCTCGCGGATCACGTTTTCCACCGGGCCGGTGAAGGACGGATCAGAAGCAATCAGCTGATGAGCCTCAAAAATCGCAGCGTACTCTTCCCCCATTTGTTGCGAGGCCCGATCGCGGTTCTCTTGAATGTGTTCAACGGTGGCGGTCACCGCTCGACGGAACCGCTCGATTTCGGCATCCACCTTTTCGGTAGGTATCGTGATACGAAGGGTAGAGATCGGGCGCGTCTCGTGAACCACCGGCTCGCCGATAGCGATTCCCGGGCTCACCCCGAGGCCGCTGAGGGCTCGGCTCACTGCTCTTCTCCAAATTTATCGGCAAAGAGCTGGACAATCGCCCGAACCGCCTCCGCCTCGTCCGAACCATCAGCACGTACATTGAGCGGCGTCCCTTTGGTAGCGGCAAGAGTGAGAATCCCGAGAATCGACTTGGCGTTGACCTCCTCGTGCTCGGTACCCACATAGATCTCGGACTCGTATGCACTCGCGGCGTGTACGAGCTTGGCTGCAGCACGGGCATGGAGCCCGAGTTTGTTAGTTATCATTACCTGTTCCAGGGTCATTCAGTATTCCTCGCTTCCGCAAGCCGAAGATCTCCTAGGGTTTGGGAGATCAAGCTGAGTCGGCCCCTCTATTGTAGCTGTTGATATCCGGGCGTTACCCCGTACTCGACGCTCTGGCGTGCAGGAATTCGCTCGCTACCCGAATGCTCTTCTGACCGGCAGCTGTGAGACCTGTCGCGAGTTCCTCGAGGGACATCGAGCGACCCTGGAGGGAACCGAGTTTGACGAGCATCGGCAGATTGACGCCGGTGACGATCTCGACCTTCCCGGGTTCGAGAAACGGCAGCGCGAGATTGGTAGCGGTACCTCCGAACATGTCGGTCAGTACCAGCGTTCCCTCTCCCTGATCGAGTTCGCGGAGCTGCCTTTTCAGAGAACGGGATGCCTCGTCGGAATCCACATCCCACGGCAAAGACATCGCCGCAGCGTGCCCACTCAAATTCGGGTCAATTGTTTGCGCAGCTTGCAATAACTCCGAAGCCAAGTTCCCGTGGGTCAAAATGAGGACCGGAATCATGAGTACCTCCAGCGCTCCTTGTCACGATGGTGGACGACTACCTCGTGACCGAGCTTTTTCAGGGCCTCGCCCACTCGGTTGGCCACGTAGACCGAGCGATGACGTCCACCCGTGCAGCCCAGTGCAATGCCGAGGTTCGTTTTGAGTTCCGCGGCATACCTGGGCAGGAGGTACGATATCAGGTCCATCACCCGATCGACCGCTTCGTCGACCTCGGGAAACGCTTTCAGCCAGTCTGCGACCGGTTGGTCCAAACCCGAAAAGGCGCGAAGTTCCTCTTCAAAGAACGGATTGGGGAGAAAGCGAACATCGAAAACCAGGCTCGCGGTGGCCGGAACCCCCTGTTGGTATGAAAAGCTCTGGACCTCCAACGTCATCGTCGGCCCGTCTCCGTCCCCGCCGGCCAGCGCCAGCACCTGCCGTCTCAGATCGTGCGGAGACAGCTCGGAAGTTTCGAAGATGATATCCGCCAGGTTGCGAACGCCCTCGAGCCCGTTGCGTTCTTCGGTGATCGCTTGCTCGAGGCTGAGCTCGCGGAGCGGATGGGGTCGGCGGGCGACGGAAAAACGACGCAGAAGAACCTGGGGCGAAGCTTCGACGAAGATCAGACGGAGAGTCTGGATCTGCTCTTTGAGCTCCCGGAAGAACTCCGGAAAGCGCTGGATCATTCCCTGGGTGCGGATATCGAGGACCACTACCAGACGGTCCATTTCTCCGTCGGTCCTTTCGAACAGGCGAGGTACCAGTTCGAGCGGGATATTGTCGACGCAGACATAGCCGATATCCTCAAGGCTGCGACTGAGCACTGATTTCCCTGCGCCGGAAAGGCCGGTGATCACGAAAGGCCCACTGAAAGGCTGATTATCGTTTGCTTCGTTCATCGTCGGCCCCTTGTGCGATCAGATTGACGCTCTCCAAGAATCCGCGCTCATCCTCGATACCGCGCTGCGCCAGGAGGCACTTGCGCACGGCAGTCTCGACCATGATTGCAAGATCGCGCCCGGGCGCAACAACCATGGTGTATTTCGGTATGTTGACGCCGAGAATTTCCTCCGTGGAAGTCCACGCGTTGGGCCGTTCCATCATCTGCTCACGCCACTTCTGCTCCATTTCGCGCGCTTCAGGTGTCAATTTGGTGAGCTGAATGACCAGCGACAGGGAGACCGAAGGCGAGGTCGCCGTCATTCCGAAGTGCTTGCGGACATCGATGATTCCGACGCCTCGAAGTTCGAGGTAGTTCTCGAGAAGCTCATGAGGGGTTCCGAGCAGGCCACGGTGGTGGATTCGACGGATCACGACGGTGTCGTCGGCAACCAACCGATGGCCTCGGTAGACGAGTTCCAATGCGCATTCGCTCTTACCGATTCCCGGATCACCGACGATCAATGTGCCGAGCGAGAAGACATCGATCAACACGCCGTGCAACTGGATGCGCGGGGCGAGGACATCCTCCAGGAAATCTGAGATCGTTTCGATGGCTTCTGATGTCTGAACCGGTGTCACCATCAACGGAACACCGGCCGCGTCCGCGGCAGCCAAGACCGCCTGTGGCGGCCGCGTACCCTTGGTCGACACGACGCAAGGTATATTCTGTTCCATCAAACCCTGAAGACGCCTTGCCGCTTCGTCGGCGGGGAAAGTGCGTAGAAAATCGTACTCTGACTCGCCGAGTATTTGCAGGCGTCCTGGTTTTACTGACGGCAGATAGCCAGCGAGCGCAAGGCCTGGTTTTTGAATCCTCGGGTTTGAGATTCGGAGCTTTTCGAGTCCTTCTTCGCCGGCGACGACTTCAAACTTGAGAGGTTCGAGCTGCCGTTCAACCAACAGCCGTTCCACAAGGATCGGCTCCGGGGCACTCACAGACCCTCCTCCTCCGCGACGCGACAAATGGCTCTGACGACCTCCGATGCGTCCTCCGCAGAAAGCAGCTCGGATCGGAGCTCGCGACGCTTCAGCACCCTCGCAATCTGTGACAGCACCTGAAGGTGGGCCGCTGGCTGGTCGGGTGGGGACAACACGACAAACATGAAGCGGACCGGGTCGTGGCCCGTACCCCCGAAGTCGATTCCGCCGGTGAACCTCGCGAGCGCGATCGCGATTTGAGTGAGCCCCTGGGTCTTGCAATGAGGGATGGCGAATCCCTCTCCGACAGACGTTGATCCAAGCTCTTCGCGTTCGACAAGAGCATTGACCACCTGCTCCGGCTCGAGCTCGAGGCCAGGTGCAAACACTTCCGACACCGCGGCCAATGCGGACCTCACCTCGGATGCTTCGAGATCGAGATAGACGTTTTCGGGACTGATGAGCTTGTGGATTTTCATCAGAACTCGGGTGTGATCAACCCCAGGTTTTTGTCCTGTCTCCGATACAGAACGTTGACCCGATCATTCGACGAGTTTCTAAAAACCAAAAAGCCCTGGCTCGAATCGTCGAGCTGAAGCGCGGCCTCCTCAATCGACATCGGCTTGATCGGGATGCTGCTGCGTTCAACGATGCGCGGCTCCCCGGATGCGATGGACTCTCGCTCGAGTACGTCCACGGTCCAACCTTGATCGGTCTTGGCCTCTGATCCTGCCCTCTTCTTGTGGTCTTTTAACCGGGTTTTGGCTCGTCTCGCCTGGATCTCGAGCTTGTCGACCGCCTCTTGGATCGCGGCCAATACATCCTTGTTCTGCGCCGTCGATTGGACGACAAAATCCTTGCCTCGCACTGAAATATCAACGACGTGAAGATGCCGTTCCTGTTCGACCTCGACCCGGACATCGAGAATGTCGTTGAAGTACTTCTTTACCTTCGCCAGCTTCTTCTCCGCAACCTCTCGGGACTGGTCTGTGAGAGTGACCTTGCGGGCGATGTACTCGACTTTCATTGTGCCCTCCCTAAAAAACCTTTTTTCGCTTATCGGATGAGGGAATCATCATCTCTTCCCGATACTTTGCAACAGTCCGCCGTGCGAGGCGGATTCCCTCTTTCTGGAGCATCCTCATTATTTTCGAGTCGGATAAGGGTCGTGCCGGGTCTTCGGCCTCGACAACCTTCCGTATCCGCTCTTTGACCACCATCGATGAAATATTCTCACCACGCGCCGAGTCCACGCCCGAGTGAAAGAAATATTTCATTGGAAACAGACCGCGCGGGGTATACATGAACTTGTTGCTGACGACCCTGGAAATGGTCGATTCGTGCATGCCGATGTCCTCGGCCACTTGCCGCAAAACCATCGGCCGCAGGTGTTCGATTCCGTGATCGAGGAAGTCTTTCTGAAAGGAAACGATGCTCTGCGCAACCTTATAAATGGTGCGTTGGCGCTGATCGATGCTCTTCATGAGCCACATCGCTGAACGCATCTTATCGCGGAGGAACTCGTTGGCCTTCGGATCGAGATTCTTTCCCGCGAGCATGCGTTGATATCGCGAATTGATGCGCAGTCTTGGGAGCCCATCGTCGTTGAGGGTGATGGTGTATTCCTCTTCCAGCTTTCGGACGTAGACATCTGGCTCTATGTACTGGTTGTTGTCCTGTCGGAAGATCCGTCCAGGCTTCAACTCGAGTCCCTGGATCACATCGAGAACCGGCTTGATCTCGGCCAATTCGGCGTACCCAAGGGCGTCGGCAAGCGCCTCCCACTTCTGGTGCAGGAGCTCGTCCCAGTGCTCGGTGATCACGAGGTGCGCCGTTTGGAGAAGTTCCTCATCTCCGTTCTCGGGCGCATCCATCATCAGATACTCGATCTGCGCAGCCAGACAATCCTGAAGGCCCGCGGCGGCGATCCCAGGCGGGTCCAAAGACCTTACAACTGCCAGCGCTTCAACGACGCGAGCGCCATCACATCCAGTGCCGCGAATGATCTCCTCGTCGTTTGCCCGAAGGAATCCATCTTCGTCGAGATTGCCGATGATGAACTCGCAGACTTCGATGATCAACGGGCTGAGATCGAGAAGATGGAGCTGCCATTGGAGATGCTCAGAAAGGCCGCCGGAGGTGGAGACGACGTTTTCGAGCCGGTTGTCCCGCTCGAGCGAGGGAGCTGCCATCGATGGGCCCTCCGGCCGACCGTCACCCAGATAGTCAGCGAAGAAGGCCTCAACATCGATGTCCTCATAGGTCTCTTCGGCCGACGGAAGCGGTTCGTCCTCAGGCGCAGCGTCGACTGGCGCCTCCTCCGTTCTCCGCTCTTCAGTGGAGGTGTTCTCATCTCCGGTCTCGGGTGCAACTTCCTCGGGCGAATCTTCGACATCGAGCAACGGGTTCTCGAGGATCTCCTGGGCCAGGGTTTCTTCAAGCTCGAGACGCGAAAGCTGGAGCAGCTTGATCGCCTGCTGCAGCGATGGTGTCATCACCAATCGCTGGGCCAACTTCAGTCTGAGTTTTTGTTCAAGAGCCATATGTCGATCGAATCCTCAAGATGATCCCCGAATTTCGATGGTTCGGAACCGGCCCATTATTGCATTGCGGCCGCTCCGCGAACTCAGAGCGTGAACTCCTCGCCGAGGTAAATCCGCCGCACGTCCCGGTTTTCCGATAGATCGACGGGGTCACCCGTAGCAAAAATCTTGCCGTCTTTGATTATATAGGCACGATCGGTGATCTTCAACGTTTCTCGAACGTTATGGTCTGTAATTAAAACGCCTATTCCCAGAGACTTAAGGCGACGTATGATTCTCTGCAGGTCGAGCACCGCCAGAGGGTCGATGCCCGCAAACGGTTCGTCCAGTAAGATGAAGGTCGGCTCGGTCGCGAGAGCGCGGGCCACCTCGAGCCGGCGCCTCTCTCCGCCTGAAAGAGTTTCTGCGCGCTGTGTCCGGAGATCGTCAAGACCGAAGTCGTCCAAAAGGCCGTCGATCCTGTCGTGCGCCTCACGCGTTTCGACGCCCAGCGCCTCCAAAATCAGCCAGATATTGTCTTCGACCGAGAGATGCTTGAAAGAGCTGGGCTCCTGCGCGAGGTAAGCAACACCCATTCGTGCGCGCCGATACATCGGTTCGGAGGTGATATCGCGGTCGCCCAGAATCACGTGACCTTCGTTTGGTTGGACGAGACCGACCATCATGTAGAACGTAGTGGTTTTTCCGGCACCATTTGGACCCAGGAGACCGACGATCTCACCTGGTGCGATCCCCAGCGTAATTCCATCCACGACCCATCGGCCTCGGTAGGCCTTGCGGAGGCCTTGTGCGACGAGATCGAGGGCTTTGGGGCTCAGGGTACTTCCTCAGGATAGTAAATGGTTTCGGTGCCTCCGGCGACCGAGACGGTACCATCGGCCTGATTCCAGGTCAACGAAGACCCCGAGACCACATTGCCCGCATCATCGGAAAGACGCACTGGATTGCCGGTGATTGTCACCGTCTGTGTTGCGACCTCGCGCCGAGCCCGTTGGCCGATCATTCGGCGCCCGGTTTCGAGCTCGACCAGTTCGACCGCACCGATCGCCTCGACGGCGGTCACTTCATTGTTATCGTCGAAGAACACCGTCAATTCAGCCGCCGCGAGCGTGTGCTTGGGATCGCTGTAGCGAACGTTTCCGCGATAGACCGCAGTCCCTGTCGCCTGGTCGTAGTCCAGGGATCGAGCAACAACCACCACATCTTCCTCCGGACTGCCCTCGAGTTCCAGCTGTGAGGCAGGGAGGGTCGTTCGGACGTGGCCTGCGGCGCGCACCGTGGTGAGTTCGTGCTGGTAGACCACATCATCGGCAAGAAGGAGGCGATGGCCCTGCCAGAACCTTGTGTTCTCGCGAAGGTGATAGACCGCACCATTGCCTCCGACCTCGAGGATCTCGGAGGCAAAATGGGCGGGATCAGACGCGCCATCTCCGCTGTTGCCCATGATCGAGACGTCCGCAATGGAGCCCTGGACGTTCCCTCGGGCTTCCGCGCGGCCATCCTCATTGAAGATCTGCGCCTGGTCACAGCTCACGCGACCTCGCTCGTTCAGCAGCAAGACCCTCTCGGGCCCGGTCGGATCTCCGTGCAGCATCGTCAACCCGGCCTGCGGCGAGAGGCGGGCCCGATAACCACGCCCCTCGATATCACCGGCGCGAAGAACGACGTCCTCCAGAAGCTCGATGTCGGTTGCCTGTCCATCCGAGAACCAGACACGGGCTTCTTGTGCCTCGCCCCACCTCGGTGGGCCCTCGGCCGGAATCTCATGAATGCACACTCCCCGCTCGGCCCGAATGTTGAGAATTCCGTTGTCGGCAATTACGGCACGCAAAATCCAGGTCCGAAGGGTTCGCTCGAAATAGCCCTCGCCACCGTTGAAATGGATCGTGACCCAGGGCCCCGATGTGGTGGCATCGATCTGCCAGCGGCCCCCAGCATCGCGCTCTGCGACGGCACTCTCCATCCAGGCTTCAACAGCCCCTCCCCCTGACAAGCCGGCAACCCGCGCCTCAACGCCGCCACTGAGGTCGATCCTGGTGGGCGGGCCATCGTCCTCTTCGAGGATGACCGTTATTTTTGGAGCTCTGACTTCGGCATCTCTGAGTTGAACCTTGCCGCCATCCCGAAATATGATCGTTTGCTTCGATCTCTGATAAACGGCGGACGGAGCTGTAAGGGTGGTGCCATCGGCGGTAGTCAAAACCACCCCTTCAGACAAAATCACTTCATCGCGTTCAAGGTCATAGGCCGCGTTCCGGGCTCGCCCGAAGCTGGCGCCCGAGTAAAAATATACGTCCGAGTTGGCGGTAAAGCGTCGCGAACTGGCTTCGAATCTCCCTGCATCCGTCGTCAATACAGCACCATTTGGCATCTCGATCCGGACGCCACCCTCGAGACGCGCATCCCGGGTCTGGATATTGAAACTCGCACCATCAGAGATCAGGACCGGGCCTGGGCCTTCATCTCGATAGAACTGCAACCTCACTCCTTCGATCTCGTGCCAACCTGACGAAAGCCCGAGGGTGCGTTTGGACATTAGCTCGAATATCAGTTTTCCCGCGACTCTCTCGACGAACTCAAACCCCGTGTAGATACCGATCGCGCGCTCTCCGCCACCACTTTCGACGTCTCCGCTGTCAACCTCAGTAACCGGGGTCCGAAATTTGCGGAATCGTTGACTGACGGTCACCGCCAAAGCCGCCAGCAACAGGACCATCGCCGCTGTGCTCAGGCGCCGAATCCAGGTTCGCGACGTCACACTCATCGCGCCGCCCCTTCAATCAAATAGGCCATGACGCGACAATACGACATGAGACCGGGTATCTCTCCATCATTCGTTACCGGGCCGGAGTTCTGATGAGATACGCCGGCTCGGGCCGGATGGCCTGGGGTGCCGCGGGCCAGATGGTCGCGAGTGGACATGAGAATGGTCGGTCAGCGGTCGGTGAAGACGCCCATCGACCGGAACTTTTTGTAACTCCGCAGGGGCTTGAGATTTCGCCGGATGGCGCCGGTAATAGACTCCGCCATATCGCCCGGGTCCATGTGGGCGCCACCGGGAGGTTCGGGGATGATCTCGTCGATGATATTGAATTTCTTGAGGTCTTTGGCGGTCAACCTCAGCGCGCGCGCCGCATCTTCAGCCCGAGCCTGGTCCTTCCACAGGATCGCGGCACATCCCTCCGGTGAAATTACCGAATAGATAGCGTGCTCCAACATCAACACCCGGTCACCGATCCCGAGACCGAGGGCGCCACCTGACCCTCCTTCGCCGGTGACAATGACGATAATCGGTACCGGGAAGGCGGCCATCTCGACGAGATTGTTGGCGATAGCCTCCGCCTGTCCACGCTGTTCAGCGTCGATCCCCGGGTATGCTCCCGGAGTATCAACAAAGCTGATGATTGGTCGACGGAACTGTGCGCCGATCTTCATGATCCGAAGCGCCTTGCGGTAGCCCTCGGGCCGCGGCATGCCGAAGTTCCGGCGAAGCTTCTCGGCCGTATCCCGGCCCTTTTGGTGACCGAGGACGACGACCGGTTCGCCGTCGAAACGAGCGAGTCCAGCGACTACGGCAGGATCGTCAGAAAATGCGCGGTCACCGTGCAGCTCGGTGAAATCGGTGAAAATGCTGTGAATGTAGGCCATGGTGTAAGGCCGTTCCGGGTGGCGGGCGAGCTGGCACTGCTGCCAGGGCGATAAATTGGAGAAGACCATTTCGATCCTCGCCGCAAGCTCACGCCTCGCCTGAATCAGGTCCTCGTCGGTGGTCGAGCTCGACGTGCCTGCGGTCTCGAGCTCCATAATGCGAAATCGCATTTCTTCGATAGGTTGAAGGAACGGTGGGGTCGGAATCGCCATTTACGGACTCTAACAGAAGGCGGTGAACTGAGTCAAAATCTCACTCGACGAGATCAATCAGTGACGGGAGGTAATCGGGAGGGGGCTTGAATCCCATGAGTGTCAACAACGTTGCGGCGATGTTGGCGAGTCCAGGGGTCGTCACCGAGGTGTTCAATCTAAATCGATCCGCATCCGTCCCTACCAGACACCACGGCACTGGTGACAGGGTGTGACTCGTCTTGACAACCGGGTTGCCGTCGCCGTCGAGTTTGGTCAAGCCGGTCTCTCGGTCAACCTCCCACATCAAGTCGAGATTTCCGTGGTCGGCCGTGACGACCATCGTCGCTCCAGCCTCCCGGACCGCGTGCTCAATTCGCCCTATGCATTCGTCGACGACCTCCATCGCCTCCACCGCGGCATCGAGCGAACCCGTGTGACCAACCATGTCACCGTTCGCAAAGTTGACGCGAATGAATCGGTGGGCCCTTTTCTCGAGATCTTTGACCACCTCGGCACACACCTCTCGCGCCTTCATCTCCGGTTTTCTGTCGAATGACACATTGTCGGACGGCACCTCAATCCAGTCTTCGAGGTCGGCATCGAATGGCACCGAGTTGTTGCCATTCCAGAAATATGTCACATGTCCGAATTTCTGGGTCTCGGCTACGGCAAGCTGTTTGACGCCGTTATGGACCAGATATTCAGAAAGAGTGCGAGAGATTGCCGGTGGACTGACCAGGAAGAGGGGCGGAATCTTGAGATCGCCGTCGTACTCCATCATGCCGGCGTACAGAACCTCCGGATTGGGCGCGCGCTCGAATACCTCGAAATCTGGTTCAGAAAATGCGCGCGAGATTTCGATGGCGCGATCGCCACGAAAGTTGAAGAACACAACAGAGTCCCCGTCACCGACAGGGCCCAACGGCAAACCGTCGCTGCCGATGATCACGAAGGCCGGCAGGTCCTGATCGATCACACCCGGATTTTCACGTCGCAACGCCCCGACCGCTTCCGCGGCGCTCGTAAAACCTCTCCCCTTCCCGGCGACATGCGTGGTCCACCCGCGCTGCACCATTTCCCAATCGGCCCCGTAGCGATCCATCGTGATCTGCATCCGCCCGCCGCCCGATGCCACCCGCGCGTCGGTGCCATCTTCGCCGACATCTTCCAGTATCTCTTCCAGCCGTTGGAGATAAGAATGGTAAGAGACCGGATCGACGTCCCGACCATCGGCTAGGACGTGCAGCCTGACTCTACGGGTTCCTTCGCTGGCAAGACGCCGAATCAGGGCTTCCAAGTGGTCGATGTGGCTGTGGACATTCCCGTCCGACAGCAAGCCGATCAAGTGAAAAGTACTGTCGTTGTTCTTGACGTTTTCGACCAGGCGCAGCCATGTCTGTCCCTCGAAAATAGCGTCGCTCGAAATCGCCTGGTTGACCAGTTTCGCGCCCTGCTCGAAGACCCTGCCGGCTCCAATTGCGTTGTGGCCAACCTCGGAATTGCCCATGTCCTTTTCGCTCGGCAAACCAACCGCCGAACCGTGGGCCTTGAGTTCGAGAAAAACAGGCGCCTCTGCAAAGAGACGGTCAAGATTCGGGGTCTTGGCGAGATCGAAGGCGTTCCCGTCGTAGCCATCGGCACGTCCTCGGTAAAGTCCCACTCCATCGAGGATTACCAGAAGGAGTTGCCCTGGAACACCGCCGTACTGAGAGGAAACTTCGAGTTTGAAATCAGACATAATCATCGGCTCCACTCAGATTCAACAACGCGTTCGCACACCACATTCTCGGCACCGGATAAATTCAGTATCGGTGTCTTCAGGAAGGATGGGCCGGTTCGTTGCTCCGTGGGCGCATGAGGACTACGCTGATGTTGTCGTTACCGCCCCGTTCGTTGGCCTCGGAAATCAGGCGGCTGCACGTCTCGTCCAATGATCCACCCGTTTCCAACACCGCTGCAATCTCGGCATCAGTCAACATCGAGTTCAACCCGTCGGAGCACAGCAGGTATATGTCGTCATCGTCGATCTCGTCCTCGAGGACGTCGACCTTTGGTTCGCTGTTTCCGCCAAGGGCCTGGGTGACGACGTTTTTTAGAGGGTGAGTACGCGCCGCCTCCTCGGTCAGAAACCCGGCTTCGACCTGTTCGTGAACCCAAGAATGATCATTGGTGAGCAGTGAGAGCCCTCCCCGTCGAAAGCGATAGGCCCGACTATCTCCGACGTGGCAGATTACGATTTTGCGATCTCCCGGGAGGTGGACCGCCACGACAACGGTTGTCCCCATCCCCTTGAGCTCGGCGTCGTTGTTCATCGCTGTTGTGACCTGATGGTGGGCGGCTACGATCGCATCGACGATGAGATTGGAGACCGCACTGCGATCTGTGTCCCAGTGCTCGGGCCATGTTTCATCCGCGTCGTTCGACCCCTCCTTGAACGCTCGAAGGATCTCGTCAGTGGCGACTCTCGAAGCGACCTCTCCCGCCGCATGCCCGCCCATGCCATCGGCAACAAGATACATGCCGGCATCGGAGTCGACGACAAACACGTCCTCGTTGAGGCGCCGCTTCATCCCGACATCGGTCGCACCCGATGCCTCTAGATCGAATCGATCATCAATGGTCACATTCACTATGGTTCAGCTCTTTCCTCGGAGACGCCCCATGAGGCCTCCCCCC